>Ga0315284_10005011_pt1 | contig 18816 bp, 23 predicted proteins | sample YL17G09_16_MG_FD_203696 | JGI IMG/M metagenome (GOLD analysis project Ga0315284, IMG submission 203696) | Sediment microbial communities from Yellowstone Lake, YNP, Wyoming, USA - YL17G09_16 | ecosystem: Environmental > Aquatic > Freshwater > Lake > Sediment | place: USA: Wyoming | collected... | reverse complement strand
TCGCCTCAAAACTGATGATCTACGAGTCCGTCTATCTCTTCAACCCGATCCTTGCGATCATCGCGATGGTTGTTTCCATCCTCACCCTCGCCTCGTTTGTCAAGGTCTTCCATTCGGTATTCATGGGGCCACAGCTTCCGGAGTATGCAGAGGTTAAGGAAGCCCCGCTTCCGATGCTGATCGGTATGGGCATCCTAGCTGCCATCGTCATCCTCTTCGGCCTGTTCCCGCAGCCGGTGGTGGACATGCTTGTCGCCCCTGCCGCCCATGCGCTCGCAGAGCAGGGCGGGTATATCGCATCAGTGCTGGGTGGTGCCTGAAATGGATCTGACTGCACCGGTGCTGACCGGATATGGCATCTGGGCTCCTGTTGCCTGGCTGGCTGCATTTGTAGCAGCTGTTATCATTGTGTACCTGCTCTGGAAAACGGGAGAATCTTCGTACAAGAAAGGAACTGAGCTGGAGCGCCCCTACCTTTCCGGTAATGCGGAGCCGGAGAAGGGAGCTGTTCATATCAGGGCCAGCAACCTGTACTGGGGATTTTTGCAGGCACTGAAAGGTTATTATGATGCCATTGTGCCAATGCATACGGGTGTCCTGACCGATTATATGATCTGGTTTGTTGCAGTAACCGCGCTGGTTCTCGTAATCGTGGGAGTGCTCTCATGAAACTGACAGAATCCTTCAACCGTTCGCTCTGGGTGTTCCACCTCAACACCGGCTCCTGCAATGGCTGCGAAATCGAGATTGTAGCGACAATAACCCCGCGCTACGACCCCGAACGCTTCGGCATGAAGCTGGTGGGCTCGCCAAAGCATGCCGATGTACTTTTGGTGACCGGGCCAGTGACGAAAAAGATGGCGGCGAAAGTCCGGAGGGTCTACGAGCAGGTGCCCGATCCCAAGCTGGTCATGTGCATTGGGACGTGCGGCCAGTCCGGTGGTGTCTTCTATGACTCGTATAACCTTGACGGGCCAATCGATCAGGTCCTCCCCGTAGATGTGTATGTTCCCGGGTGCCCCCCCCGTCCGGAGGCAATCATCTACGGGGTTGTAAAGGCATGGGAAAAACTGGAGCGCCTGGAGGCGGCACAATGACCGAAACACCGCATCTCTCCCCCCAGGAGATTATCGATCGCTACAAGGCTGAATTCGGGGCGGGCATTCTCGATGCCCGTATCACCGAACGCGGGGAAGGGGTACAGAAGACGAAGAGCTACAATATCTGGATCAGGGTTGACCGGGCACTGCTCAGGCCCGCGATCAAAAAACTCATGGATATCAGATTCCCGCATTTTGCGGTAATCGCAGGAAATGATCTCGGCGATGAGATTGAACTCCTCTATATCCTGTCCGTCTTCTATGGCACGAAATTCGGAGAGTACATGGTAATCTTCGGGATCCGTCTCCCAAAAACAGATCTGACGGTGCCAACCATCACTGACCTGATTCCCGGGGCCCTGTTATCGGAACGCGAAAAACAGGAATTTTTCGGCATCACGGTAACTGATATCCCCGATGGGCGGAGGCTCTTCCTTCCCGATGATTTCCCGCAGGGCGTGTATCCCTGGAGAAAAGACGAAACAGGGATAAAACCCGAGATGGTCAGGGAACTGTGGGCTATAGACCGGCCAAAGGATCGCCCGGTACCACCGGTTCCGGAAAAGAAACCCGTCATGGAAGTGCCGGCGGCTGAAGAAATGGAGAAAAAGACGGGAGGTGCAGCAGAATGAACGGCGATACAACAAAAAAATCAACCCCTTATACGGTCCCGATCGGACCGGTACATCCAGCCTTAAAAGAGCCGGTCATGTTTACCTTCCAGATGGAAGGAGAAGTGGTCAGATCGGTGGACTTTGCACCCGGTAATACGCACCGGGGCATCGAATGGATGGGTATGAGGAGGAACCCGGTCCAGATCATCCACCTCACCGACCGGATATGCGGCATCTGCGGGATTGTGCACTCGCTCTCGTTTGCACGGGCCGTCGAGCAGATTGCCGAGATTGAAGTTCCCCCCCGGGCCGACTACATCAGGACCATCCTGCACGAACTCGAGCGGATGCAGTCACATATCCTGTGGGCAGGTGTGGCTGCCCACGAGCTCGGGTTTGATTCGCTCCTCTTCCTTGCATGGCGGGTGCGGGAACAATCGATGGATCTCATCGAGAACCTGACCGGGAACCGGGTGAACTACGGGATTGTCCAGATCGGTGGCGTCCGCAGGGATATCAGTGACGACCAGCGCCCCGTCATTGAAAAGGGCCTTGCCTACTACCGGGGGCTGCTTGACCAGATGAAGACCGTCTTCTTAGATGACAGCACCATACGCATGCGGTGCAGGGACCACGGTCTTTTGAGCTACCGGGATGCCCAGCTACTCTGTGCCATCGGGCCGACTGCACGGGCATCGGGTCTTGCCATGGATGTCCGGCACGATTATCCGTACTGCGCCTATGGCGACTTCGATGTCCACCCGATTCTCCCCCCACAGGAATTCGGGGGGCCGAAGGGCGATGTGTACGACCGGATTATCGTGAGGCTCCTTGAGATCGCCCAGTCCATTGATATCATCCAGCAGTGTCTGGATAATCTGCCTGCCGGAGAGATCCTCTGGGAGAAAAAGTTGCCCAAGCTGCTTTCGATATTGAAAAAAGCTCAGGGAGAGGCAATCGGCAGGGTGGAGGCCCCGAGAGGCGAATGCATGCATTATGTCCGCATGGACGGGAACGAGGCCCCGGCGACATGGAAGGTGAAAGCATCCTCCTACAGCAACCTGATGTCCTGGATCCCCATGCTCAAAGGCGAGCAGCTGGCAGACGTCCCCATTATTGTAGCATCTATTGATCCCTGCATGTCCTGTACCGACCGGGTGACAATTATCCGGAACGGTTCTGCAGCTGACCTGACCAAGGAAGATCTGACGCGTCTTTCCCGTGAGAAAACAAGGAGGCTTTCACGATGCTGACCGATCTCATCGGGACAGTGGCAGGAGCGGTTCTAGTCGGGGTTTTCGGTATACTTGTCGCATTATTCCTGATGGGTGTTGACCGGATCGTGACTGCCCGGATGCAGGCACGTATCGGCCCTCCGCTCAGCCAGCCTCTGACGGACATACGCAAGCTATTCTCCAAGGAAAATGTGGTGCCCGCCAATGCCATACCCTGGCTCTTCAACCTGGCACCGGTTGTGGCACTGGCGTCGGCCATCACCATCCTGCTTTATATTCCTGTCGGGGGATTTCCTCCTGTTCTATCCGGTGGGGGAGACCTGATACTTGTGATGTATCTCCTGACCCTGCCGGCTCTTGCACTTGTTGCCGGGGGTTTTTCTTCCGGGTCACCGTACGCCACCGTTGGAGCACAGAGAGAAATGGTGACCATGATCGCATACGAGTTCCCGCTTGCCGTTGTGATCATCGCCATTGCATGGAAACTTGCCGTTTCAGGGATCCCGCTCCCCTTCATGCTGGCAAGCGTGCAGGCCAACCCTGTCTGGGGACTTGTGGGGCCGCTCGGGATTATCGGCGTCCTTATCCTGTTCTTCGTCCTTCTCATTGTCATCCCGGCAGAACTCTCCCGCATCCCCTTCGATACGCCGGAAGCCGAGACGGAGCTTGCCGGCGGGGTGCTGGTGGAGTATTCAGGAAAGAACCTTGCCCTCTTCACCCTCACACAGGGTGTGAAGACCGTGGTCATGGCCTCGCTTATGGTGGCGCTCTTTATCCCTTACCGGCTTTCCGCATTACTCCCGGCACCGGTCATCCTGCAACCGGTTCTTGACCTGCTATTCTACCTCGTCCTGGTGGTGCTGGTAGCTTTTGTAGCGGTAAGCCTGATCAGGGTTTCCATGGCCCGGTTCCGCATCAACCAGGTGGTCTCGGTGTACTGGATATATCTCAGCCTCATCGGCATTGCCGGCCTGCTGCTGGTTATGGCTGATCATTTCCTGAGGGTGGTTTGACCATGGTCCGCCTTCCCATGATGCCGGAACTGCTCAGGCAGCTCTTCAAAAAACCGGCTACCAACGCGTTTCCAGCCCGCTACCTCCCGCCCTCGGTGACAAAATTCCTGCAAAAGGTTGCACAGGGTGAGGCGGCCATCAACCCCCCCGTGCCGGTGCCCCCGGGATTCCGGGGAAAGATTACCTATGACCGGGAATCGTGCATCGGATGCCAGCTCTGCCTGAAGGTCTGCCCCGCCCATGCCATCGAATTTCTCCCGACAACAAAGCGTGTCCGCATTTATATTGCACAGTGCGTCTTCTGCTCCCAGTGCAATGACATCTGCCCGAAGGATTGCCTGCATATGAGTGAGGAGTTCCTGCTGGCATGCGAGGACCGGTTTGCAGACAGTCAGATTGTGGAATAGCAGGAAAAATTTCTCTCTTTTGGTATTTTTTCGTCCGCGGGACGGGGTATCAGATACTTGTTAAACCATTTCCACCGGTACTTCGGATTCTGGTGTCCGGAACCACGGGTTATTTTGATTCAAGGACAGGAATACGATCAAGTTCTCCGGTGGAAAGCACGCGTAAAAGCCGTTCCGCCCCCCTCCTGACCGGTAGTGAGATCTCCTCCCCAGTTCCGGAACGTTCCGGCTGGATGCCGATAAGTATGATACGCGAGGCGGTATCTGAGAGAAAGTCAATGAGAAACGAGAGAGGGAGCTGGTGGGTTCCTATACTTACATCCTCTATTTTGTCCCGCGGAATGATCCGGTAGTCCCCCGGGGAAATGCCCATTGCAGCAGCATCAACCAGAACAAGACAGGACGGCCGGGTTTTCCGTATTATCCCGGTGAAATTCTCCGGTGCGGTTCCGCAGGCGAGTGAAATCCAGTCATCTTTCCTGAACCGCTCAGCCACATAAATACCTACTCCATCATCCCCATTCAGTGGATTGCCGATGCCAAGCAGGATGTTTGTTGTCATGGTCTGAGAGTTATCCCTTTTCAATTTTTATTTCAGACAGTTTGGGGTTTACATGAACACTAGTGTCTCCGGTTGCAGTGTCTGGAGATCGACCAATACAGCCTGTGCCGGTGTAGGGTTCACATTCATCTGTTTCTGGAACGCGGTCTGGGACTGCCATGTACCGGCATTAATCCCAAGCACTCCCCGGTACTGGGTTAATCCACGTATGTGCACGTGACCGGTGTGCAGGATCTCCGGAAGCGGGTCGATGATCAACCGGTCGGTTTTTCCTGCGGCGATGGGGGTCTTGCGCCCGTATGCCGGAGCAAGATGTCGGCGCTGGAGCATCTCCTCCATCATGAGCCCGCTCTGTTCATAGGATGCACCGGGGATCAGTCCGATCATGTCATCGATCGATCTGCCGTGATACATGAGAACCCGCACCCCCTGAAGGTTGACGAGCGCCGGGTTCTCGACAAGCACGCAGTTCTCCGGGAATTTTTTTGTAAATTGTTGCGGAATTACCGGTTGCGGCTCTGCACCCCGGACCACATCGTGGTTACCCGGTGAAATGATAATTTTCATTCGTGAAGGAAGATCCCGCATCATTGCACCGAATGCATCATACTGTTCATAGATATTTTTGATCACCAGTTCACTTTCCTGTCCCGGATAGATACCTATACCGTCCACAAGATCTCCTGCAATCAGGAGATATGAGAAATCAGAATCTGAAAGCCAGTCTGCGAACCGGTTCCAGCACGCTTCAAGGAACGTGTCACTGCCGACATGGACATCGGAGATAAAAACCGCTTTGCCCGGCTGCTCACTTTTGTACGGGGTGTTGTCGATACGTATGTCCGGGCGGTACAGCTGCTCGGCAAAAAAGAGTTTCCCGTCAGTGGAGAGTTTTCCCTTCACGCCGATAACTTCATCCTGGATAATCCGTTCTGCATCGGAAAAGACCGGGCGGTCTTTTCTGAAAAGCACGGGAATGTTTGCAGAAGAATCCTCTATCTCGGCAATCCGGTGACCGTTTGTCGTCGTCTTAACCTCGACAACCATGCCAATGATAGTACATTCTTCCTGGCGATAGCGGGTATTCCGGGTAAGTGCCTCGATGGGCATCGCACTGCACCGGCTCCGGATCATACCTCCCAGACGGTTATACCGGTCACGGAAATAGTAGAGATAATCACTTGTCCCGTTCACACAGCCGGATGTTCCCGGGCTGCCGCTGATCACTTCAACTGATGGGTCGGTGAGAAACCGTGTCCCGTCCCGTGTGACAGTCATACCGGGGATATGTTTTGCCGAAACTACGATGGCCTCTCCAGGAACCTGTGCGATGATACGTTCGATGAGATTCGGCTCATTCTTTTCCTGAATATAACGCACGACATCGGGATGCACCTGCAGCTTGATCTCAAGAAACCGGAGCGTGATCTGCTGTGCATCAAGCATAGATAGTATATTGGTCAGCAGGAAAATATAGGGTTTTATCTTAACACCGGAACACAGGTTAAATTCAGCGGGTTGTTTATAGATGATTGATATGCTCATCAGATGTAGATAATACTACGAGATTACAGCGGACCCCGTTTTTATGTATGATATATTCCAGATGATGTTCCTTGGTTTTGTGATCGGTCTGACCGGAGCACTCGCACCTGGTCCAACACTGGTTGCAACCATCAACGCATCGATTGCCGGTGACTGGACGACCGGGTTGAAAGTGTCTCTCGGCCATGTAATCGTAGAACTTTTTCTCGTTATCCTGATACTTTTGGGATTGGCGACCGTTGCACTTCCTTATACCTCAGCGATTGCAGGAATTGGAGGGATTGCTCTGGTGGCATTCGGGGTACTGATGATCGCAGGAAGCAGGAAGGCCACGATGAGCAGCTCCCCGGTGCAGACGGTTGCCAACCCCTATATGGCAGGACTGGTTACCAGTGCGGCAAACCCATACTTCTGGATCTGGTGGCTTTCAATAGGAGGCGCGATGGTGATCGCAGGACTCGAGGGTGGTCTGGTGCTTGCAGGAGCTTTCATGCTTGGGCACTGGACTGCAGATACCGCATGGTTAACGCTGGTCTCAACCGGCGTGTCCAAAGGCAGGACGATCTTTTCTGATACTGCATACCAGAAGATCATGCTGCTCTGCGGAATTTTCCTCATTCTTTTTGGGGTGTACTACTTATCACACCTGTTTCTCTCACCATGAAACCCACGACATTTTTAATGCCACATGGTTAATTATGAAGGGTTAAACACTATACTGAAAAAAATCAGATAAAGAGCGCAAAGAAATGGCAGATAACGATAATAAACGGGATATCCGCACGCTGGTTTCGCAATTCCGCACGAGCGATCACTGGGCGGTGTCTCTGGTGCGCGATCTGCTCTGGATCGTTGCGGTTGTCGGGGGTATCGCTCTTGCCCTGTTCCTCATCTGCGGTACCTGGCCTGCAGTTGTAACGATTGAATCCCAGAGTATGGTACCTCATATGAACGTAGGGGATCTTGTCGTCGTCGTCCAGAAGGACCGGTACGGGTCTTTCGAAACATGGGCTGACGGGAAAAAGAGCGGCAAAAAAATGTATGAAGAGTCTGGTGACGTTATTATCTACAAGCCGAATGGTCTGACCAGCATTCACCCCATCATCCATAGAGCGATACAGTACGTGGACATCGAACCTGTTACAGAGATCAAGGGAATAAAACTCGTTGGAAATTATACCCCGCCCCATGCAGGATACATCACGTGGGGGGATAACAACCCGCGTCCCGACCAGGGTTTCAATTATCCCAGTATCGGGATTATCGAGCCCGTAAAGGAAGAATGGGTGGTTGGAAAAGCTCTCTTCTCTGTGCCTTTCGTGGGGTATCTCCCCCTCCATATTATTGAAGTGACTATTGTCATCGTTGGCATCATGGTAATCCATGAGCTATACCTTCGGTCACGCGAGGATAAACAGGGGAAGCAGCCAAAGAAAAGCGGGAAAAAACAGCACTAGATTGTCGAGTTGGTTATGACAGGGATTCCCAATGAAAACAGCTGCCATTCAATAATAAATTGAAATTCAACACAGAAACCAGAGTATCCTTTTTAAAAAAGATATCAGAGAAGTTCCAGCGCCTGCCGCCCGGTCATACCCGTCCGGATCCCACGCCCGAAAGCCGACCGGTTTGCCTCTTTGATAATCCCTTTGAGGATATCATCGGTATCTATGATTGACGGTCCGAGTGCGGGTCTCACCCTGGCTGCGGGATAGCTGAATGAATCAAGTGCAGCAACGTCAAAAGCTCCGCACCCGACCATCCCAACATCGGTCATTACCGCGACAAGATTCGCCGGGCCGAGGGGGATAATAAATCCCTCTGCAACCTTTCTGGTCAGCTGAACTTCAACCTGTTCCATATATCTCCTGTAGAGATGGTTGTCGTAGGGGAATAATAATCATGTGGCATAAGAATACGATACATTTACTTTTAACCGGATGCTACACATCCTGAAGAATTTCCTGGAGCGAGGTATGAAGAAAAACCTGCGAATCCTGCTGGATGATGTGAAAAACGGCTACCGGCTGAGCGAAGAAGAAGCACTGGATCTGTTCCATATCCGAAATCGACAGGTCTGGGATATTGCAGCAACTGCCGATGAGGTGCGCGAACAACGGGTCGGTAACGATGTTACCTATGTCAGGAACCAGAATATCAATGTGACCAATCTCTGTGTCAATGCCTGTGGTTTCTGCGGTTTTTCAAAAAAACCCGGCGATGACGGCATCTATTTTCACGACAAGTCCGAGATCCAGAAGAAGGCGACCCTTGCAAAAATGCGCGAAGTATCCGAGATCTGTACAGTCAGCGGACTCCATCCGGATTTTACCTCACAATCCTATTGTGATGTCTACCGGTGGATTTGTGAGGCTGCACCCGGAGTCCATCTTCATGCAGGTAATCCGATGGAAGTTGCGTATGCAGCCAAAAAAAGCCATATGAGCACGCATGAGGTATTGTCTGCGATGAAGGCAGCAGGACTCGGGTCCATGTGCGGGACTGCAGCGGAGATCCTTGTGGACAGCGTCCGCAAAAAAATCTGTGCGCAGAAGGTTTCAACCGATGAGTGGGTGCGGATTATCCGGGAAGCCCATGCCCTGGGCATTCCAACGACTGCCACGATCATGTACGGTCACTGCGAAAACGATGAAGAGCGGGTACAGCACTTGTCAATCCTTCGTGAAATTCAGGAAGCGACCCATGGATTTACAGAATTTGTTCCGCTCTCGTTTATACACATGAATACCCCCCTTTACCGCGCAGGAATCGCGCGGGCGGGAGCGACAGGAAGAGAAGATCTCCTGATGATTGCCGTTGCACGCCTCTTTCTGGACAACTTTAAAAATATCCAGGTTTCGTGGGTGAAAGAGGGAATCAAGATGGCCCAGTTAGGTTTGATTGCCGGTGGCAATGATCTTGGCGGAACCATGTTTGAAGAGAGTATCTCAAAAGGGGCGGGAGCGGTCAATACAGATTACCTCGACCCGGCAGAGATGCAGCGCGTGGCAGAGGATATCGGAAGGATGCTCAAACGCCGTACAACGCTCTATGAACCGGTCTGACAGGGACCTCTCCAAAAGAGAAGAAACGGGGTTTAAACAGCATCATGCGCCATTATGGAAGTGGGATGCACGAATTTTTCGATGAGGATATAGAAATGTCTGTGTACTCAGGATTGATATTGACTCAATGACAAAAAAAAAGCATGACTAAAAGCATGACTGAGGGATACCGTTTTTTTGGGATCAATCACGGTTGCGTTTCACAAGCCGGACGATTTTATCCCCGATCTTCTGTGCGTTCTGAACGGCTTCCGCATCATTTAGTACATCTCCTTTATGGTACCCGTTTCCCTTGACAAAACCCAGCGATGAAAACTCATGTGTGCTTAAAAACCCCTCCAGCGTCTGGATCGCCCTGCTTGCGCCCTTATGTGCCTGCACAGCGACTGCGATACCTTTCCTTCCCGCAAGTTTCCGGTCATGATAGAGGGAATACGTGCGGTCGATGAAGTTTTTGAGGTGGCCGCAGACATCGTAGTAATAGGTGGGTGAGCCGATAACAAGCACATCGCAGTCGAGTACTTTCTGGATCACTTCACTCCAGTCATCGTTTTCGATAATACACCACTTCTTCTCCTTGCACTTCTCACAACCGAGGCAGGGATGGATTTTCTTTCCTGCAAGAGAGACGAACTCCGTTTTGATCCCTTCATTCTCGCAGCGCTTGAGGATAACATTGACCAGATCTGCGGTATTGCCATCCTTACGCATGCTTCCCGATATCCCGAGCACTTTCATATGTTATCCTATACCTGTGGATTAATGAGAGTTTTGATGACGGGGTTAAGCTGGAGTTCGCGGAATGCAGCGAGGATCTCTTGCTTTGGCTCGCCCTGCCGGTACAAGAGATGCGATGTGCAGGAGCAGTCGCTGCAGCCAAAACCCGGAATCCCCGAATCGCTGAGCGCCTGAGCAAGTCTGCATTCGCATCGCTCCTCCGTCACTGCAAAGATTGCGTAACGTAGAGAAAAACCCGGATTGGTGAGAAGATAATCCACATGCCATTTCGGCTGCCTGTCGTGCAGGTGGGCAAGTGAAATGTGACGCCCGAGCCGTTTTAACCCGCCACTACCGAGGGCAGATCCAACATAGATATGCCAGCCAGCCCGAAAAGTGAGGTTTCCCAAGGCACCGACCCGGACCGTGCATTCGTGATTTTCAAAGACGAGACAGTAAACTCCCTTATCCATAACCGCTCTTTATAAGTTCCTGTGCGGCAGCGATGTGCCGGCTGCCACCCTGTTCAACCGGTTCCCCATGACCGGGGTAAAGCCCTTCTACATCAAGAAGTGAGAGGCGGTCGATCGACCGGGCGAGTTCTATCCTGCTACCCCCCGGGAAATCATAGCGTCCGAAACAACCGTCAGAAAAAACAGTATCTCCACTGATGAGCACACGATCCCGCTCAGAAAAGAGGCAGATGCTTCCCGGGGTGTGACCCGGTGTATGAAGGACCTTTAATTCCCCGATGATGTCACCCTCACTAAGGACAATATCGGGAGCAATGCCCGGAGAACGTGCTCCAAAGTGCAGGGAAAGACTTCGGGTGTCGTCAACAAGCCCCCGGGCATCGTTTTTATGAATGGCGACCTTCGCCTTGCACATATGGGCGATCTCTTTTACACGGGCGGTATGATCAAAATGGCAGTGAGTCAGGACGATTGTATCAATCTCGTCTTTGTATGGTCTGATTGCCATGGGCAGCACACCCGCGTCAACGAGAATTGTGCCGAAAATATAGGAGTTCGCATAGCCCGACTGTTCGGGAACCCATCTCACCTGCATGCACAATAATAAGGACTCCCGACAGATGTTTCTTATGGATTCGCTTATCCGCAGGTGTGCTTCCGGATTTCCGCCGGAACTCGAAGTAGTGGCACGGGCGGAAGGGATGGATCCGGCGCGCTTTGCACTTGGTGTTGCAGCCGGAAGGATTGTGGTTCCGGCAAACCCGAAGCGGGTGCACCGGCAGTGCGCGATTGGTGAAGGGTGCCAGGTAAAAGTAAATGTGAATATCGGGACCTCTGGTACCCGCTGTGATCCTGCGCTTGAAGAGGAAAAGGCAAAAGTTGCACTGAGTAATGGTGCCGATGCGCTCATGGACCTCTCCACGGGCGGGGATCTTGTTGCGATCCGGAAAAAAATCCTTGCGTTTGATACTACGGTAGGGACCGTGCCGATCTATGAAGCGGTACGCCGGGCGGGCAATGCTGGAGATGTGGATGCAGATCTCCTGTTCCGTGTGATCCGGGAACAATGTGCACAGGGGGTGGATTTCCTCACTCTGCACTGCGGGGTGAACCGGCAGGCACTCTCGGCGCTCAGGAGTGATCCGCGGGTGATGGGTGTGGTGAGCCGCGGGGGGGCGTTCCACTGTGCAATGATGATGAAGCGGGATGAGGAGAACCCGCTGTATGCAGAATACGATTACCTGCTCGAGATCCTCGCGGAGCACGATGTGACCGTCAGCCTGGGTGATGGCATGCGCCCCGGATGCCTGCAGGATGCGGAGAAGCTTGCAAAATCGGTGGAGTACGTCACGCTTGGCACGCTCGCGAAACGGGCGCACGCAGCTGGTGTCCAGCGGATGATCGAAGGCCCCGGCCACATGCCGCTCGACCAGGTGGGCTATAATGTGCGGATGATAAAAGAGATCACCGACCATGCCCCGCTCTACCTTCTCGGCCCGCTCGTGACCGATATTGCGCCCGGCTACGATCATGTCGTGGCAGCCATCGGTGGGGCGACTGCCTGCCTGAACGGTGCTGATTTCCTCTGCATGGTCTCACCCAGCGAACATCTTGCCCTGCCGCTTGTGGATGACATTATTGAAGGAACAAGAATCGCAAAGATAGCGGCACATATCGGGGATACTGTACGATGCCCCGGGGGGTATCGTATGGAAAGAGAGGTCCGGATGGCGGATGCCCGGCACCGGCTGGACTGGGATGCCCAGTTCAAACTCGCCCTCTTTGGTGACCATGCAAAGAAGATCCACTGCCGCGACGGGGACATGGAGACCTGCTCGATGTGCGGGGATCTCTGCGCTGTAAAAATAGTCAACGAACTCTTTTTGGAAAAAGAGAAGAAGAAATAAATTCTCGTTTAATGCAGTTTCAAAATCCGTATCGCAAGATATGCCGCATTCTCTCCGTTATCTACACCAACGCACGCAACCGGCACACCTTTTGGCATCTGGGCAATCGCGAGGAGTGCATCCAGTCCGTTGAGGGTCCCGCTGACCGGAACTCCGATAACCGGTTTATCCGTCTTGGATGCGATAACGCCGGGAAGTGCTGCGGATAGCCCGGCAATGGCGATGAACACCTTTGCCTCGCTCTTTTTAATATACGCGTCAAGTTTGTCCGGATCCCGGTGAGCGGAGATTACCTGTTCATCATACGTCACCTTATTCCCGTCAAGGATTTTTTTTACTTTTTCCGTAATGGCTGCATCAGATGTGGATCCGGAAATTACTGCGACGTCTGCCATGTCTGCCATCCAAACTTATATCCTGTCTATATAAATATACTATGGGCAGATCCACATGGAAAAAGAACTACTCCTGATGCTACCGGGTCCTGTACCGATGCCGGAACGGGTAAGGTATGCAATGATGCGTCAGGCTATAAACCACCGCAGCGCCGAATTTGGTGCGGTCTATGCAGACTGTGTGCGGGTATTAAAGACCGCTTTTGGAACAACAAATGATCTCTTTGTGATCAGTGGATCCGGAACTGCCGGCATGGAAGCTGCAGTTGCGAATTTTGGCAGGGACAAGGAGATCGCCTGTCTTGTCAACGGGAAATTTGGCGAAAGGCTCTACAAGATCAGCCAGCGCTATGGAAAGGCACACGAGATCGGCTCTGATTGGGGAACCCCGCTCAATCTTTCAGCACTCGAAGAACAACTCGAGCAGGGTGCACAGGTTGTCACGCTCGTACATAACGAAACTTCTGCAGGCATTAAGAATCCGGCAAAAGAAGTCGGCAGGCTCACCCGCAAGCATGATGCGCTGTTTTTAATGGATGGCATTACGTCGATTGGCGGCGATGTTGTTGAAGCAGATACATGGGGTGCAGATGTTACCATCGTCGGATCCCAGAAATGTCTCGCCGCCCCTGCGGGACTTGCCGGAATCTCGGTAAGTAACAGGGCGTGGGAGAGGCTTTGTAAGAATCCCCCCTATTATCTCGATCTCGCGGCATACAAAAAGAGTGCCGCTGGTAAACCCATGGAGACCCCGTATACCCCGGCAGTTCCGCTCTTTTTAGCGCTGCGGGAAGCCTGTCTTATCATCGAAGAAGAAGGGATTGCAAACAGGATCGCACGCCACCAGAAAATGGCGCAGGCAATCCGGGCAGCAGCGAAAACCTGGGGATTGTCACTGTTCCCGAAGACTGATGCAATGCACGAATATTCCAACACGGTCACTGCCATCTCGTATCCCGAAGGTGTGAAGGATGATGAGATGCGGGCCATCATCAAGAAGATGGGGATAGTTATCGCCGGCGGGCAGGATCACCTGAAGGGGAAAATCTTCCGTATCGGGAGCATGGGAGCTGTCAGTGCTCCTGAGATCCTTGCAACACTTGCCGCAACGCAGCATGCACTGAAGAAGTCCGGGTTCAATCTGCAGGGCGACGGCGTACAGGCTGCCTGTGAGGTGCTGGGATGAGGGTGGGTGTTGCCGATACCACCTTTTCACGCGTCAACATGGGAGCAATCGCAATTGATGAGCTGAAAAAACATGCGAGTGTAGCGATCGAGCGGGTAACCGTGCCGGGTATCAAGGATCTTCCGGTAGCCTGCAAGAAGCTCATTGAGCAGCGCAGATGTGATATCGTTATGGCACTCGGCATGCCGGGAGGACAAGAGAAAGACCGGCTCTGCGCCCATGAAGCTTCACAGGGACTTATCCTGTGCCAGCTCATGACCAATACCCATATAATTGAAGTTTTTGTGCATGAAGATGAAGCAAAAGACGGACAGGAGCTCGCTTGGCTTGCCGGACAGCGCACCCGCGAACATGCAGTCAATGCTGTAAAACTGGTCCTTCATCCAAAAGAGCTCGAAAAAGAGGCCGGGACCGGCCAACGCCAGGGATTTGCTGATGCAGGACCAGCACGCCGCTAGGGTAAAAACACCAGAGCGTACAAATTTATCAGGATCGATTTACAAGAGATGATCAACTATGTGTGATACAAAGCCGATAAAACTGGGATTCGTGGTTGCGGAGTTCAACCGTGACATCACCTATATGATGGAGATTGAAGGAAGAGAGCATGCAGCATTTCTCGGGGCAGAAGTGACCGAGTGCCTGTATGTACCGGGTGCCTATGATATGCCGCTTGCGATAAAGAAGATGCTGCAGGCAGGAAAAGTCGATGCAGTCGTTACCATTGGCTGTGTTATTGAAGGTGCCACACAGCATGATGATATTGTCGTGCAGCATGCAGCCCGGAAGATCATCGATCTCTCGCTTGAATTTTGCAAACCGGTGACCCTTGGTATTTCCGGACCTGGCATGACGCGCCTTGAGGCAAACGAGCGGATCGATTATGCAAAGCGGGCTGTCGAATCAGCCATCAAACTTGTCCAGCGATTAAAATGAGGCCACTCTCGGAGAAGATTGCTGCAGTCGCACCTTCCGCAACCCTGGCAATCTCCGACAAGGCAAAGAAGATGCAGCGGCAGGGCATCGATATCATCAGCCTCTCGATAGGTGAGCCGGACTTCGATACCCCGCGGCATATCAAGGATGCCTGTATTGATGCGCTGAACCGGGGCGAAACGCATTACGCGCCCAGCAACGGCATTCCTGAACTCCTTTCTGCTATCAGCGACAAGATCAGAAACGAGAACCATTTTCCCTGCACCCCTTCACAGGCGATTGTCGCGTGCGGTGCCAAGGACGCGATCTATGAGGCAATGGAAGCCGTCCTGAACCCTGACGATGAAACGATCCTGCTCACTCCCGCATGGGTCTCTTACGAACCGTGCGTTCAGATCGCCGGTGGCAAAGTGGTGAAACATGCGGTCAATCCCAAGACCTTCCAGCTCGATGATTCCCTGTTAGAGCGGGTGAATGCAAAGACCAAGATGATCGTGGTCAACTCCCCATCAAACCCGTCGGGTGCTGTGTTTGACAAAAAGTCAATGCAGCTGGTAGCGGATCTCTGCGAGGATCACGATATTTACGCGATGTCAGACGAGATCTACGAGAAGATGGTGTACGACAAGGAACACATCTCGCTTGCCGCACTCGGCGATATGGCGCAACGCACCATCACCATCAACGGCTTCTCGAAGTCGTATGCAATGACCGGCTGGCGTCTGGGTTATGCTGTTGCACCGATCGAGATCATAACGGAGATGTCCAAGGTTCAGCAACATTCAGTCAGCCAGGCAACCACGTTTGCAATGTGGGGTGGGGTAGCAGCGCTCAAAGGGGACCAGCACTGCGTAGAAGCGATGCGCACCGAGTTTGACCGCCGAAGAAAATACATTATATCTGAGTTAAACCGGATGGGATACGAGACTGCGCCGGCGGACGGGGCATTCTATGCATTTGTGAAAGTGTGTGGAGATGATAGGGAGATTGCCAACCGCTGGCTTGAGCAGGGACATGTTGCCACTATGCCTGGCAGTGCATTCTACGCGCCCGGGTGGATCCGGCTCTCGTATGCAACTTCGATGGAAAAATTAAAGGAAGCGATGGGGCGGATCCGGCAGCTTGGCGTGCAATAACTCCCGTTCAATTTTCATCACGTTTTTTTCCGATCTGTTCTCCACCAGATCTTTGCAAATGTTGAATCACCGGATATGAAAATCTCAGGTCCTATTGTCCGTATCTGTGGTTTGAGATAATCATCCATCACCCGTTCCTGTTCCGCTGTCATTACATTAAACCGTCGCCGGAAAAATGCGGTCATCTCATCCAGAGTTGTAAACCGGTACTCTTTTTTAAGAGGGAGCATCTCCACGTTTGCGTAGATGCCCAGCTGGTACAGGACACCAAAGAGGCAGTCTGCCTTTGGCCCGGGATGGTATTCCAATCCATGGAGCGGGTTCCAGAGATCGGCATACATCTTCTCCCAGAACGGCATGTCAACAAACCAGAACAGGTACACATACTCCCGCGAAACAGCATCCATCTTTTGGAGTGCCTGCCGGATATCCTCCATCGTGAGCGAGAGCGAGGCGATCACTACATCATACTGCCCGCACAGATCACGCGAGATATCGACATCCTCCCAGCGTTTCTGGATGGAGGTAATATTGGTGATTTTCTTTTTTTTGGCATGTTCATTGAGGATTGAAACCATGCCCTCGCCCGGTTCAATCGCGGTTACTTCATTGACGAGTGGTGCAATGGGGATCGCCAGTGTGCCTGGACCGGCACCGATATCCAGCACCCGCGAATTTTTTGTGATATCCAGCCCGGCAATCGTGGTCTTTACCCGGTCATCATACTCGCTGCGGGACGTTGAATCATAGCGCTCGGCATTCTCCCGCTTGTTCCAGTTATGCAAGGGGTCGTTAATACGTTTTGACGACTCGTGCCGTTTCTGCCTCACTTTCCAGATCTCATTCCAGTCCGGATCATTACAGGAGGGTTCCGGGGAGAGGCTCATAGCATTGAGTATGCACGTGACCGGTTAATAGTTTCTATCCGCGGAAGGTCTCACGCTAAAAAAAAGGAAATTATTCGTGCCTGAGTGCATCGATTGGGTTGAGATTAGCCGCCCGCCATGCAGGGTAGATGCCACAGATCAGGCTGATGACAATGCCGAAGGACATGCCGTAAATAATATGGATCATGCTTGAAGGAACGAACAGGTACTTCGTGGTTTGTAACATCACACTGCTGATCGCATATCCCCCCAGGAGACTCATAATGCCACCAATCAGGCTTCCAACACCCCCAAGGATCAAAGCCTCATAAAGAAACATCGACATCACTTCTTTTCGCTGCGCTCCGATGCTGCGCATGATGCCAATCTCCTTGATCCGTTCGGTCACTGACATCATCATGATATTGAGAATGGAAACTCCTGCAACCAGCATTGATATGCCACCGATTGCTGAAACAAATGTGGTGATCTGGCCGAATGCCTGGAAAATGGTTTCCATCGTCTTACGGGTATCCACAACGTCAACGATTTTATCCCGCTTGTTCAACTGGTTCTCAATAGCGCTTTTAACAGTTGGGAGATCATCGAGATTCTTTACCTTCACAACCACTTTGTCGTAATCGTTGCGATTATATGTCTCGTCGAACCAGTCTTTCGTCACGACTATTGCGGAGTCGGTGCTGACATCAAAGGCCATCCCCCGCTCCTCAATGATGCCGGTAACTCGCAGTGTGCCTTTATTCCCATCGTTTCCAATTGCAATACGGGATCCGACCTTGACATTGTTGTCTTTTGCGAAGGTTGATCCCACGAGAATTCCCGAGTTGCCGCGGCTGTAACCCCCCTCCTGGATCTTCAGGAAGTCCGGGACGTCATCGGGGCTCAGACCGTAGATTGCCGCCACAATATCGTCACTTCCGACGCCAAACTTCATGCGATCTGAAGTCTGGAGAACCGGTATCGCCACATTCGGGGCGGATACACGTTTTATCTGCTGGAAATCCTGCTCCGAAATCGTGAGGGAGGTTGATCCACCCCCGCCCCCGAATCCCCCATGGGAAATTCCCCCGACGTGGGGTGTTACAATCACACTATCGCCAACCGTTCTCAGGCTATCTGATACGGTAAGCACCAGACTGTTGCCAAGAATTCCCATGGATGCAATCGCAACCACACCGATCACGATACCCAGCATGGCGAGGGTTGAGCGGAGCAGATGGATCCTGATATTCCGTTTGGCAATTTCCCAAAAAATCATTCCACAATTCTCCCGTCTGCGATACGGATAGTCCGTTTTGAATAAGCGGCGATATTCAGGTCATGCGTGACCATGATAATCGTCGTGCCCTTCCGGTTGAGTTCTGACATCAGTTCCATAATGCCGGTACCGGTCTTTGAATCAAGGTTGCCGGTTGGTTCGTCTAAGAGAAGGATGTCAGGGTCATTAATGAGTGCCCGGGCTATGGCAACCCGTTGCTGCTGACCGCCCGAAACTTCCATGGGTGTGTGGGTGAAGAGCGAATCATCCAGCTGTACCGACCGGAGTGCCGCACGTGCTTTTTCCGGGTCCACTGCTGTCTGGGATTTCAGCATCATCGGGAATGTCACGTTCTCGATGATGTTCAATAGCGGGAAGAG
>Ga0315284_10005010_pt1 | contig 18817 bp, 32 predicted proteins | sample YL17G09_16_MG_FD_203696 | JGI IMG/M metagenome (GOLD analysis project Ga0315284, IMG submission 203696) | Sediment microbial communities from Yellowstone Lake, YNP, Wyoming, USA - YL17G09_16 | ecosystem: Environmental > Aquatic > Freshwater > Lake > Sediment | place: USA: Wyoming | collected... | reverse complement strand
AGAAAATAAATAATTCCTTATATGTTAGGGGATTATGCAAAAGTTGCTATAATAAATGGTTAAGAGAGAACAATCCAGAGTTTGCAAAAAGACAAAGAGAAAATCACGATAGGTGGTTACAATCTCATAGAGAACAAAAAAAGAAAACAGATAAAAATTGGAGATTTAAACAAGACTCTGAATACAATCATGTTAGGAAATTGCGATCATATCAATTGACTCCTGATGATTATGACCGTTTGTTAAAAAGTCAGGATGGGGTATGTGCTATTTGTGGTAAGTCACCAAAAGGAAGATTGCACATTGATCATAATCATGATACAGGAGAGGTAAGGGGATTATTGTGTTTTAGATGTAATTTTGGGTTGTCTTATTTTTCTGAGAACTATTCTATATTGCAAAAAGCATCAGAGTATTTGGCTACATCGCAAGAACGAGAAGATGTAATCCGTATCAATAGAGACAAAAGGCATAAAAAGGCAGCTCAAGAGTTGGTTAAATTACAGAAAATTGTAGCAAGTAATTGCACTAGAGCAATTTCTTCTGAAACCAAATTGGAAATTAAACAATTACATGATCAGGGTGTTAAATTAAGGGAATTGTGCGAGCGTTATCCAAAATATAGCAGGAGTGCTTTATATCGTGCATCTAGGGGAACAGTTATAATCAAGAAGGAGAAACCATGCCGTATATAACCCAGAGTGAGAGAGAAAAATATCAGCCGATCATCAATAAAGTATTGAGTTCTATTGATGGATCTCCAATGGAACAAGCTAATTATTTTTCATTTTTTATAGATTATTTAAGACAAGCATTAAGGAAAATAGCTGATCCTGGTTTTCTTTATTTATTGCATTTCGGAGCAGGAACAGGGAGAGAGGCAAAATTAAGAGAGTATGCAGAGCAGTGTGCAAAAATACTGCCAGGAAACATGGAGGTTCGTGCGGGAGAGTTAAATTATGTTTTGTCTACTATTGCTTGGGGATTGTTGGGAGACGCACCAGGTAGAAAGCCAGCTAGATACTGCATGAGATCTTTTATAAAAGGGGCAATTTGGAGAGTGTTGTTTCTTAATTTAAACAGTTTTAATGGGGAAGAGTATATTTTATTCACAGGTGTTTTAACCGATGTAATTGACGAGATGTATAGAAGAAAGACAAGTTTTTTTGAAACGGAAAAAATGAATACTAATGGAGATTTGTGGTCAGATATCCATGGCTAAAATAATGACCTACAGGGGGAAATGGTGAAAAAATCAAAATTTATTATACTTTTATCTAAGAAAATGGGGTTGACGCAAGCAGTAACAGAAGGTATTGTGAATAAAATATTAGATGTGATTATAGAAACTTTAGTGAAAGAAGGTCGTATTGAACTTCGGGATTTTGGTGTATTTGAAGTTCGGCGGCGTGTTCCTCGAAAGGTTGTAAATTCTTTTGGGAAAATTGGGGTTATAGAATTACCGGAGAAATTTGTCGCTAAATTTGTACCAAGCAAATATATGATGAAGAGGATTAAGTGGCAAAATTCGTGAGAGGTGGAATTAGATTGCATGAGGTAATTGCGGATGATCCTTTAATGTTGGGAGCAGTAAAGATTGATACCGGTGAATGGGCGGAATGCGAGTGTAAGGACGCAGCTAATTATCATCCACTTAAAGGTAAGCAGGTTTTTGTTGTTGAAGTAGAAAAAAAATTATATTGGTTTGCGATTTATCAACTGTAAATATTCTGTGGAAGGAGGAACCACAGATGCATGATGTTTGTAATAACAAAGATTTTTTTGTAATACAAGCAAAAATAATGCAGAAAGCCATTGAAGAAGATAAATGGATATTATCTGAAAAAGAGGGACATGATGTGGGGTGGAATGCAGCTCAGGAGCATTTTTTTAAAACTTTTTTTTCTGGTTTTGCTGCTGGTTTTAGAGTTTCTTATTGTGCCCTAATTTGTCCTTTTCGTGAAGATTGTAAGCAGGCGCAGAAATGGTTGTAAAAACTTTTAATTTAACTTATTCATGTGGCTTGCATGCTAGACCATGTACAACTTTGGCAAAAATATTGAAAAATTTTGATGCTAAAGTGACAATTAATGATCAGGTAGATGCTGGTAGTGTATTACAAGTCCTTTCTTTGGGTGTTCAACCTGGTCTTGTTGCATTTAAAGCAGAAGGAAAAGATGAAGAAGTTGTAATGGAAGCTATTGCAGATTTTATTGATAAATTAAATAAAGAAAAAAACATATGAATTCGTCATTTGAGAGAACAGCAACAGGGAAAAATGAGTGGCTTACCCCACCTTATATTTTAAATTCCTTGGGACCATTTGATTTAGATCCCTGCGCCCCAATAGACCCGCCTTGGAAAATGGCTGAAAATTATTACACTATAAAAGATGATGGATTGGTTCAATCTTGGAAGGGGAAAGTGTGGTGTAATCCACCTTATGGGAATAATACGAAAGAATGGTTGAAAAAATGTGCTAGTCACAATAATTGTATTGTTTTAACTTTTGCAAGAACAGAAACAAAGATGTTTTTTGAATATGTTTGGACAAAAGCTTATGCTGTTTTCTTCATAAAAGGAAGATTAAAATTCCATCATGTGGACGGCAAACAAGGCGGGACAGCAGGAGCCCCATCTGTATTGATTGCTTACGGTGTTGATAATGCTGTTATTCTTAAAAACTGTAATCTAAATGGAAAATTCATTGCTTTAGTTTATTGACTTTTCACGGGGTGCAAAATATGCGCAAGTGTCAGGCATGGTCGAACCACCATTGGTACTCTTTGGCTCGGCGTGGAGATTATCGATCTCATGGGTGGCGCACCAATAACATGCTGTGTGGTAGCCTTCCTGGACTCTGGCATTATTCTTACTGCTGGTCGAGGAATATAAGATGATTACTGCATTGCTTCTAATGGTTGCAATACAGCCCGAAGTTCTTGTTTCTCCTGATCAAACACAATTCTATGTAAATACCAAGCCTTATTTTGTCTATCCATATTGGGAAAAACCACCGAAAGATTGGAAAAAAGTAAATTGTGTTGAAAAAAAGAAATGTGTGTGTAAGAGCAGAAGGTTAAGACATATATATTATCGTGGATTTTTTTGAATTATATAATTTTATGGAAGGGGATAAACCATCAAATATTTGGAAGGATTTGATGATAAACTGGGATATAATCTTACCAACAGATTCCATTGCTAAGGAATTTAGACTTGACACAGGCATAATTTTTGGCGAGGCGAGAATTATTATCCCATTTGTTTTAATAAAGTTTAGGGTTAATGATGATTCTGATGTACAATTGTTAGGTGCTTATCCGTATTGTGAGTTTGAAGGTGATAAGCCACAATTTGTAGAAACAGAGGATTTATCTGGGTATTATAAAAAAGATCCAATCCTATTTCGTAAATTGATAGAAAGGGCAGTGATGTTGATAAAAAGCAATCATAATCGTTTTGATTTATTGCCAGATCGTGTTAAAAATCGCTTACTTAAAATTGCTTGGGGAGTTGGAGGGAAATATGTTGAAGATTGGGATTCTACTTTTTAAGTCTTTTCTTAAGTTTCGTAATTCCTTTTTCTGTTAGAACAATGAACTCCCATCCTCTTACTTTACAAACTTCAACTGCTGCTCTCCATTTGCATTTATTTTGCTCCAAAAATGTTTGATCCGATGGCTTGATTTCCCATACTTCTCTGTGACCATCAGTAAATATTATTAATAGGTCGGGGTTATATTCATGTTGAGAACCGCTCCAGAGATATGGAATTTTGAATGGTTCTGTTTCATAGGCGATTACTTCGTTCATTTGATCTAAGCATTCATATACAGTTGCTTCCCATCCAGAGCGAAAATAAAAATTTTTATTCATTTTTGTTGAACTGTACCAGCCTTCTCTAAATTTTGTTTTATTTTTTTTCTTTTTTCCTCTTGGTGAAAAGTCTCTCCACAAAATTGCTCGCATCTGATGATTTTTGGGAAGAGGTGTTCCTGGGTGTTTACAAGCGTAGTGTGTTCGAATACATCTCACTGGGGCTTTACACCAAGGTATAGCACATAATACATAATCTTTTCCTTCTTCATGTTTTTCTATAATGTGATTTTTAAAATCTATCCATTGGTCGGAATTAAACATTATTCCGCAACAAAAACACTGATATTTTCGTTCATCTCTGTTGTTTTGAAAGGGTAGCATAAATATGTTGTTTAAATTATGAATAATAAAAAATTTTAGAACTCCTCACTCATATATAGTGTATGAAAAGAAAAATATTTGAAAATTTAGTTGGTAAAAAATTTGGAATATTGATGGTGGAGGCATTTGACAAAAGATATAAATATAGGGATTATTGGCGTTGTAGGTGTTTTTGTGGAAATTATATTCATCGTACACACAATGAACTTAAAAAAATAAAAAGTTGCGGGTGTCATAAATTTCCATTATTTAAAATTGGAGATACTTTTGGTCTATTAACAATTATTGGGGATTTTGTATATGATAATAAAGATCATAGTCATAGACGTGCTGGGCAATACAAGTATCCGTGTAGATGTAAATGTGGAATAGAATTGCTTATAACTGATGCATATTTAAGGACAAATACAAAAAATAAATCATGTGGATGTTATAAGTTTAGAAGAAGCAAGAGTAAAAGTGTATTTAAAATTGGGGAGAGATTTGGAGATTTTATTTTGGAGAGAAAAGAAAAGAACAAATGGCGATGTAGATGTAATTGTGGTAATATAAAATATTTTTCTGAAGGCCGTTTATATAATGTGTCTAACTGTGGTTGTTTATCTTTGCAAAAAAAAATAAAAGATATGTTGGGCAAAAATTTTGGAATGTTAACCGTGATTGCATATGATGGCAAAAAGAAACAAACAAGCAACATGCATTGGTGGCAGTGTATGTGTCAATGTGGTAAAACTACAACGATACCAACAAATAAGTTGGGCATTACACAATCTTGTGGGTGTTTATGGAGGAAAAAAATTGTTAAACATGGATTGTATGGCAAGCCAGGATATATGAAGTATTTACTACAAGATCCTATAAGAAAATTAAAGCATCATATTTCATGCAGTATTAGATGGTCTCTTAAAAGTCGCAATGGTGTAAAAGGAGGAAAAACATTTGAGGCACTTCCATATACTGTAGAAGAATTAAAAAGTCACATAGAGAGTCTTTGGGAGCCGTGGATGAATTGGGATAATTATGGTGGGTGTCTTAATTGTAAAAAAAGGACGTGGCACATAGATCATATTATTTGTCATAATAAATTTAAGTACAAGACATTAAATGAGCCTGATTTTATAAGCTGTTGGGCATTAGATAATCTTAGGCCATTAGAGAAACATGAAAATGCACGTCGCAAAAGGAAGTGAGATTATATATTCTTTTATTTGAATTTGAAAATGGTAACATATTCACCTCACCGTCAACCATGCTCTATAAACCCTGTCTATATGTTCATCTAATCTTTTATCTTGTCCCCAAGCATTGAATTTTTTAATTTGTGTTAATAATTCTTCTACATCATTTTGACTGAACTTTTTTTTTGTTTTTGATGTAAAAATGCTTTTTAAAAAATTAAGTAAAAATTGTAACCAATTCATAATGCCTCCTATTTATTTTTTGTCTTTTAACTGCTGTTTCCCTGGTTCAGTAGGCGCTTCTGGTTGTGGGTTTTCATCTCCAGAGAGAACTGTTTTTATCTTATCAGTATCCTTTGCAATTTTAGCCAATTTAGTGTAAGCTTCATCTTGGTCAATGACTTCTATTTTTTTCAAATCGGAATGGGAAAATAACACTTCTGTTTTTTGTCCTTCTATGGCATTGTTGAGGTTTAATGCGCTGAAATTTGCATCTTTTACCCATTTTTTATCATCAACATCTGGGTTTTTCATACGAGCAAATATTAGGCGGCTTTCCTCGGGGGCACCAAAAATTGTTTTATCTTTTGTGAAAAATAAAACAAAATCGTTAGCTCCTAACATAGTTTTAATTTTATCTTTATTGTTTTCTATTTTTCTTTCAATAAAATGCTCAAATGAAATGTTCATATAACTATATATTACTATGATGGTCACAACTTTTAGAAAATTTCTTGAACAAGGCTTGCCTCCAATGCCGCCACCTCCTAGTGGTCAAGCGACCCCTGGTCAATTGCCTGATTTAGCAGCCTTGTTTGATGAACTTGGAATCAAAGGTGGAACTTTGAAAGGTGCAAGTATGGTTGGTGCTTTTACAGGACCAAGTCAAAATGATATATCAAATTTAAGGCCATTTGTGGTAAAAGCGGTTGACAAGGAGGGGAAGCATGTTGAAATTGAATTCTTGCCAATTGAAGATATGGGAAGTTCTTTAAAAAGCATGAAAAAATCTGGTGGCAAATGGCGAATAAGACCTAAAGGTTCAAAGTCAGTTAGTAAAGTTGTGCCTCTTGAATATATTCAAAAGATATTTTTTCAAGATAAAATAAATGCACCTGCTGCACCTGCTGGTGGTGGCGGTATGCTTCCTGGACAAGGTGGCATGCCCATGATGAATCCCGGAATGTGACATGAACTTTAGACAATTTTTAGTATCCGGCATGGGAATTTTAAAATACGGGCCAGGACTCAAAGCTGTGGTTTTAATAGATCCAGAAATTGCAAAATACAGTCTCGCACTAATTCCGAAGTATAAAAATATTCAACCTCAAAAATATTCTGCACATATAACTGTTGTCAGATTGGAAAAGGAAACTCCCCAAATAGAATTTTGGGGAAAACATGAGGGGGAGAAAGTTCCGTTTGAATATGATGCTGCCATTAAATCAGATGGCATATATTATTTTTTGGATGCTTACAGTAAAAGAATTGGGGATATTCGTGAGGAATTGGGGTTGTCAAGGTACAGAGTCGGTTTCAGGTCATATCATATTAGTTTGGGAAATATCAAAGAGTAATCTTGTTGTACTTTTCGCTTCTTGTTATAATTCTGATTGGAGATTGATTCCATGCGTGGGAAAAAGTTTAATGTTAAAATTCTTTCCTTGGCCGACATTCCCAAGTGTGGGTTTAATACCTTCCAATATAGAATGTGTAATTGGATTTATTGTCGGGAGGATTTTCATGGCTGGAATAGATATAATAAAAAGTGGCTTTTTGCACATAAAGGGCATGATCGAGAAAATATAATTTCCTTTTTTAGTAGAATTGAAAAAAAATTAGGTATAATTCCAAAGACTGTATTTTGTGCTACTCAGAGAAAATGGGTGACTGTGATTATTATGTCTTCATGGTGGAGAAAAAGTTTAAGAAGGTCTTTATTCACGGCATTGTTGAGGGCATCTTTAAAATATGATAGAAAGAAGAGGAATTTTGATGCTGCTTTGTATAGTGTTTCATATTTAAAAAATACAAAGTATGCGATTTCTAGATTTATGCGAGGTTATGCTAATTTTCATCTAAAGTGGGGGTTTGAGCAGTGGTATAGTGCTTTTTACGGTTTGGATGAAGAGGAAGTTGATGAAATATTGGTTAAATAGCATAACTAAATTATGAGACCTATAATGAAGTTTGGGAAATACAATGAAGCTGTGGCACTAAAACCAGATACAGATTCTTTTAGAACTTGGATAGAAACTGCAACTGGATCAAATTGTGTTGCTGCATTTCCACGAATGTTTATGCCACTGGTGCGCCGCAGTGGACTATGGAAAAAGAATAAAAGGAATTGAATACATATTTTGGCGTTATTTTATTTATATTAAATTTATAACTTAGGACAAAATCCTAGTGGTATTGTGAAAACCAACTGAAAATTGAGATTTTCAATGATTTCACAGCAACGGCAGGTCATTATGGGGACATAGTGGTTCGAATCCACTCTGCCGACTGTTTTGTATGCTTTGGTATTTCTGGATTTCTTTTTAGGAGTTCAATCTATGAAAGTTAATGTGCCTATAGAGACTCTTGCTCGAATTCTTGAGACCAATCTGATTAAACATGCGCTGGCTTATACGGAAGCCATTGCTGGTTATCGCAAGGCAACAGTGGTTAAACTTCAAAAGATTTTGACTGCTATTGCAGACGGCGGGGAAATTCCTTCTAACATATCCCCTCCTACTGATCGACCCGAATCTCATGTTGATGATTATAAAAAAGTAATTGGCTTACTTAAATTAAGTGCTTGGGAATGCGTTGAATTGGATGAAGAAGAATACGATCAGTATATTAATGACAACTGGCATTGGAGAAATACGTTTTCTTCATCTTGTTCATCCTATGCATCTTCGAGTTCTTTAAGCAGTAGTCATGAGAATATTTGATAAGACTAAATATAATTCTACTGTATGGTCGGGTTTGGAATTAAAATGTTGGACCTAGGAAAATGAGAATGGCTGAAAATACAATGAAGCTGTGGCATATACACTTGATGGAGTTTAAAAATGAAAAAGACAAAAATTGAAAAGAAGTTGGATAGGATTGAAAAGATAGTAGAACAAGCTTTTGAGGAATGTGATTGTGAAAATGTGGTTTTTTCTTATTCTACCATGGTTTTAGGTTCTGAGCCTGCTATAGTAATGGATGCTGTGGCTAATAATATTCATGTGGAAGTTGTTATTAGTAGAAAGTGGAATGGACATGTTGCTGTTCAGTTTAAAAAGAATAAAGCTATTGTTGTTCCAATTATGAATTTGATTGATGCAATTCAAATTAAGAAGGATCAGAAGAAGTGAGGCAATATTTAGATGCTCTTAAATTAATTTTGGATGAGGGTCAATTAGTATCAAATAGAACGGGGGTTGCTGCTTATACTTATCCACATATTATGATTAGACATGATATGGCAGATGGATTTCCTTTGTTGACTACTAAAAAAATGGCATGGAAGTCTATAAAGGTAGAGTTAGAGTTTTTTATTAAAGGACTGACTTCAAAGAAGTGGCTGCAAGATCGTGGCTGTACGATATGGGATGAGTGGTGTAATCCTGCTTTAATTCCTTATGGTATTCCTGATGAGGAGAGAAAAAAGTTTCAATTAGAAGAAGATGATTTGGGTAAAATTTATGGAGTAGAATGGCGCAACTTTAATTCGCAAGGATTTGATCAACTTGCCTGGATTGTAAATGAGTTAAAAGCAAATCCAGAAAGCAGAAGGCTTGTTTGCAGTGCTTGGAATCCTTGTCAAATGGGACAGATGGCACTCCCGCCTTGCCACACTCAATGGCATATATTCCAAATGAATGATAAATTACACTTGTGCTTCTATATGCGGAGCATCGACAGCTTCCTTGGGTGTCCATACAATCTTTGCTCGTATGGGCTGCTTTTACATTTGTTGTGCAAGGAAACTGGATACAAGGAAGGAATACTCACTGGGTTTTTGAGTAATTGGCATTTATATGAAAACCACATCGATGCCGCTCGTTTACAGCTTCAAAGAGAGCCATATCCTCTGCCGACCATCAGGACTGAAAAATTCACTTCTATTTTTGATTGGACTTATGAGGATACGGAGTTGGTAGATTATAAATATCATCCGTCTATCAAGGCGGAAATTGCAGTTTAATTAACATATGCGCATCTGAATTTGGGATGCGTAATTGGGAAAATGATGGTAAAATAAAATGCTTTAAAACTCTTGGTGGGCACAGACGATTTAGACTGGAGGAAGTGAAAAAACTTCTGAAGAAAATGAAGTGGGAATTAAATTTTACTTATTTTATTAATAAAGAAAATGGTGTTTATACATCTTAAGGAGTTTAAATGATTAAAAAATTTGGTTATTCATATGAAAAACAGCAAGAAGATATCATTGATATTTGCGACAAGAATGTAGTTCTGTTAAATGAGGATAAAGAAAAGGCAATAATCACCACTACTGGTGTAAATCATGTTTTGATTGAAGGTGATAATTATGCTTGTTTAAAAGTTTTATATTTTGTGCTTAAAAATAAACCTAACATTATTTATATTGATCCACCGTGGAACACTGGAAGTGATTTACCTTATACCGATACTTTGAGACACAGTAAGTGGGCTTCTATGATGGAATATAGACTTCGTTTAGCTCAAGAATTACTTGCCGATGACGGAGTAATTTTTTTATCTATTGATGATAATGAACAACATAGATTAAGAATGATTTGTGATGATGTTTTTAAAATTAATAATTTTATTGCCACGGTTGTAGTAATAACGAACAAAGGCGGCAGATCAGATGATAAATTTATCGCTACTACTCACGAATATATTCACATCTACGCTAAAGATAAAAATTTGTTAAAACTTAATGGATTACAACTTACTCCAGAGCAAGAAGAAGAATACAAGCTAGAGGATGAGTTTGGGAGGTATAAAGAAAGGAATCTTATGAAAACGGGCAGTGATTCTAATAAAGAAGATCGCATTAAAATGTTTTATCCCATTTATGTGTGTCCTGAAACTTTAGAAATTTCTTTAGATGAAAAAGATGGTTGGAATAAAATAGAACCACTGGATTCTGTTGGAAAGGAAAAAAGGTGGAGATGGGAAAAGAAAACATTATTGAATAAAATAAATGATGTTGTAGTGAAGAAAATAAATAATCGATGGCAAATGTTTGAAAAAGTAAGGCTTATTCTTAAAGGGCACCAAAGAACTAGCAAACCGTTATCTCATTGGGATAATAAATCCTTTTCTACAGCCAGTGGCACAAACGCAATGAAAAAAATCATTGGTGAAGGAAATTTCAAAAATCCAAAAGCACCTGCCCTTATGAGGGAGGTTTTAAATATTGCCAGCAAGAAGGATTCAATTATACTTGATTTTTTTGCTGGTTCTGGTACAATGGGGCAAGCGATAATTGAACTTAATAAAGATGATGGCGGGCAAAGGAGATTTATTGGCTGTACAAATAATGAGAATGGCATTTGTGAGAAAGCATGTTATCCAAGATTGAGAAATGCGATAAATTTATCTAAATCCAATGATGGATTACATGTTTATAGAACGGCATTTTCTCCAATTCCACAAACAGACAATGAGAAATATGAGTTGTTTAAACAATCTGTAGATTTGATTAAGTTGAGAGAGGGGTGTTTTAATCCTAATGTAATAAAAGAAGATTGTGAAATTTATGAGTCTAATGGGAATTTTGTAGTTTGTAATTTCGAAGGACTTGATGAAAATGAGATACTGGAGAAATCGTCAGTTTATAGTTTATCATTAACTGTTCGTGATCCAAAACCATTGGTGATGCCATCGTTTTTAATTCGTAGCCAAAACTTGTAATTGAAGAGTAGTAAAATGTCTAAATTTGTGCATGTCGATTATCAGATAGAATACACTGATGACTTGTCTGATTTTGCGGTACGTAGCTTGCTGCGGGAAGACAGACCTGTACGTGGTGTTTTTATGTCCCCAACAGGGTCTGGGAAAAACATCATGATGGCAAAAACTGCTGAAAATATTAGTAATAGTTTTATTGAAAAAGGAAAAACTGTCGCCTTTATGGTTTTATCCCCTCAACAGTTATATAAGCAAACGCATAATACTTTTGTATTATATTTTGAAGAAAATTTGCTCATTAACTCAATGTCAATTGATTCTTTACAAAATCCATGCATTAAAGCAAATCAATGTTTATGCATTAATTGGGAAAGAATGAATAAAGGTGACAAGAATACTATTAATAAAGAAAATGAAACTGGATTTTCTTTATCTGTTATTATCGACAATACAAAGTCATCTGTAGATTATTTGGTTATTTTTATTGACGAACAAAGTATTTTCCTTAATACAAAACGATCTCAACAAATTCTTGAGCAACTCAAGCCACATGCTCAACTAGAATTTTCAGCCACGGTTGATTTAAATGCTGATAAAAAAGTTGCCGATTGTTTTATTGATATTCCTTTAGATAAAGTTAAAGAAAGCGGGATGATTAAAGAGAGTATTATTATTAATCCCAATTTTGGTAGACAGAAAATTATATCTCTTTCAGATAGTGAATTGATTAAACTTGCAATTAATCATAGAAATATGATTGAGTGCAAATATATTGCTGTTGGCAGTGATATTAAACCAATTTATTTAATGCAAGTTGAAAATGCTCATGAAGATAGTACGCAAGTGGTTGATGCTATTTCTGATTTTAGAGCAAATGGTATTACTATAGAAAACGGCAAGTTGGCTATAGATTTTGCAAATAGAAAAGAAAATTGGGATATTGTTAATAATCAGCCAAAGTCCGGTGTTCAATTTATTATTTGGAAGTCGGCATTAACATATGGTTGGGATTGTCCGCAATGTCAGGGGCAAATTGCAAGTCGAAGTGTCTCTAATGAGAAATTTACTGTCCAAAGTCTAGGGCGTCTAAACAGGATGCCTGAACGCAAACATTATCCAGATAAGGATTTAAATAGTGCATATATTTTTACTAATAGAGAAGAATTTGCGGTAAATTTAGATAAAGTTTGGAATAGTTACGTAAAAGGTGGAGATAAAACTTCTAGAATAAGAGATGAATTTAGAGATATAAATTTGGATTTGCCCAATAGTATTCGCAGAAGAAATCGGGAACTTTCAAGATTGGGGGGTAAATTCCCTCCAATCTTTGAGGATCCTGAATTCATAGGAGAGATCAAAGATGGTATTAATTTAAACAATATAAAATTATCAGTAAATATTCTGTGCGATGCTAAAATTAATGATATTGATTCCCTTGTGTATGAAAACAATGAGCTGGAACATGTTTTAACAAATGATAAGGATTTTCAATTTTATTATGACTCATTTTTAAAACGCATAATGAAGAATGGTGGCGTTGGGGGTTTAAAAGATTCTCTTGATACATTGAAAAAGTGTATCAACAGGCTCTTCATTAAACTGGGGTATAAGAAATATGATTCTAGAATTCCAAAAATTGTTTTGTCAAACAGAGAAATTTTTGAATCATATATTTTGAATTGTATTGAAAGATATAAGAAAGCTGTGGCTGATGTAAGCTATGTTATCAACACAAGTGGAAAACCATTTAAAATTTATCAACGGGGCAACCTAATTGATGGCGATGCTATGCAGTATTTTAACCTCCCTAGAGAAATATATTATGGTCAAGATCAAGAGTTAGTAACTAGAGATAAATCAGTAATGGATTTACTTAAAGATTGTAAGAGTCCCCTTGAATGCGAATTTATGTCTATGCTTGAAACGCATCCCAATGTAAAGTGCTGGTTTAAAAATGGGGAAAGCGAAACTAAATTTCTTGGTATTCAATATAAAAATAGTAAAGATGGGCAAATAAATATTTTTTACCCAGATTTTATTGTGGTTTTTAATAATGGAACAATTTTTATTGGAGATACTAAAGGAGGGATGATTGCCGATATTGCCGCTGATAAAGCTGAAGGTCTTCACAAGTACATTGAGCAAACAAATTTTGGTCGTTTACAAAAAGGTTTGCCAAAAATATTTGGTGGCATTGCAGCTCAAAAATCAGATAAACGATTTATTTTGTGTGATAGAGAGATTTATTCCAGCACTAAAGACAAAGAAGATTGGAAAGATTTAGAAACAGAATTTAAAAACAGATAGTATTTTTTCTCATGTATGTTAAACAGCGGCTAGGGAACAGTTACAACGCAAATTAAAATTAATCGTAAGATCGAATCTTTGGATGACTTGGAGTCATTACAATTTGAAGATGTGTCTTTAATTGGATATAATCCTTATCCGTCGATTAAAGCGGAAATGGTAATTTAATATAAAGTCAAGGATTAAATTAATTCATGAACCTTACTGAAAGAATAGAATCTTATTCAAAAACATTTCCAGAATTTCCTCCTTTATATTTAGCAAGTAATAAAAGGATTGAGGGACTATGGATAATAGGAAATAGATATAATACCGGTGGATATTATGGGGCATATCCCCATGGTTATTTACGAAGAGTATCATCTCTTTTTCCAGAAAAAGGAAATACCTTGCATCTGTTTTCTGGATCTTTGCCTAAAAGTGAAGAATATATAAGATTTGATTTAAAACCAGAAGCAGATGTTGTTGGGGATGCTCATAAATTATCAGACTATTTTTCTGAAAATTATTTTGATATAGTTTTTGCAGACCCACCTTATTCACAAGAAGATGCTGACCATTATGGTACAATAATGGTTAAAAGAAAAACTGTTTTTGATCAAGCTTTAAAGATTTTGAAACCTGGTGGGTTTTTAGTTTGGTTAGATCAAATTTTCCCTCTACATCGTAAAGATATTGTGGATTGGATGTTAGCAGTTGGTATAATTCAATCTACTAATCATCGAGTGCGAGTAGTATTTGGATTTCAAAAAAAATGAGAACTATAATTAATTCCTTGGCACATATTCTTCTGTGCCTTCATAATACGCTACTTCCATTGGAAGCGAACCAATTCCCTCTAATTCTTCCTGGTATTGCCTTGCTTCTCTTTCGCTCTTAAATTGTCCCATAATGACTCGGGAATCAGTGCTAATCACTTTCCATGGTCTATTTGGTAATACTAGAAAATTAGAATCTCTCGCCTCCAACCATTCCTTAAATTTCTTTTTCTTTTTTGGAGCGCCTTCTAAAGTGCTGGGTTGGTCTTTGTAATGGGCAGTGCAACCACTGCATAAGGACAAAGTTTTCCTGCTACCTTCTTCTTGCAGGCTTCTTTGCTAAATTTATCGGAATGTTTGGTAAGCATCTCCCTGGTGGTTCCCTTCCATCCTTTGCCAAATTTCCATTCTTTTTTCTTTTTACCTTCTTCAAATATCTCCACAAATACCTCTTTTAATAAAATATATATGTTGTGGATGTAAAAATTAATTATGTTGTAACTATTACTGATTCTTGTCCTAAATGTGGGGAAAAAGTGGTAGTTACAACAGTTTGCTTTCCACACCAAATAGAGAATAAAATTAAATTTTTATGCATAGGACATGGTCCTTGGTGGGTAGACTTTGATTTTAGAAAAGAAACTAATAAATACTTTTGTGAATTTTAGAGAATATGTTGAATTGTTAGTTGAAGGAGCTATATTTGAATTAGGCCCAAGGGATCGATATCCAGGTGCTCTATCTTGGGTACATGCAACTGTTGAACAAGGAGTGAAAGGAAAAGAAGTTTATTTACGCCCTGGTCAGTACCAAGTAGTTGATCTTCCTCGTGGTCCTGCTGGATATGGTGATGCTAAAACAACAGATACCCTTGCAAATTTTAAGATAAGTCCAGTTGGTAAGCCTAATATAGTTTATTCGGTTAATAGAAGTGAGTTTTTCAAATATGCTCGCCAAGCTTTTAATAAAATTATTCCACAGCAAAAAATTGCACAACCACGAACATGGGGACAATGGTTACTTGGTCGTAAGCCTGCTGCTTAAACTACTCTTTTTAATTCTGCCAAATGTTTTCTGTACCATGCAATAATTGAACTTAATTTATCTTCTGCGTTCTCCGCATTCAGATTCATTAAAATTGCTTGATTTTGTTGACATTTTTTGCATCCCCAGTTATTTCTAAATGGATAAAGGTAACTGAAACAATATCCACAAAATTTCTCATTATAAAATCCATCTGTATACTTTGCTTTTTTGCCATCAAATAAATCTATTAGATTTCTTGGATTTTTTATAGCATTAGTCCAGATTCTTGATTTTCTGCATTTACATATTCTGTGTTGTCCTATTTCATACATATGTCCAGGATTAATGCTTATTTTTTGTGCTAGTAATGGAGATTGACAATCTTCGCAATGTGTTGAATGGTCGTTAACAAAATTTTCTAATAACCAGTTTTTGAAATGCATCTGGACAACTCTTATATCTTTGGTTAAAATATATAGCCATGATAGAACATATTCCATCTTGTGTTACCCTGTTGGTTGCTTGGGATGAGCAACGCTTGATTGGCAAAGGTTCTGGATTGCCATGGAATATTCCATTTGATCTTAAGTTATTTAATAAAAGAACTAAAAATAATACGATAATATTTGGTTTGAATACTTATAATGGATTGCCAAAAAGACCATTGCCAGGAAGATTTAATATTGTTGTTACTCCTGAATTTTTAGAAGTTAACAACACGTTTCCCCCCAATACCAGTTTAGCTCCTGCCTCTGGTGTTAAAGATGCTATAGATAAGTCTCGTTTATATTCTCCAAATAATGAAATATTTATATGTGGAGGAGCTAGTATTTATCAGCAAGCTTTAGATCAAGATTTAGTTGATAGAATGCTTGTGAGCGTTATTCCTGGTTATTATGACGGTAATGTTTACTTTCCAGAATTTTCTGGTATATGGAATAAAATAATCATTGAAAGATATAAAGAATTGTATGTAGAGGAATGGACAAAAGACGAAAAATAAAATGATTAGAGTCCGGACATGTATCTTAGATTTTTTGCTATTAAATGAAGATGCTCTGCTATTTTTATTGCCCTCGGTCCAGGTATTTTTTGTAAATCCATTGCAGCATTTTCTACTTTTTCAGATGCAGATAGAAAGTATGAGCCAGAAGCTTTATCTTCATTCATTTGATATTCACTAAATTTTTTCATATAGATATATATTTATGCAAGTAATAAATTTAAATGACAGGTTGATGGAAATTGGTTATAAAGATATTAATTTGATACCAAGAAAATGTATTGTATCATCCAGAGAGGAGTGTGATACATCTATAACTTTTGGCTCTAGAAAATTTTCCATGCCAGTTTTTCCGGCTAATATGAAAAGTGTGGTAAATGAAAAAACCTGCGAATTTTTAGCCAGTAAAGGTTGGTTTTATGCAATGCATCGTTTTGGCATAAATCAAATTGAATTTATTAAAAAAATGCATGAATTGGGGTTATATGCCTCTGTTAGTATTGGTGTTAATGGAGATTCTCAAGATGAATTAGAGAATATGCTGGAAACTAATAATATTCCGGAGTACGTGGTAATTGATGTGGCTAATGCTTGGTCTGAAAAAGTTAAAATAAAAGTAGAATGGATAAGGAAAAACATGCCAACTGTGTTTTTAATAGTTGGGAATGTTGCGACATCAGGTGCAGTAAGAGAAATTCAAGATTGGGGTGCATGTGCTTTAAAAATTGGAATCGCAGGAGGATGTTTTGTAGAAGGAACAATAGTTATTGTTAAAAGTGGATGTAAAAAGATTGAAGACATAGAAATTGGAGATTTTGTACTTACTCATCGAAATAGATTTAAGAAAGTTTTAGCTATTTCTTCAAGGAAAGAAAAGAAACTAATACGTATTGATAATGTTGTTTGTACCTTAAATCATGAGTTTTATGTGTTAGATAAAAAATATCAACATATTGTAAATGACAATAATATAAATGAGTATGCTGAGTGGATACCTGCTGAAAATTTGGATAAAAATAAATATTTTATTATAAAATCAAAATAAATTTAATATATACTCTTAATATCGGTATTGCTGGAGGTATTAAGAGTTATGTTAAATAAAATAAAGTTGTTAAGTGAAAATTCATATATTTTGTCTAATAAAAAGATTGGAAGAAATAATTATTGGAAATTAGATAATGGCAAAGAAATCACAACTATAGAATTGGTAAATCAGAATGTATTAATACAATGTCATAATTGTAATGAATATGCTAATGTAAAAATGTATTTTGGAAGTAATGGTCTTGTTAAAAGGAAATATTTGTGTTTTTCTTGTGTTAAAAAGGGGGTGAAGAACAGTTTTTATGGGAAAAAACATACTATGGAGTTTAAAAACAGATTGTCTAAGGAAAGGAAAGGTGTGTGGTACGTTGGTAATAAAAATCCAATGTATGGTAAGAGTTATTTTGATTGGGTAAGTGAGGACAAAAAAAAGGAAATATGTTCTAAAATATCTAATTCACTTACAGGTGAAAAAAATGGCTTTTATGGAAAGCATCATTCACAAAAAACCAAAGATATATTAAGGAATAAGACATCTGATTATATGCGTAAACACCCAGATCATATGGCTAATATGACAAGAAAATCATTAGACAAACAATCTAAGGGATTTAGAAGTAGTATAGAAAAAATTGTAAAACAAGAACTAGACCATAGAAATGTAAAGCATAAGTACTCTAAAATTCTCCATAGGAAGTATCAATTTGATTATTTAATAAATGATGATATAATATTGGAAGTTAATGGAGACTATTGGCACGGAAACCCCGTACTTTATGGGGATGGAAAAAGACCTTTAAATAACACACAACGATTTAAAATATTTAGAGATAAAGAAAAAAAGGAATTTGCGGAACAACATGGGTACAAAGTTTTTTATATATGGGAAAGTGAAATTAAAAACAATGATTTTGTTGTTTTAGATAAAATAGTTGAGGTAATTAATGCTCACAAAATATAACCTTGTTAATATTTCTAATGTAGAAGATGTTGAATTAAGGGAAGATATTATCGTTCATGATATACAGGTTGAAGACGATTGTTCTTATGTAGTTGGTGATAATATCATTGTACACAATTCAGTTTGCATTTCTAAGAACAAAACTGGGTTTTTTAGACCTATGGTGTCTACACTTGAAGAATGTGTTCCTGTTGCTAAGGTGCCAATTATTGCAGATGGCGGAATTGAACAACATGGAGATGTGGCTAAGGCATTGGTAGTTGGTGCAACGATGGTAATGGCTGGTCATTTATTTGCTGGATATGATATGTCTGCTGGAGAGATAATAGAAATAGAAGATAGGCAATATAAGGAATATTTTGGAAGCGCATCAAAATATAATAAAAGAGAACAAAAGAATATAGAGGGAAGGAAAATACTAATTCCTTATCGTGGTTCTATTGAAGAT
>Ga0315284_10005009_pt1 | contig 18818 bp, 16 predicted proteins | sample YL17G09_16_MG_FD_203696 | JGI IMG/M metagenome (GOLD analysis project Ga0315284, IMG submission 203696) | Sediment microbial communities from Yellowstone Lake, YNP, Wyoming, USA - YL17G09_16 | ecosystem: Environmental > Aquatic > Freshwater > Lake > Sediment | place: USA: Wyoming | collected... | reverse complement strand
ATCTCCTCTGTGCATTCCTTGGTCTCCATAATTTACAAGTGTTCCTAATGGTAAATTAAGTCCTTTCCAATAAGCATTTACTTGTTCAGGTTTCATGCCCTTAAGTCTAGTAGATAACTCACTTATATTATTAAGAGGAGCACTATAGTAGATATTACCTTTAGCTTTTTTAGTAAGTCCAGCCATATCCCAACTATCAGCACTTTCTCCAAATTCAGTGTTTGCTTTATTACCACTTACAATACCCATATTTTGAGATTGTTTCCATGTATCAGGTAATCCAAAAGGGGCAGCAACAAACTGATTAAAATAATTATTAGCTTGTTCTAAACATCCAACACCTTTACATATAGGTTGTCCTTTCTCGTCAACTCCTATTTGTTTTTTTGTAAAAGAATTAGCTCTTTCTTTATATAAATCAGAATTAATATCTAAATCTTCTTTAGAAAATATTAGATTATTGTAGTTAGGTATTTCTGTAGGAGTATACCCATGTTTCATTTTTTGTTCTGTAGTAGTAGTATCTATTTTATTAATACCACCATCTTGTCTAATAGGAATTTCTTTTACATATTCTGCATTAGGAAATATATAATCTTTTCCAGGATGCATTATTTTTTTATTACCTAAATTATCTATACCAAGAAGTTTACCTCTCTTTAAAGGCTTACCATTTTTCTCCTTCATGGTAATTTGATTTGAAGGTATAATGTTAAATTCATTTTCTAAATCTGGACTATCATCTCTATATCCTTGTTCTGATATAGAACCACCTGATTGTTTTATATCTTGTTTTTGTCCTTGCTTATTATAGTAAGAAAATGTTGGGATTTCTTTCCCTTTATTATCATATATTCTTTTTTCTCCGCTTTGTGGAGAATTTTGAACAGAAAAAATACCTTTATATTTTATAGGTATACCACTTTTTCCTGCAAAACTGTTTACTTGGTCTGAAAAACTTTGCCTACCTGTTACAATATCTGTAGGTTGAGTTTTATCCCAATTATTAACCATATCCTTCCAATAACCATTACCAGAATTATACGCTAAATCATATCCTCTATTTACTAATTTAGAATACTCTCTGTCTGTAATAGTTTCTCCTGTATAACCATTTGAAGTTGTTGTATTTGGGTCAGAATAACTTGCCCCTAAAGTAGACATAGCATCATCTATTGGTGCAGTTCTGTCTTTTCTAAATCTTGAATTCTTTGGTAATTCATAAGGTTTATATGGGAATAAATATTTTTCTGTAATTACATCTTGCCACTCTCTTTCAGGTTTTGCACTCTCTCTTAAATAATTCCAAGTAGCTTCAGGAATATTTGGGGTATAAGTTGGTATAAAGTCATCTATTTCTTTTGGTTGTAAAGAAGCAGGTATGGTAGGCTTCATGTACATTGTCTCTTCCCCATTATCATCACGAAAGAATTTACCACCTTGAGCTTTAGGTAATTTTCTATACCCTTGTTGAGAGATAGACCCCCCTGATTGTTTTCTTTCAACATCTTTATTTATATCAACTGCTGTATTGACAGTATTAATTACAGTATTAAATTTAGTAGCCGCATTAGTAGCTTTTTTAGCAAGTCTTGCTTGTTTCATTATTTTAACACCTGGAATATAGCCTAAAGCGTCTAACCCTGCTTGTTTATAATTATTGTTTAAAAAATCATTATAAACATCATAAGTAGTTGGGATTAATCCAACACCATACCCTACAGCTTCTGTCATAGGTGTGGGAATAAAACTTAGTCCATCTCCTGTATAAGCCATTACTCTCATTACATTATCTACTGAATTGCCTTTATACATGGGGGTAGTTCCTGGGTTTGAAACACCTATATTTACATTTTCTGTATTAACTACTTGTTGTTGTGGTTGTTTTTGAGTAGACCATTGGTATCCATGTTGGGCTATAGGCAAATCATCTACAATCTCCCAATCAGAAGATTTAGATTTTTTAGTAAGAGATAGTTTCTTCTTAGCCATTATTGTAAAAACATTAATTTATATTTCATTCCATTACAATGTTCCTTAATTATATCAAGCTGATTAATAATTTCAGAATAAGTAAGTTTTGATTGCAGTTCTGTCACTTCTTCTTTAACATACTCTAAAAATGCAATAGCTTCTTTTACTGAATTTAAAGTTTTAGGTAACTCTTCTTTATAAGAAAGTAGTTCTCCACAAGCCCCTTGAAACCCTTCTGCCAAATCATCTGAAAAATCATGAAACTTATCATAACCTGAGAGGGCATTATGCGCGGCATAGCTTCCAACTCCTGTTATTTTTAAGTGGAGTTTATGTAAAGATGTAGAAGCATTCATTAAGCATGTCACTACTTCACCCACTTCATCACAAAGTGATTCTGATTTGTTTTCTTTTTTAGACTCCATCTCTTTTAATGGAAGTTTTAGTTTGTTTTTAAATTTTAATTCCATTTTATTTAGTTGTTTATATTAGTAGTTTTTGTTACAGAATGTCTATGAATAATATTGTAATTTGAATATTTATCATTTTCAAGTCTTAATACATGATAATCTGAAATCATTTTCTTTTTTAAGAATTGAGATTTATATGTAATAGAATCAAAGTTTATTTCTTTATATGCAATATTATCACATTGAAAAGAGAGTAGAGGTTGTCCTGAGTTTTCTTTTGATACATCATAAAAGTCATTAAACTGCCAAGCTCTTTCTACATAAGATACAAGAATAGATCTTGAATCAGAATTTTGTTTAGGGTAAAGAATGTATTGTCTTCTGTTATTCTTTTCACTAGCTACTAATTCTAATGATCCTGTACTTTGTTTTTGATTATAAATCAAAGCTTTATTGTAGGTTTTATTAGGAATTAACCCTGAAGATAAATTATCTTGAAACCTATAAAATTCTGCTGTATATCTTACAGAATCTAACATACTGTTATTGTATTTAGTTCCTAAACCAAATTCAAATATAAATGGTTCTAACTTACCATAATAAACCTGATAGGATTTATTAGTGATATTATGATGCCATAATCCATATTCTTCTTTATATGCTGTAAAAGAATAATTTATACCCGAAGAAAAATAACCTTGATTTGGAGTGTAATAATTAGGAGTGAAAGTATGGAAAGAAATAAAATTCTTTAATAAAGGACTATAAGAAATTGTCCATGATTTATTACAGAAAAAATTATCGTTTTCAATAGTAAATTTAAAATCCCCTCTATTAGAAATAGAAATTACTTTTGCTGTTGCTCCTGTATCTGTTGTAATAATTGTTCCTGGAAGTAGAGGTGGATTACTATTAAATTGTTGAAAAGAAGCTTCAATAGATAAACCATTATTTTGTAAAATATAACCAGACCCAGCTATAGGTGATAAAGATGGAGTTCTGAATGTTGTTCCTGTTACATTATTACTTAACACTATATTGTAAAGATTATCTAAATTAAATAATGTTCCATCATAAGTAACCAACCCCTTAAACTGAGGTTTTAATTCTACATCCCTTTTAGTAAAAATAACTCTTTTATATCTGGCATCATAAACAATTGCCATTCCAATATATTTAAAATTATTGGTAATGTCAAAATCTGGAAAATCCTCAAGAATATGAAAAGGAAGGTTTTCTTTAAACCACCATTCTTCTTCAGCTTTAACAATATTATTTATTCCTTGTGAAAATTCAAGTATTTGTCCTCTTTTATTATCTACCCAAAAATGACCAAATTCTGTAGAAACAATAGCAGGTGTTTGACTTCCACCAAAACCTAAATCTGTTTGTAAAAATTGTGTAGGGGCTGATTGATTAAATAATGTATTTGCACCAACAGTTCCTACAGCTACATTTGTTTGAAGAGCAATATAAGAGTTAAATACAGAAGATCTGTTTTCCTGAATAGCCAACACTTTACCATTTTCTATACCTTTTACAATTAAAAGTTTACCTCCTGATTTAGGAAATTCATAATAGTTATTTGCTAAGAAAATAAGATTTCCATCAAACTTGTCATTTTGATCATTATCCTGTAAAGAATAAATAAGCCTATTAGGATGTTGTGCTTTACAATCTTCTTTAGATTGTTTAAAATCATTATTTAAAACAAAGTTAGGGTTAAAAGTATTTTGTTTTGAATAGTCAGTGTTGTATAAATAATAATTATCTTCATACATAGGAACAAAGAATTCCTGAGTCCATTCATTTATATCCCCTACATTAGGATAGAAATTCCTTTCTTTTATATTTTCTCCATGTCTTAAATCTAAGTTATAATCAGATTCACATAAGAATGTAGTGATGCCATAAAAAGAATGAACATACTTTCCTGTTAAAAATAAATCATCTCCTAAATCTTTTTTAACTCTAGAAATAGCTACACCTATAACTATAGGAAGAGAAATTACACCAAACACTGCTCCAGCTACTCCACCAACAATAGCAGCATTTAATCCTGCATTTTTCCAAGATTGTCCATCTGAACCTTTACATAAAAAATTAAAATCCACTTTACTGGGAGACTGAACAGCTACATCTCCAAATAAAGCATTTGCAGTTCCTGTGTAATCTAAAGAAGTGGGATAATCCATAAAATATCTTGGATACCCAATATTTGGAAGAAGAGAAAGTTGTATGTCTTGATTTACAAACCCAACATCAGTAGAACCTGAAGGAACTACTCTGTCTTCAAGAAACATAGGAACTTTTCTCTTTTTAGTAAACCTACTAATAAAAGTATCACCTCCAAAAATTGTATCACAATCTGTATTTTGTGAAGGGTCACTCCAATCTATTTTTCCATTATATCCTGTATCAATCCAATCTATATTATCTATTTGACCATATTGATTTACTAAAGGATTTTTTAAAGATCCGTAATAGGAACAGATATCTGCAGTGTAGGAAAGATTAAAATCACATCCAGGAATAACTCTACTATTATCTACTTTTTTTGTTTTATTAAAAAAAGCATTTTTTTCAAGTTCTATAAATACAGAAGAGTCCCTTTTAAAGTTATTAAATCTTACACTACCTTTAGTTGTTTTAACATTAAGAATACCTGGTTTAATATATTGTGCATTTGCAATAGTTCTTCTTGTATTACCTTTGTCTACATTTTCATGAACAGTGTATTTTCCAACTCCATTATAATAAACTGCATAATTCCTATAAGGAGCAAACTTTTTAATAATATCATACCACTCTGAATAGTGAGAATAAATCCTTAAAGGAGAAAGAATATTTTCTCCAACTGCTGCAAGAATTAAACCTAAAGGAATATTTGTTCCACTACCTAATACAGAAACAGTTATGGTTAATGTAGCATTAGCCATAGTATTTAAAGCTTCAAAAGCAGCTTCTACAGAAGCAAAACCAATTGCTGCTGAAATAACAGCTGCACCTACATACTGATATTTACTGTTATTTCTAAGTTCTATAAAACTACCAACAGATCTGCCATATTGTTCACATTCAAGTTTTAATTCTGTCCCTAATCCAGGGTTATTAAAAGATAGATTTGGTGCATCAAATGTGTATTTATTATTATGGTATTCATCAGCATAATAAGGATGCTGCAAATATGCAGTGTCATTTATTTGTTTTTTTGTTCTTATTCTTTTAGTTTTTATAAAACTGTTAAAAGAATTTTGAGGTGTGTTATCATTAAAAGGAAAATTAGGAAACAATATTCTGTTACCTGTATTGTAAATATTATCTTTATAATCCCAAACATCATAAAGAAGTCCTTTAGCAATAATACTTTGATTACCTCTTCTATTACTTCTATAAACTCTATAACCACAAATTTGTTCTTTTTCTTCTTCAGTTATTAATCCTGCAACTACTGCTGAATTTAAAGCAGATTTTATTTGATTAATATCAAGCTTTACACCTTTAGGGTATATTTTATTAGTTTTTGTACTAAGGTTATTTACCACTGCACCAGCTTCTTCAAAAAAAGGAATAATAGAATGATCAGGAAATTTAAAATGTCTAATAGGTTTTCCTGCTACATCTCCATAAACTTCTTCATTACAAGGGTATGTTTCTTCAGATTTCCAATAAGCAAAATCTCCGTATTGTTTAACTTTTGGTTTACAATTATTTTCAGGGGAACCTTTATAACTAACTCTACATATTCTTGTTACTCTTGCTATCCCTGGAACAATTTGATAATAAGAAGAAGGAAAAGCTAATGGAGTAGGACTTACTACACATATTTTAAAAGATATATCTTTACATCTTGGACCAATTATACCTGTTGTATTATCAGGTCTGCCTTCTTTTCCAATTACATCAATATAGTATAAACTACCATAAGTTAAACCTGTTAAAAGACAATAAAATCCTTTTTGTGGAACATAAGTTAATACTATATTTGGGGGTAATATCTCTGTACTTTGGTTACCATTTGCATCTGAAGTATATACTCTTACATTAAAGTTAGGATTTGTACTTCCAGTAGACACTGTAATAGCTGCTGCACCATCTTGATTAGTGCAATAAAAACTATACCAAGAGTGAGAAACAGGGTCATCTGATAAAAATGCACCCCAAGTTTGGTTACTGCAATTAGCATCATAAGATTGTGTTAAAGAAGAAGCAGTAGATGAAGTCCAGTTTTCTTTTAAAGCAATCCAACCTGTATAGCCATCAGTATCTGTTTTATTTTCATCTGCGCTCCAATATTTACAAGGACTTGGAGAATCTGGAGAATTAGAGGGTTTTGGTACTTCCCCTACACCACCATATGCATTTACTCTAAATACTGTTTCTTCTCTTACGATTTCAACAGAAGTATTAGCAGCATAAGGATCAATGACTAATGGCTCAGTTATAACAGTTACATTTGTTGCACCTGCATTTTCAAATATAGGAATATAATCATCACAATTACATAATCCAATATCAGTATTTGTATTTAAATTATTTAATATATTTGAGGGTAATGTTAAATAACAACTATATAAATCTCTTGCTGCATCTGAATTTAATGGAGGGTATACTACAAAATGGTCACCACATGGAACATTTGAAGCTGGGTATTTATAAAATATAGGAATATTATTTGGAATTGTTTCTCCTGTTGCAGGGTTAATATTTAAACTATTAATTAATATTTCTTCTGAAACACATTCTATATCATCTTGAATATCAATTGGAGTTAAAGTTGTTGAGAAATTTACACAAATTGCATCTTGTGGAACACCTGCTGTATTGTAAACTTCCCAATTAAGGTTTGGTTTAATTCCTGTTTGACAAGTAGAAGGAGCTATTACATCAGGATTTCTACATAGTCCTGTAGGAGTTGGTAATCCTGAAGCACAATCTAAGTTATAATTACTAGTACAAGTAAAGCAAGAAACATCAATTAAATCAGTGGAGAGAGCATCTCTTCCTATAAATGGAAATATATTTGTTTGTTTACCATTTTGTTTTGTAAAAGAAATACCAAAAGCATACACTTCATCTCCTAAATACCCTACATAATTTTCTGCAATGATAGGGTCACCATAGCTACCCTCATTCATCTCCACTGTTTGCCATTGAAGAGGGATATTATTAACTACAGGTTGTAGGTTTAAAATTCTGTCTTCTTCAAGATTTGCCAAGAAAAGATAACCATTATTTTCAGTGGTTATTTTAGCTTTATTATAATAAGGTCTTTTTGAAATTATCTCATCAATGCTTAAATCAGCTTGAATATTCTTATCTACTCCTGTATATATGTATTCAAAAAAATTTGAATTCACTTCAAATGTTTCTACCAAATACACTGAAGTAACATTATTTATTGTTTTTAATACTGCTAAATTAAAATACTTAAAATGTTGATTAAGATTTGAAACTTGTAATTTTAAAGATTTGTAAACAGGATAAGCAGTATTTGTATTTGGAACAATTGGTTGATCTCCAAGAGGTACAGGATTAGTTACATAAAAATAATCTGTAAGTTTATTTGCTCTTACATCTGAATAGCAAATAGCAAATTGGTAAACACCTGCTAAATTTTGACCACCTGGAACTACCTCTACTACATCTACAGCAGGGTAACATGTTTCTGGAAAAATAAGAATTTTAAAACAGTCTAATTGATCTGTTTCAATTAAAGGACAATTTGATAAATCTATTTTTTGAAAATCTTTGTAATCTACATATCTAGGAGGATTTTTAAAATCATTAAAATAGATTCTGACATTGCAATCATCTATTTTTATCCATGAAGATACAGGGTGATCAATATCAAAATTAAGACATTGAGCATTTACAAAAGTATAATAAGGTGAGAGGGGGTATTGAATAATTGTTTCAAGAGGGGCAGTTTCTACAATAGTCCCATTAGGAGCTACAGGATCTGGTTTATCAGGACTTGTTGTATCAAATATAAAACCTATTTCTGAATCTAATGTATCAGGATTATGAAGAAAAAAGAAAGTTACAGATAAGGAAGGAACTACATTTGTTCCAATAACTTTATACCCTTGTTTAAATCTTGTGCCAAGTAAATTACTTTGATCATTTGCAATCATTGCAAAATTACCATCAACACTCTGTATATTTCCATTTACTAAAAGCAAAAATTGCCCTTCTTTTATTAAAGAAGGGTTACTCATTATCATCCCTGCAGAAGGTGCATTTATATTTTGATCCATTAGATATGTTTGCTATTTAATAATTCGTATGCAGCAAATTTCTTTCTTGTCTTACGAGCCATTTCTACAGCTTTATTAAATGAAGGCATCTTACTGTAATTGATTGCTTCCATTAAGTATTTATCTCTTTTAAGTTCAAGATCCTGAAGCTTTCTTTCTAAATTTACATCTGTTCCATCTAACCAAGCCATATAGAAAAAATAATACATTAATTGGTATTCTATAGCTCTTTGAATAATTGGCTCTTCTGGAATTAATGGAAGTCCTGTTTCTGGATCTTCTGGGTAAGCATAATATTTTAAATAGATAATTGGTCTTTCTAAAGTAGAGTGCAGAAATTTATTTACTCCTTGCTGATTAATAGAAATTTCATCTAAACTTCTTGCAAATAAATTTTTACACTCTTTAGTGCAAATTTGACCAGCTGGAGATTTTTTATTTCTAAGTTTTAAAAGAGTAGGATTTTTCCAACTAATAACTCTTCCTTCAGGGACAATATATTCTTTTACTGTTACTTTTTCAAGAACATTCTCATTGTTATTATTACAAGATGTAGATTGTATAATTAAACCATTACTAACTACATTTCTAATACTTTGAGCAGTGGTAATGCAAGCATTACACCCACAAGGAGCACCTGATTTACCTATACTGCAAGGTTCATTTTGACCAATAAGCTCAGTTGTAGTTTCGTTGTACATAACAAAATTAGACTGTATAATGGCTTGCGTACTTACAGGATTACTATCACATAACCAAGCAGAATCTAATAAATAAAAATTACAAGGAAGAGCAACTTTATGATCTTCTAAAGTAACTATTGCTTCTGCCATGTCATATGCAGCTATACCTAATTTATTAATTATTAGTTTAACTTCACTATAGAACCTTCCAGTATCTAATAATCCATTAGTAGTGTAAGATGTAAGTTGATCCTCTATTTTTGCAAATAATTGATCTGTAGGAACTAAGTGGTATTCTGCTGCCATTATTTTTTAGGTTTTAATCTGTCTCTTTTTCTTTCACGCCAATCTGAAAATTGCCATTCATAATATTCCTTACCTTCTGTTATTTTTCTATTTAACTTTTCTTTAAGTTCATCAGAAGTTTTTAACTCATATATTTCAGCTTTATCAAATCTGCAATTTCTTGAGTTAAACCAAATGATTCTATAGATATAAAAAAATGAATGGAGATTTATATAATGACCACCTGATTTCCAATTTTTATGAGTGCTTAAAGATTTTTCATATCTTTTTTTAAACATCTCCTTCATGTAATCATCATTCTTAGGATTGTTCATAATCTCCTCAATCTTATCTAATTTATCTCCTCTAAGACATTTAGGAAGATATTTAGAAACAATAATGATTCCATTATCTTTTATTCTAAAACCATCTGAATTATTAAGGACCCAATCACCTATTAGTTTATTATTAAGTTTACAAACTTTTTTAATAAGTTTATCAGGTAATTGTTTTTCAGTTAGTTTTAACCTTTCTCTTACTTTGTCATAATATCCTTTATGACATATTTCTTGTTTTTCTGGTATTAAATATTCTTTTTTTGGTTGCATTTGGTTTTTTATGGAGCTTCGTAATTTTGAATATCTCTTTGACTACTCTTATCACTTTCATTCATATTAGGGTATTGGTCAGAAGTTATCTTTAAATATAAAGAAGAAAGTCTACTTAACAATTCTTTTTTTACATCGTTAATAAGATAACTTGGAATAACCATTTCATACTCTAAAGGACTTTTACAAGGGGCATTTTTAGGACATTCTTTACAATCTCTCAAATTTTTAAAATCCTCTACTTTAGCTTTATCCATAAAATAAGCTTTCATTCTAACTATCTCTACAGGAAGGTCTACATTTTTAGGAACTGGTATGTAAAGGTAATTGTCTATAATATAATAATAATATTTACTTTTATCTTTATATTGTCTTTTTTGTATGTTATTCCACTGTCTTGGGTTTACAGGATCAAAGAAATAAGAAAAGTTTATAGAAGCAACATGACTGATTATATTGCCAAAAGAGAAAGAATAACTTTCAGGAAGCCTATGTATTGACTTCATTACTTTATCACAAAGTCTAACATCTACATCACCACATTGGATAACAGGTATTTCTTCAAGTTCTATACAGTCAATTTCACTCCACCCATCTTGCAATCTAGCTAATTTCTTTTTAGCATCATTGTCCTTTTTAAGAAAATCAGAAATAATATTTTGAGCCTCATAGTATATATACCTAGGAGGTAAAAACTCATCTGAAGTTGTAGCTTTTACTGTAGTTTGAATATCTGAAATAAATTGCTTTACTAGCATCTTAACATATTTGGGTGGTAATATAAATAAAAAAGGTTAGAGGTAATAATCCCTAACCAATTTCAGTTAAATTTATTATGAGTTTTATTTAAATAATTTAAAGTTAAACTCTGCAAATTTTCCTTGTTCTGGACTAAATAGCATAGAGACAATAGATTTCTTATTACCAACAAATCCATTTTGTTTGTGCCATTGGTCATTAGAAGTTGGACTTCCTAAAACTCTCACCTCAATTCCAGCGTATTCTTTTCTGTCATTTACGAATTGTTTAGAAGAATTGTGGTGAGTATGACCTAATAGAATGTGGTGATTATCAGCTTGTTGAAACACTTCTTTACCTTCTGTAGCAAATAATAGAGGAAGTCTTTCTACAGCTTTATCTCCATGTGTAAAAAGGAAAGCATTGTTATTCCAATAGTAATAAATTCTAGTATCTCTTTGATTTAGAATTTCTACATTTTTACTTTTTTGGTATATCTTTTTAAGGGCTTCACCAAGACAATACTCTGTATCAAAAGAGTGGTTTCCTCTTACATTTACAAATGTAACAGAAAGAGCAAGTTCTGAAGCATAATCTATTAAAGATGTGGTTAAGTCTAGTCCTTGTGTAAATGCATCTTCAAAAGCAAGTTCTGAATCTAGCTGAGTTCCACCAAATGTAGTTTCTTGAGAACCATTTGTGTGTAACATATCTCCAGTGTTTAGTATCACTATTTTAGTAACACCTGCACTAGACATCATGTTAAAAGAAGAATAAATTTCTGTTTTTAACTTTTCAAAATACCCTTCTTTTTGGTAATTTCCAATATGAAGATCAGACAAAGATACGAGATACAAACTGTCAGTAACAGTTGGTTTATTTTGTTTATCATATTCACTTTTCGTTTGATTAACAAAAATATTTTTGTTATAATTGTCTATAAACTTATCAAACTTTTCTGTATAGTTCCCTGCTTCTGCTCCTCTCAAAGCTTGAAGATTAACACTTATACTGTATTTTCCTGAAGGTGTGGTTTTATGCCAGATTTGAGAAATCTTGTATTTAGATAAGTCTATATTGAAATGCTCAACTATTTCAGACTCATCTGGTATATTATCTGCTGTAAAATGGAATTCTTTAGTCCCTTTTTCTTTATCCTCTTTACCTGAAAAGAATTTAAATTTACCTTCTAATGTAGTTGAAGAACATCCTTTTATTAAGAGGTTTTCAAAATCTTCTTTTGTTTTTTCTTTAGTAATTTCTTTATTTTCATCTAATATTTTACTAGACCAATTCTCTGCTTTACTTCTCAAAGTAGTGAATCTGTTTCTTACATACTCTCTATCTGATTTATCATATTGTCCATTTTCATAAAGAGTAAACAATTCACCAACTAAACTTTCTTGTTCTTCTATTTCTTTTAAAATTCCATTCCAACTAAATCCTGAAAGATTTCTTAGCTTTTCAATATTTTTAAAATTGTCTGTCAAATACTTATCTACTGTTTCTTTTAATGTCATTTATTTTCTTTTAAAAATTGATTTAAATCTTAGTGCATAAACATATAGCTGTTCATAAAATTTTAATTTTTTAAATCTCCAAGCAATTTGTTCTTTAATCATCTTTGTAATATTTTTACAAATAAAAGCATTTTATTTTGAATTTTCCAAACTTTCTGTCAATTTTATTTTATCTTTTATTACTTCATCTATTTGCTCTTTAGTAAACACTGACACTTGATTATTCCAAAAACGCAATATGTGAAACCCTTCTTTTTTAATACGTCTTGATCTTTGGTTATCTTTCTTTTGTTGTTCTTTTGAACCATGTGTAGATTTACCATCAATCTCTACTACTATATTAAAATCAGATAATAAAAAATCTAATATATACCCATATTTATTTCTACAAATAATAGGCTTTTGAAATTCAAACTTATACCCAAGAGATTTAAGTGTAATGTAAAAAGACTGTTCCCATTTAGTTCTTCTACCCCTTAACTTCTTAGCCATTCTGTTTAAGAATTGCTGAAGTCTTTCTACATCAACTTCTTTTTTAGTTCTTTTATTCTTCATTTAGAGTTTTTAAATAAAAATCTGGATCTAGAATACTATGCAATTTTTAATAATTTTATTTGATAATGTAAAAATATATAATTATAATTAACTTTACAAAAAGTTACTTTAAATAACTTATTTTAATTAAATATTTGGAAATTAAGAAATAATACTTATTATTGCATTAATACATTTACTTGGTAGAGTAAGGTATAAGATTTAAAAGATTTCTCTAACTCTTATATTGGTTCTACCAAACCTCTGATAGGAGCTTTTGAGTAGCCCCTCTACAGTTAAATGTTTGAGGGGCTTTTTTATTTTAGGTTCGTCTAATTGGCAGGACGGTAGACTTTGACTCTGCAAATAGTGGTTCAAATCCATTACCTAAAACTATAGTGAACTTGCTGAAACACTGCAAGCCACCGCAGGTTCAAGTAGTCACCCTTGTTCAATCAGGTAAAAATCTAATTCTCCATAAATGAGGGTTAGAGACTTAAATTTAAGTTTTTGGCTGTTTTCTTTTCTTTTTGTTTTATAAATTATTCTAGGGACTTCTTATACTTTTCTTTTATCTTTTCTGAAAAAAGATGAAATACAATAAATAAAAAAGTCCTACAAGTTAAGAACTTAATCTAACAGTAGGACTTACACTTCGGGATAAAGTGTTATTATTTTCATTATTATCTTCCTTGTCCAATATAAGCTTTCTTTGAAGAATGCTTATTGAGTTTCTTTTTAGCTCTACCTTTTCCTTTCTTAGGAGTGGGTGAATAAATATTAGTTGCTTGTTTGCTATTTTTTGCCATTATCTTTATGCTCCATTACAAAATGAATAACAGAAAATATAAATATTGCTATAAATAATATTATTAATATTGTGTCTATCACTTTTTATAAATTTGTTTTTAGTTAAAAATTTATATACCCTTTTATTGTGTTTCTTGGTCTTTTTCTTCTACAAACTTCTATACCTTCTCTACTTCCTGTATCGTTTGTGTTCCCTTCAATTGTATAAATAAAAGTGTCATCAAATTTTTCTACAATTCCTGTATGTCCAAGACCTTTTCCAAAATCCATAATAAAAATAGAAGTGTTTTGTGGAAGTGTAGAAGTTAATACTTTTGAAGCTTTTCTCCATACATCTAAAACACCTGCTGATTTAATTGCTGTATTTTCTACTTTTAGTTCTTTAGCTGCTTCATTAAAGCACCAATAAATAAAAGCCATGCACCATGAAGCTGGAAATGTAATTCCTACAGAAGCTAAATAAGTTTTAACAGGCTCTCCCCAATTGCTTCCATGTGGCTTTTCATCCTGACCAATTTGTGTAATTGCAATCTCTAAAGCTTTATTAGAAAGTTTTGTCATTTATTTTTGTAAGCAATAATTATTTTTTAGAATGTAATACTTGTTTAATAAGAGAGTTTACATCAAATAAACTATCACACACAGCTGTTCCTGTAACTTTAGCTTTTATAGCATCAAAACAAATTTCAATTTTACTGCACTTATCAGTTAATTTAGAAGTTGGGTATAAACTATCACACTCATAATACACATTTACTTTTCCTGTTGTAGGATCTGTAATATAACTTTTAGGACAATGTTTTTGAACATAACTTTGTGCTGTCTTATAGAAAGAGCAAGAAGAGATTGTTACTAATACGGCAAAAATTGCTAATACTTTTTTCATTTGTTGATTTTTATTGGTTTAAAATTATTTTCTTTTTGGTCTCATTTGATGAAGAGCTGCTCTAATATACTCCCTGTCTTCAGGTTGTAAATCATGAAACTTAATATCTACATATGTATCTATATGAAGTCTAAGATGAAAATCTAAAAATATCAAAGCATTAGTTAATTTTAACTGTCTTTCAGATTCAATTAAACCTTCTCTTTTAATAACATGATTATCTTCTTGAATTTTTTCATTAGGAGCTAGTTTAGTAGCAAGTATAAGTGCTTGGCTTATAGAAGTAAAAAGTGCTGCTAACCATTCCATTATTTCTTAAGATTTTCAATTATTAAAGTTTTTAAATCATCCATCTTACCACTTAGACTTTCTAACTTTTCATCAATTTTATTTTCATTAATAGTAACTCTGTCCTCTAGTTTATTGTGGTTTTGTTTATGATTTTCTAAATCTTGTTTCACAAGTTGAATTTGATTATCAGAATGAGATTTAACTGAATCTATATTAGATATTTGTTTAGTCCATGTTATTGTCATACCTATTATTGTAAGCACAACAGTAAATAAAAATGCTGAAAGTGTAATAATTGTATCAATCCCCATCTCATTTTAAGCTTTTACGGATTTGTGAATAGCTCCCACTCCTGTAAATGCAGTGCCAACCCAATTAAGAGTAGCAATAACTTTTCCAAACCACAATGGTGTAACAATTCCCCATATTCCTACCAACACTTGATCATTAATTTGTGTTGCAAGAAATGAAGTAGCTAAAATTAAAGAACCAATTACCATTTTTTTACCATCTAAGGTATTCCATAATTGTGTTAATTTTTCCATATTTATATTTATTTTTTATTTTAATACATTTAATAATTTTTTACTAATCAAATTTTAATCTTTTCCAAAACGAACTAAAATAAGAAACTATGCGACCTGTTATGCCATCTCCACTACAATTAGAACAGAAATAAGTAGTTCCATTTGCGGGAGTTAATGCGTAAATTGTTGCGGAGTCCGAAGTGGTGAATGAAGTTGCGCCCCAACTTGCCAAACCATTTGCATCGCTTGTTAATACTTTGCCTGCGCCTTGTGTGCCATCGGAAATTTTTAACGAACCGTTTATCCTAACATTTTGAGTGGAGGAGTCTGCTCCAAAAGTTCCAGTAATTAATGAGTTTCTTTCTTGTGTTATTGAATCACTGCCAGTTAGATTATTATGAATAAAAAATCTATTTGAATTATCTCCATAAAAACCTGCATAAAAACCAATACAAACATTCCCATTTCCTTTAGAAAAGAATCCTGCAGAATTACCAATTTTAGTATTACCATTACCAGATACATTTACAGAACCTGCACCCATACCAACAGACACATTTCCTCTACCATCTTCCCCATTAAATGCTGCATAATGTCCAATAGATGTATTTTGATAACCAGTTGTCACAGAATTTGCAGAATATTGACCATAACTTAAGTTATATTGAACCGCATCAATTTTACCAGAAGGAATATTTCCTACACGAAAATTTAATACTGCAGTATCAACAGTTCCCACAAAATTAGTAGCAGGATCTGTGCCTGCATTTCCTACTAAACTCCAACCTCCCACACTTGTTTGCCAAGTAGCATTACCTGTAGCATCTGAAGTTAAGACTTTACCTGAACTTGCTCCAGGAGCGAGTGTAAGAGCTTTAGTAAACACTGTAGAATCTCTGAACACATTTGTATGTTGTGCAAAGAGAGAAGAGTTTATAATAAGAAATAAAAATATTAATTTTTTCATTATTGGAAGAATATTAAAATTACAACATCAAGAGAAGGAGCACCTACAAATATAACAACACCTGTAGAAGAATTATATGTAAATTCTGTTAATGGGTCATTTACTCTACCATCTGTAGAGATAAAAGATAAGTGTTTGTTTTTAGGAATTGTGAATTTTGTTGTAGAATCATCACCTACAAATCTGCTGTTGTTTACAACAAATCCCCCACCACTACAACATTCATCTAGTAGTCTAATTAATTTTCTGCCATAATAATGACCAAATATTGAAAAGACACTTGCTTTTTTAATTGGTTCTACATTTAATCCACTCATAAGAATAATTTAGTTTTAGTTTAAAAAAACTCTCCCCCCTCCATAAAGGAGAGGGGCTAAGAAAAAAGCTAAACCAAATCAAAAGCTTCTTTTTTATATTTTATATTATCGAATATGTAAATGTAAAATAATGATCATGATTACTAATGTCAGCTTTAGTTTGGTTTAAACTTGCTCTATTGTTTATTACATCTGCTTTTATATAAGCTGCATCTTCTCCTGCTACTACAGCAACTCCTGTTCCTGCACATTGATAATCATTTGCAAAATTACTTGCTATAGGTAAACTAATTCCTAATTCCATAGCTGCTGCTGATGTAGCATCTATAGCCACTTTTCCACTTACTGTCACTGTATTACCCACTCTCATCCATTGACAAGGGTAAGCTGTAGAAGCTGCCACATTTGTAACATTTGTTAATCCTGGTGTATAAGTTCCACTATCTACAATAGACCCAAAACTTAACACTTTACTACCATTTGTTTGTAGCACTGCATTTGAAGAACCATCTGTAGTTGGAAGAGTAAAAGAATTACCTCCAAACTTCATTGAAGTTATATTGTCAGGAAGAGCAAATTGATAATTTGTGTCTGCTTGAGCATTTGATCCAAGAGCAATTCTTCCTAAAGAAGCCCCACTTGTTACATCAGCAGCATAACCTATAATTGTATTATTATTACCTGTAGTTATACTATCTCCAGCAAATGAACCAAGTCCTGTATTAGCTCCACCTATTGTAAGAGATTTTAAAGATTGGTATCCATAAGCTGTGTTATAAGCTCCTGATATTTGATTTTGTAAAGAAGTTGTTCCAAAAGCTGTAGAACCTACACCTGTTGTATTTGAAGCTAATGTATAATAACCAAAACTTGTATTTAAGTTTGATAAATCAATTCTACCTGATTGTATAGAGTTTGCTTTAAATACTAAATCTACAGCATCTGTTGTTCCTACAAAATTTGTTCCTGCTGTTGTTCCAGAATTTCCTGTTAAACTCCAACAATTTGCACTGATAATAGTAGAGATAGAAATGTCAGAAGGAGATGCTGCTCCACCAGAAATATTCCCTTTAATAGTATTGTCAGCCATATTAGCCAACTTAGCATTTGTAACATTTTTATCTAAAATTTTAGATGTTATTACACTGTCTGCTGCAAGTTGTGCATCTGTTACAGCTAAATCATCTATTTTTATTGTTGTTACATTTTTATCTAAAATTTTAGAAGTAATTACACTATCTATATCTAATTTAATAGATGTAACAGCTAAGTCATTTATTTTAGCAGTAGTAACAGCTAAATTTTCAATATTTGCTGTAGAAATAACACCAGATTCTGTTAAGGACATGTCTAATCTAACTTCCCATGAAGTTCCATTATACATCACATCAGCTTTCCATAATTTAAACAATTGTGCTTGTGTTATAGGAGTTCCAAATAAAGAGAATGTATAAACAGGTGCAGGAAAAGTCCCTAAGTCTAATATGGCATTATATAAAAAAATAAATTTAGTTCCTAGCTGAGGAATTCCTGTTGGAACAATAGCATAATTCCCACTAGCTACTGCAGATCCTGTTAATAAATAAGAAGAATATCCATCTGTTACATCAAAAACCAAATCAGTTTCTGTTCCTGTACCATTTAAAGTAATTTCTTTTATATTTGTATTGTATGCCATTTCTTATATTTTCTTTCTTACTTCTATCATCAATTGTCTTGCAAAATTATTGCTTGGTCCAGATGTAGAAAAGTGTGCATAAACAATTCTAATTTGTAACCCTGTTAAAACAATGCCTGATACATCAACATTTGTTGTCAATTTAGACACTGTAGTAAAATTACCACCTATACCATTTGCTACAGCATTTCCAGCAAATTCAATATTAAATAATCCATCCCCACCTGTGCCTAGTGTCAAAACACAATCTGCACTCCAAGATTGTTTATTTATTCTATCAAATCCAGTGAATGTTTTATTAGCTAGTAATGTAGAAAGTGATGTGTCATA
>Ga0315284_10005005_pt1 | contig 18832 bp, 13 predicted proteins | sample YL17G09_16_MG_FD_203696 | JGI IMG/M metagenome (GOLD analysis project Ga0315284, IMG submission 203696) | Sediment microbial communities from Yellowstone Lake, YNP, Wyoming, USA - YL17G09_16 | ecosystem: Environmental > Aquatic > Freshwater > Lake > Sediment | place: USA: Wyoming | collected... | reverse complement strand
TTTCTCGTAATTATTAGTGGTAAGCTCTAGGGCGGTAATGAAAAGATTGGCAAAGTTGTGGCCTTTTAATTCGCCTGTTTCGAAACGATAATTAAAAAGATCTTCCATGGCCGGCGAAGTATTAGCCAAGGCAATCAAAGCCCTTCTGATGTCGCCGGGCGAAATAATATTAAAGTCTTCCCTTAGGCGCCCGGCCGAACCGCCGGAATCAAGCATGGCGCAAATAGCCGATAATTTTACCGGATATTTTTTAAGGCCGGTTAAAACCGCCTTGGGCATGGCATTGCCGCCGCCAAGACAAACAATTCTTTTAACCCGCCCCTTGTTACCGCGGATCTTTAAAAGTGTAGTTCTTTTGGGCTTCTTTGACATAAAGTCTTTTCTATTGTAGAGTAAAAAATCAATTTATGCAAGATAAGTTTTTAATCAACGGGGGTATTCCTTTATCGGGAGAAGTGGAGGTTTTCGGGTATAAAAACTCTGCGGGCGCCTGCTTGGCCGCTGTTTTGCTTTCCAAAAAGCCTTCTACCATTGATAATTTACCCCTGATTTCTGATATTTTGGACCAAATTGAAATCATGAAACAAATGGGCGCGAAGATTGAATGGCTGGGGGAAAGAAAGGTAAAAATAGACCCGGCTGACATTGACCCGGAAAGAATTCCTGCCGAGCTTTTTGAAAAAATGAGGGTTTCGGTTCTTTTGGTCGGGCCGCTTCTGGCCAGATTCAAAAAATTCAAAATACCCCATCCGGGAGGAGACAAAATAGGATTAAGGCCGATTTCCACCCATATCCAGGCCTTAAAAGATTTCGGAGTAAAGGTTGAAGAAAAAGAAGGCTTCTATCATTTTGAAGCTCCGGAAAATTTAGAAGGCAGAAGAATTATTTTAAAAGAGTTTTCGGTTACGGCAACCGAGGTTCTAATGATGTTTGCCGCTTTAATTAAAAGCAGGACAAAAATTGACATGGCGGCAGCCGAACCCCAGATTCAAGATTTGGGAAATCTTTTGCAAAAAATGGGTATAATCGTGGGCGGCCATGGAACCCATACAATTATTATTGAAGGAAAAGAGGAACTAAATGGAGTTGAATTTAAAATCTGTCCGGACCTCTTAGAAGCAGGAACTTTCTTGATTGCCGTTGCTCTTACTAATGGACACGCGGAAATAAAAAACGTAAATCCGGAACATATGAAGATGTTCTTGGAAAAAATGAAAGAAATCGGAGTAAATCTTGAAATTTTTGAAAATAAAATACTAGTAAAACCTTCTTCTGAATTTTTCCCTGTAAAAATCCAAACTTTTCCCTACCCGGGTTTTCCTACCGACCTCCAACCCCAAGCTTCCGTTCTGTTAACCCAAGCCAAAGGAAAGAGTTTGATCCATGAAACATTATATGAAAACCGCTTTCAATACCTCCAGGAATTAAGAAAAATGGGTGCTGATATTGAAATAACCGACCCTCATAGAGCCTTGATTTTCGGTAAAACTGAATTAATAGGGAGCAAACTCAGCGCCTTGGATATTAGGTCTGGCGCTGCCCTAGTTTTGGCCGGACTGGCAGCCAAAGGGAAAACTTTAATTGATAATATTTCCCAGATTGAAAGAGGTTATGAAAAAATTGAAGAAAAATTAAGGAAACTGGGGGCACAGATTGAAAAAATCTAATAATTTATAAAAGTATTGAAAAAATCGCCTAATTGGCGGTTTTTTTATTAGCTCCGCCTATGCGACGATATTAGAACTTGGTTAACTCTCCAATAAAACAATAGTGTCCTCCTTTATCAACCCATATTTTAGAAATTTTAAAATTTTTAAAGTCTTTCTTTAACAAATCTTTGGTATAAATATAATGAAGAAGCCCCGCTTCTCTCCCCTCTAAAGGTAAATAAGTTCTGGGTTCAATCAATTTATTTTTTTTGCTGTATGTTTTCCCCTTACTCTTAGGAACTGTTACGAAAAGCAAACCATTTGGTTTTAAAACTCGTTCTATCTCCTTTATTGCCTTCTGAATATTTTTCAACCTTGAATGATGAATTGTCTGAACACAAATTACGGCATCAAAAAAGCTATCTCTATAAGGAAATTTTTTATAGATGGAACCGATCTTTAAATTAGCGTTAAGTTTTTCTTCTTTTAACCAATCTTTAGCGATTCTAATCCCGTGTTCTGAGATATCAAACCCGTAAACATTAAAACCGTGTTTTGCTAAATAAACTAGATGTCGTCCCGAACCACACCCTAAATCAAGGATATTTTTAACGTCGCGTTTTCGAAATAATTTTACAACCGCAGGTATATCCTTTTGAGGATTAGTAAAAAATTTCCCACTTGTCTTAAAAATTTCATCCCACTGTTTCATATTTTAATTCTACCAAAAAACCGCCTAAGGGGCGATTTTATTAGCTCCAGAAGTAGAACTCGAACTCTTAATTTACTCCTTAGCTAAATTAAAAGTTTTAACGTTCAATTCCAGATGTCTTGCTGGAATAATTTTTTTAATGGCTTTTAAAATTGAAGGAGGCTCCAAAGGAATAATCTTTTTAAAAACAGCCCAGCTTAATAAATATATTCCTGAAACCACGTCTGTCCCCAGTTTTTCCTTGCAGATTTCTTTGGCTGGAATTAGAAATACCTTTTTGCTTAATTTTTTAATGTTTTTCAAAATTTCTTCTTCGCTTAATGGTTTTTTCAAAGGAATAGGTACGATATTTTTATTAACCAAAAAAATTGTTCTGGCATTGGCAAAATATATCCCTTTTAAAGATTCCTGGGCTTCCATGCCGATTACTAAATCCGCTTTACCTTGCGGTATCAAAGGAGAATAAACTTTCTTGCCGAACCGGATATATACTTCAACCGAACCACCTCTTTGAGATAAACCGTGCAACTCTGAAGTTTTAATGTCATAGCCCTCGCTTAAAGCCGCTTCGCTGATTATTTGAAGGATAGTAATAAGGCCCTGTCCTCCGATGCCAGTCACCATCATATTGAATTGTTTTAAATCCTTATCCATGTTTTTTACTTTTAGCAACAAATATACAAGGATGTTTGGCAATAATTACCGAAACATCTTTTTTGGAAAGAAAGTCTTTTACGGTTTTTATCATTTCTTCCTGATTAATCGGATCCAAGGTTTTTACGTTTTTAACCCCGCAGGCCCTTACTATGTTCTCTATTTTTATCCCTGTTTCCGAATCAATTGAGGCAGGATGAGGCTGATGTCCAGTCATGGCTGTGGTTTCATTATTAAGAATAACAACTAAGGGATTTGATTTGTTAAACACAGTATTTATTAAAGCAGGAATGCCCGAGTGAAAAAACGATGAATCTCCGATAAAAGCAATTAGTTTCTGGCCGGTCGCTTTTTTAATTCCGTGGCCTATTCCCACGGAAGAACCCATGCAGAATAAATAATCCTGCATATTGACCGGAGGATTGCCGAAAAGCATATAACATCCTATCTCCCCGCCGAAAATGACCTTATCAGGATCAACCGCTTTTTTAACTGCTGAAATAACCGACCAATAAGGACAACCAGGACAAAGCTGAGGCAAGCGCTGAGGAATAGATACTTGAATATTTTTCGGCAGAGAATATTTTTTGTTAGCCAATTTGGCAACGGCAGAAAAAACAAATTCCGGCCTCATCTCGCCGATTTCAGTAATTAGTTTTTTTCCAATCACCTCCAATTTACAATTAACTTCTTTAGCCAAGCGCTCAATTTCATTTTCTAAAAACGGCTCGAGTTCCTCTACTACTAAAACTTTTTTAAAGCCCTTAATAAAGCTTTTTATCTTTGCTTCAGGTAAAGGATAGAAAAATCCCAGCTTTAAAACCGGGAAAGAAACGTTAAATTCGGCTAAAGCTTCTTTGGTATAAAGATAGGATATTCCCGAAGTAATAATCCCTATTTTTGAAGACTTGGAAGTTTTTTCAATTTTATTCAAAGAAGATTTTTCGGAAAAATCCCTGATCTTCTCTATTTTCTCCAGAAGCTCTTTTTTCATTTCCAAAACTCTGGGCGGCAAGGTAATGAATTGTTTGGGGTTTTTAACGAACTTGCCAGTGATTTTTTTATTGTTTCTTTCCATTTTATCCAAACGAACCGGCATTTTCTGATGGGCAACCCTGGTAGTTGTCCTGATTATTACCGGAATTTTAAATTGTTGAGAAATTTTAAAGCCCATCTTCACAAAATCCTTGCATTCCTGAGGGTCAGAGGGCTCTAAAATGGGAATATGGCCCAAATAAGCAATGGGGCGCGTGTTTTCTTCCGATTGGGCTGAACTGTGACAAGAAGGATCATCGGCAACAATAATTACCGTCGGACCCTTTGTTCCCGAATAAACAAAAGGAAGAAGAGAATCAATGGCAACGTTCAAACCAAAGTTTTTCATCGCCACTAACGTTTTTAACCCGGAAAAGGAGGCACCCATTCCCGCCTCCATGGCTATCTTTTCATTGGTAGAAAATTCAAAATAAAGACCCTTACCGTTTTTATTCTTAGTAAGGTCAAAGAATATGTTTCCAATTTCTGAAGCCGGCGTACCGGGATAAGTGGAAACAAATTGAACGCCGGATTCCAAGGCTCCCCGACAAATCGCTTCGTTTCCCAATAAGATTAATTTTTCTCCTGGCTTGTTAAGTAATAATTCTTTCATATAATAATTATTCCACAGTAACAGATTTTGCCAAGTTTTTTGGCTTATCAATATCCTTACCCAATAAAGCCGCCGCGTAATAAGCAAAAAGGTGAAGAGGAATTACCGATAAAATGGGAGTCAGCATTTCTAGGGTTTTGGGAATATAGATAACATCATCAACCAAGCTTTTTATTTCGTTATCTCCTTCGGTAGCAATGGCAATAACCGGTCCCCTTCTGGCTTTTATCTCTTGGATATTAGAAATCATTTTTTCATAAACGCTGTCTGAGGGAACAATGGCTATTATTGGAAAGTTTTCATCAACCAAAGCAAGCTCGCAATGCTTAAGCTCTCCCGCCCTTAGCCCTTCAGCATGGACATAGGTGACTTCTTTGAATTTATGAGCCCCTTCGCGCGCAATAGGGTAATTATACTTTCTGCCTATATAATAAAAATTGTGGAAATCTTTGTATTTTTTTGCCAATTTTTCAATTTCCGGGGCTAATTTTAAAACCTTCCTGGCCAGATTGGGCAGCTTTGCCAATTCGGAAACAATTCTCTTTCCCATAACCAAGGACATTTCTCTTTGTCTTCCAAAAAAAACAGTAAGCATAGCTAATATAGTAAGCTGTCCCACAAATGCCTTGGTTGAAGCCACAGCTATTTCGGGGCCTGATCTGGTATAAACGCCTGCGTCAGTTTCTCTTGCCTGAGAAGAACCGACAACATTGGTAACCCCTAAAGTTAAAATTCCTTTTCTCTTCATCTCTCTTAAAGCAGCTAAAGTATCAGCTGTTTCTCCTGATTGAGAAATAAAAATACTGGCAGTTTTTCTGTCAACTATAGGCTTTCTGTAACGAAACTCTGAACCCACGTCGATTTCGGTTGGAATTCCAGCATATTCTTCCAACATATATTCACCAACCCGAGCGGCAAAACTGGCAGTTCCGCAAGCAATTAAAACCAGACGATTGATATCTCTTAATTTTTCGGAAACCGAAGATAATCCTCCCAATCGAACATTGCCTTCTTCAACCAATAACCTTCCCAACATGGCATTTTCAACGGCTTCTGGTTCCTCCATTATTTCTTTCAACATAAAATGAGCGTATCCTCCTTTTTGCGCATCCTCCAAACTCCATTCTATTTCCTCCGGTTGTTTTTCTCTACTCATAAAAAAGTTTTCCGGCGTAATGGTAACCACTTCCCCGTCATCAAGATAAATTACTTTCTTGGTGTGGGCTATTACTGCCGAAGGGTCAGAAGCTACTATATATTCATTTTCTCCCAGGCCAATGAGCAAGGGGCTGGAAAAACGGGCAGCCACGATCTTGTTCGGGTCTTCTTTGGAAATTATGGCCAATCCGTAGGTGCCTTTAATATAACCCAGGGCTTTTTTTACCGCCTCTTCAAGATTTCCTTGAAAAAACTTTTCAATAAGATGAGCGATGACTTCCGTGTCTGTTTCTGAAGTAAATTTATGCCCTTCTTTCTCTAATTTCTCTTTTAAATGTTTATAATTTTCAATGATTCCATTATGAACCACCCAAATATTCTTTTTGCAATCGCAATGAGGATGAGCATTTGCCTCTGTCACTTCGCCAGTAGTGGCCCAACGAGTGTGGAAAATGATCGGATTGGCAGAAATATAGTTATTGGATATTTTCTTTTCCAGTTCGCTTATCTTCCCAACCGCTTTTTGGGAAACAATTTCTTTTTTGTCTTTATCCCAAGCGGCAAAACCGCTGGAATCATATCCCCGGTATTCCAGCCTTTTTAATGCTTCAATCCCCAACCTGAGAGAGTTGGGGTTATCTTTTTTGGAAATATATCCTACTATGCCGCACATAAATTAAATAACGATATTTATTAGCTTGCCAGGCACAAAAATCACTTTTTTAATCTCTTTACCTTCTATCCAATTCTTAATCTTTTCCTGAGAAATTGCAAGTTCTTTAGCTTCCTCTTCTGAAATATCGGCTCCGACCTCAACTTTATCCCTTACCCTGCCGTTTATCTGAACAATTAAAGTTATGGTCTCGTCTTTAACCAATTTAGCATCATATTTAGGCCATTTTTCCTTACAAATGCTTTCTTTGTGACCTAATTTATGCCAGAGTTCTTCGCTGATATGGGGCGCAAATGGTGAAAAGAGAATTAACAGTTTTTCAATAGCTTCCTTACCTAATTCCTCTTTATTATCCCAGGCCAGATTAACAAATTCCATAAAAGCAGCAACAATGGTGTTGAATTTCATCGCCTCCAAATCATTGTCTATCTTTTTATTAAGCTTATGAAGGGCTTTTAATGTTTTGGTTCCGCTTTTTTTATTATCTATTGATTCTGAAACCAAATTCCAAACTCTTTCTAAAAAACGATGTACGCCCTTAACTCCCTGATCATTCCAGGCAATGGCCTGATCAAAAGGCCCCATAAACATTTCATAAAGTCTTAATGTATCTGTTCCGTATTTTTGGATAATTTCCTCGGGGCTTATTATGTTCCCGAAAGATTTAGACATCTTTCTTCCGTCTTCTGCCAAAACTATCCCGACTGAAGTTCTTTTCTGATAGGGCTCGGGCTGAGGAATAACACCTATATCAAAAAGGAATTTATATATGAAGCGGGAATAAAGAAGATGCAGGGTGGTATGCTCCATTCCGCCGTTGTACCAGTCAACTGGCATCCAATATTTTATCTTTTTCTTGTCAGCCAAGGCCTTGTCATTTTTAGTATCAAGATAGCGGATAAAATACCAATTAGAGCCTGCCCAGTTAGGCATGGTGTCTGTTTCTCTTTGGGCTGGCCCTTTGCATTTAGGACATTTAACATTTACCCATTCTTTGACCATTTTTAAAGGAGATTCGCCTGTTCCAGTGGGTTGATACTTCTCAATATATGGAAGCTCCACCGGTAAATCTTTTTCAGAAACTGCTACAATTCCGCATTTTGCACAATGAATAAGCGGGATGGGCTCTCCCCAATAATGCTGACGGGAAAAAACCCAGTCTCTTAATTTGTACTTTATTGTTTTTCGTCCCAAGCCTTTCTTCTCCAGCCATTCAGTAATCTTTTCTGTTGCTTTTTCGGAAGATAAATCGTTAAATTCCCCTGAGTTAATCAGTGTTCCGTAATCAACAAAAGCATCTTTAGAAATATCCCCACCAGAAACAACTTCTTTAATTCCCAATCCGTATTTTTTAGCAAAATCATAATCCCTGTAGTCGTGAGCAGGCACAACCATTACCGCCCCTCCTCCATAAGTAGCTATAACATAATCTCCTATCCAAATGGGTACTTTTTCATTACTAACCGGATTTAAACAATAGGAGCCGGTAAAAACTCCTGTTTTTTCTTTTTCCAGTTTTTCTCTTTCAAAATCACTTTTCTTTTTTGATTCCTCAATATATTTTTCCGCCTTTTCCTTGTTTTCTTTGGCAATTAGTTTTTTAGCCAAAGGATGCTCGGGCGCTAAAACAATTGCTTTTACACCAAAAAGAGTGTCAGTCCTGGTGGTAAAAACTTTAATTACTTCATTAGAATCAACAACCTTAAAATCAATTTCCGTTCCAAAGCTTTTACCGATCCAGTTTATCTGCTGGGTCTTGATTTTCTCCAAGTAATCAACGCTTTTCAAGTCGTCTATAAGCCGGTCGGCATATTGGGTAATCTTTAACATCCATTGTTTTAATTCTTTTTTGGTTGTCTCGGCCCCGCATCTTTCGCATTTATTATCAATTACCTCCTCATTGGCTAATCCGATATTACAGGAAGGACACCAGTTAATAGGAAGTAAAGCCTGATAGGCTAATCCCTTTTCAAAAAGTTTCAAAAAAATCCACTGAGTCCATTTATAATACTTTGGCTCAGTGGTATTAATTTCTCTTGCCCAATCAAAAGAAAGACCCAGGCTTTTAATCTGTTTTTTGAAATTAGCAATATTTTCTTCGGTTGCCACTCTGGGATGAATACCAGTCTTAATGGCATAGTTTTCGGTAGGAAGACCAAAAGCATCCCAGCCGATGGGAAATAAAACATTAAATCCTTCCAGCCGGTATTTCCGAGAAATTATGTCAAAAGCATTGTATCCTCTGATGTGGCCGACGTGAAGACCGGCTCCTGATGGATAGGGAAATTCAATTAGAATGTATTTCTTAGGTTTTTTAGAAAAATCCTCAGCTTGAAAAAACTTATGCTTTTCCCAGTAATCCTGCCATTTTTTCTCAATTTCTTGAGGATTATAATTCATATTAATTGTTAATTTTATCTTTTTTCCCGCTTTTTGTCTATTTAAAAAACAGCCAGAAAAATTGGCTGTTATCCTCAAAATGTTCTTCCTCTTTAATTATTTGGCCTTTTTAATAAGATTTTCAGCTATTTTTTTTACCCGCTTCATAATTTCTCTTTCCCTTTCAACCTTTCCGTCGCGCATCAATATTCTTCCATTACAAATAGAGTCGGAAACCGACGGGCCGGAACCGGAATAAATAATATCGGAAAGAAAATTATGGCCTGGAGAGAAAAAGGTTTTCTTTAAATCAATTAAAATCAAATCAGCTAATTTACCTTCTTTAATTTTTCCAGCATTTATTTTAAGAGCCCTGGCTCCATTAATGGTAGCCCAATTAAAAACCTCTTTTACATTGGCGATTAAGGGGTTTTTCTCTCTGTGTTTTTGAAGCAAAGCTCCGATTTTCATTTCCTCAAATAAATCTAAGTTATTATTGGAAGCCGCTCCATCGGTTCCCAAACAAACATTAACATTATTCTCTTTCATTTTCTTGTAAGGAAAAATTCCTCCAACCGCCAATTTTAAATTGGAACAGGGATTGTAAACAACACTGCATTTTCTTTTGGCTAAGATTTTGATTTCTTTATCGGAAAGCCATACGGTATGTGCCAAAACTGTATTTTCGTCCAGAACTCCAATTTTTTCCAAAAATTCTACTGGCCTTAATTTATATCTTTTCTGGCAGTTTTTAACTTCTTCTTCTGTCTCGGAAACATGCATATGGAAAAGCAAGTTGTTTTTCTTGGCAAAATCTTTCGCCCAAATTAAATTCTCTTTAGAAACGGTGTAGATTGCATGAGGGCTGACAGAAAATTTAATAATATTAAATTTCCTCTTCTTTAAAATATCCCTCTTTTCTTCTACCTTCTCTTTGTTTCCGGCTTTTAGAAAATCTAAAACAGTAAGTCCTATTACTGCCCTGACACCCATTTCTTCCGAGGCTATAGCTGATGCCTCTTCAAGCCAATACATGTCGTTAAAACAAGTTGTGCCGGTCTTTATCATTTCCAGACATGCCAGTTTTGTCCCCCAATAAACGTCTTCTTCGGTTAATTTGGCTTCCAAGGGCCAGATTTTCTTTTTCAGCCAATCATTTAAGGTCATATCTTCTCCATATCCTCGGAAAAGGGTCATGGCGGCATGGGTATGACAATTAATAAGTCCGGGCAGAATTGCTTTTTCTTCCTTCCCGTCAATTTTCTCTTCAGCTTTAAGATTCAGATTATTACCGATTTTTTTAATTTCATTCCCTTCAATATATATATCCTTCTTTTCCCCGTCCAAAACAACATTTTTTAAAATTAAGCTCATATTTTAAATAATTCTTTGGCGTTTTTAGTTGTAATTTCTGCTATTTCTTCAAAATTTAAATTTTTCAGCTCGGCTATTCTCTCTGCCACATATTTAACGTAAATTGGCTCGTTTCTTTTTGTTCCTAAAACCGGGGGAGTCAAATAAGGACAATCCGTTTCAATTAAAATTTTATCTAAAGGAGTTCTTTTAATGTTTTCAGAAAAATTAATACCTTCTATTTCTTTAAAGATTATGCCGTTGAATCCAACATTATATCCAAAATCTAAATACTTTTCCAGTTGTTCTAAGATTCCCACAAAACCGTGAATTACCGCTTTTTTTGGTCTTAAATCTGGATTCTTTAAAAGGAAATCAATTAAATCATTATGGGCTACCCGGCAATGAAAAATGACTGGCAGATTAAGTTCTTTGGCTAATTCTAAATGTTTTTGAAAAAGCTCTTTTTGCTGATTTTTAAATAATTCTAATCTGTTTTTGGTTTTTGGCTTGTAATAATAATCTAAACCAGTTTCACCAATCGCCACCACCTTTTCTTTTTGAGCCAGTTCTTTGTATTTTTGATAATCAAAAATTTCTCCTCGGGATTCTTGATTCTCTTCCGGGTCAAATTTGTTTTTAATTAAATTGGTTTCTAAATTAATAGGATGCAAACCAACTGCCGTATAAATTCCTTCAGAATGCTTCTGGCTGATTTCAACTGCTTTTTTGCTGGTGCTATACTGAGAGCCGACATTTATCATCCAAACATCATTAACCAAAGATCTTTTAATAACCTCATCAATATCCCTCTTATAGGCATTAAAATTAAGGTGGCTGTGGGTGTCAATTAACATCTTCTAAATTCTTGGAAATAAAGGCTTGCTTTTTCTGCTTTTTATCTGTCTAATTACCTCTTCCGAAGTTTGAGGCAAAAATGGCTCCAATAGTTTAGCTATTTCTTTAAGAGTTAGAAGCAGATTTTCAACCACTTCTTTTTTATTACCCTCCCAAGGCTTTTCTCTTTCAATATATTCATCGCAGAGACTGATGAATTCCCAAACAACCGCTAATGCTTCATTGAACTTAAATTCTTTTAATGCCTTTTGGTATTTTTTCTGAGTATTGTCTATTTCTTCTTGAGTCTGACGGCTGGCTTTTAATTTAGAGGAAACATCATATTTGTCGGCCAAAGTAACCACCCGGGCCACAAGATTTCCCAGTCCTTTGGCTAAATCAGAATTATATCTCTGTTCAAATTTTTCATAGGTAAAATCTCCGTCCTCAGTGGGTATTATTTCTCTCAAAAGAAAATATCTTACCGGGTCAGTACCATATTTTTTAACCAATTCAAAGGGATCGACTACATTGCCGAGCGACTTTGACATTTTTTGCCCTCCCACAGTGATAAATCCATGGACAAAAATTGTCTTTGGTAATTTAAGTCCGGCTGAAAAAAGTAAGCAAGGAAAAATTACGCCGTGATGCCAAATTATATCTTTACCTATCATATGAACGTCAGCTGGCCAAAATTTTTTAAATTTATTTCTTGGGTAATCAATGGTTGTTAGATAATTTATTAAAGCTTCTACCCAAACGAACAAAGTTAATTTTTTATCAAAAAGAAAAGGAATGCCCCACTCAACAGTCGCCCTTGAAATACTTAAGTCCTGTAACGGTTTTTTTAATCTATTTAAGATTTCATTTCTTTTAGATTCTGGAATAATAAAATCTTCATTTTTTTCTATATGATTCAGGAGTTTTTTTTGATATTTACTCATCTTAAAAAAATAAGCCTCCTCTTCTATCATCTCTGCTGGCTTATGATGAATTGGGCACAAACCTGCTTCCAAATCTTTTGGTAAATAATATGTCTCACAATCTACACAATATAATCCTTTGTATTTTCCTTTATAAATATCTCCTTTCTCGTAAATTTTCTTTATAATCTCCCGAACAACTTTTATATGTCTTTTCTCGGTAGTCCTAATAAAATCATCATTTGAGATGTTTAATATTTTCCATAGATTTTTAAAATATTTACTCATTTCATCCACAAATTCTTGCGGTTTTTTGCCTGCTTTTTGAGCACGCCTTTGAATTTTAAGCCCATGCTCGTCCGTCCCTGTGCTAAAATGGACATCAAAACCTTGAAGTCTTTTATGTCGAGCTATGACATCGGCCTGAATTTTTTCAAGACAATGCCCCGGATGTGGCTTTTCCGAAGGATAATCGATTGCAGTTGAAATAAAAAAAGAGTTTCTCATAATAATCAAAATTAATTCATTTTAAGATTACCAAATTTTATATTTCGCAATTTAATATTTTGCTTTGCTCTTTTTATGCCCTTAATTTTTGCAGGATGTTTTAAATAAGGATCAATTAAATCAAAAAGTTTTAATAAATGAATTTTTCTGTTAAGACGCAGCGACCAGTAGTTTTGATTGTTCGCATAGCCTTCCTTTCCAACGTATCCTTTGGTCTTTCCCTCAGTTAGTTTGGGGCTTTCTATTCCAATTTTTAGAAGTTGGTTTCGGATCTGTGATAAAAGCTGACTGTTGTAATTCCCCAAAGAATAAAAAGCTAGCCCTTTATGAGTAATAGAAATACACCCTTCAGCATCAGTAAATCCTGCAAGAAAGGCCCGAAAATATTTTTTACTTTTTATAATCCAAAGGTCAATCAAAATTCGCTTTTTCAATAAAAAATTGAAAGAATCATTTAAGAAACATTCGATTTGAGTGGCTCCCTTCTTATTCGGTTTACTAACCCAAACTCTTCCATAGGACTTAAACAATTCTGAAATAAGATTAATTTGTTCTTCTTTGGTAGATCCACAATCAATGTTTATGGTTTCACTATTTGGATATTTCTTCCTTACCCTCAGATCCCCCATTGCGAAACCAATCAGATAGGCTTTATCTGTTTTATTCCCATCGAAATTTTTGCGCAGTGTAGTAATATGTGCTGCTGCAAGAGTTTTTACTGGGAATCCATACTCTCTTATTTTGTAATCTATCGTCGAATAAGCACATCCATATATTTTTGCTATCCTCCTGCTAGAAAGTCGTTGTTTGATGAAGAGGTCTTTCAGTTTAGATTTAGAAATAACAAATGATCTCCTGCCGTTAGGAAGATGTTTAATTCCGTATTCTTCTAGTCTTTTCCAGATAGTTCCCTGGCAACAATAATAAATATCGGCTATCTCATATGTAGTTAATTTTTTCTTTTCATATAAATCCTTTAATTCATTTTTTGAAATGGAAACTGGAACACAAGACATAATCTTAAAAGGAGGTTTAACCTCCCTTCATTTTATCACAATTCACTTTCTAACTGAACTTTCAGGTTTCCTGCTTAATTTCCTTAACCTCTATGGTTTTTGGCTTCTCTTTCTTTGTGAAATCGCTGCGAAATTCAAAGATAGCAGCTGCTACCGGAGCCGACAGAATTGCCCCTAAAATTCCCAAAAGCTTTGCCCCTATGGCCAGAGAAAGCAGAACTAAAACCGGAGGCAAACCGATGAATTTCTTGGTTAAAATGGGAGATAATATATTTCCTTCTATCTGGTGAATTAAAGTAAGGACGATTATGACGAAAATCGCTTTAAGCCAGGAATCCAAGCCGACAAAAACAAAAGCAACAACAGCCGATATGACAGGACCAATGATGGGAACAAAATTTGCCACGCCGGCAAAAAGTGCCAAGCTTAGAGCATACTTTACGTTAAATAAATAAAGGGATATGAAAAAAATCACCCCCACAAACAAACAAGCCAAAACCCGGCTGGCAAACCATCCAGAAACCTTGGCTTCGGTTTTTTCCCAAAGAGACAGAGCATAATTTTCGTATCTTCTGGGAGAAATAAGCTTAATCATTCCCTTGGCGCTTTGTTCTTCCAAAGAAAGGAAAAGAGCAATAGACAAGATAAAAAGCATGGAACTGATGCCGCCGAAAAAAACGGCTACGGCGCTAAAAATATCGGAAGAAGCTTTTTTGAATATCCCGCCAAGGGACTGGATAAACGTTTCCATGCTTTCAAAAGAACTAAAGCCCAATTCTCTTAAAGTCGGGGCAACTTTTTCAAAATACTGGGGGAAAAGTTGGGAAAATTGTTGAAGCTCGGAAAAAAATACTGGAGCGGTCAAATAAATGGTTAGTCCCAGGACTCCGAAAACGGCTACATAAACAAAAATTACCGATAAAATCCTGGGAACTTTCAGCTTTTGAAGAAAATTAATTGCCGGATCAAAAAGAAAAGAAATAATCAAGGCGAAGAAAAACCAAATCAGAATGTCTTTAATAAAATAAACAACGTAGAAAATGAAAAAACCAATCCCTATTTTAAAAATTGTTCCCCAAGAAACGTCTAAAAGCTTTTCGTTGGTAATCATTTTATTTGAGAGATTATTTTTAAAAATTTATTGTTAAATTTTTCCTTGTCTTTTACCGGTCCGATCAAAGCCAGATTCATCTTTTCCGGCTTGAAAATATCCCTGGCTACCTTAACAATATCATTTGCGCTGACTTTATCAATTTTTTTAAAAATCTCTTCCTGAGTCAGAATTCTTCTTTCTAAAAGCTCCTGGGTGGCGTAAAAAGAGGCTCTGGCGTCGGAAGATTCCAATTCCAAGGAAGCTTTGCCTTTTATACAATCCTTGGCTTTTTTTAATTCTGCTGCTGAAACCTTTATTTCAGAAATTTTCTTGTACTCCCTTAAGATAATGGAGATGGCTTTCTCGATATTTTTATTATCTATCCCGGCTTGGGTTACCAAAAATCCGGTGTCAGGATCGGAAACCGAATCGGTTTTAATATAATAGGCCAGGCCCAGCTTTTCCCTTATCTCGCTGAATAATCTGGAGCTCATCATTCCTCCCAGAATTAGGGATAAAACTTCCAAGACGTATTTCTGGGGATGAAACATGTTATATGTTCTGGCGCCGAAACAAATGTGCGTTTGATCGGTCTCGCGAAAATTAAGAAGGAAAGCTGGTTTTGTCTGTTTTTCAACAACCTTTTGTTTCAAAAAAGGTTTTTGGTCGGAAATTTTGGAAAAGTATTTTTTAACTTTCTCTATGGCCAAAGATTGATTTATATTCCCCGACAAACAAACAACAGTATTGGAAGCCACGTATTGTTTCTTCATATAATCAACCATTTTCTCACGGTCGATTCCTGCTACGCTTTCTTTGGTGCCGGCAGCAAACCAACCAGCCGGCTGGTCGCCATACAAAAGCTTGTTCCATAAAACTCCTATATAAGACATCGGGTGATCATAATACATGTTAATTTCTTCAATAATCACTCCTTTTTCTTTTCTTATCTCTTCGTCCGGCAATAAACTGTTTAAATATATGTCGGAAACCCAGTCCAGGGCTGTTTCAAAATGCGGAGCAGCAACTTTGGCGAAATAGCCGGTGAAATCTTCGCTGGTAAAAGCATTGTAGATTCCTCCTATTTTATCCAGGGTCTCGGCAACCTCAAGAAAGGTCGGCCGTTTCTTCGTTCCCTTAAAATACATATGTTCCAAAAAATGGGAAATGCCGTTTATTTTTTTAGTTTCATACTTTGAACCGGTGCCGACCAAAACCAAAACCGTTAAGGCCTGAGTTGTTTTCTGGGGAACGGTAATTATCCTTAAACCGTTTTTAAGAGTAGTTTTTTTAAACATCTAATTTCTTTTTTAATATCTCAACCAGGTCGGATATTTTTATTCTTTCTTGCTTCATTGTGTCTCTATCGCGAACGGTGACATCATCTTTTTCCAAGGTTTCAAAATCAACGGTGATGCTGAACATGGTGCCTATTTCATCCTGCCTTCTGTATCTCCTGCCGATGGAGCCGATTTCATCGTACTGGCAGACAAAATGGGGCTTTAGTAATTTATAAATTTTCTGGGCCGCTTTAACCAAATCCGGCTTGTTTTTAACCAAAGGCAGAACAGCCATTTTTATCGGCGCCAAAGATTTATGAAATTTTAATATGTATTCTACTTCTTTTGTCGATTCGGTGGTCTTTGTCCTTCCTCCTTTTACCTCGGAAAAAGCATTGATTAAAAAAGTTAAAAAGCTCCTGTCTGCCCCGGCCGAGGTTTCAATGATGTGGGGGAAATATTTTTCTCCGGATTCTTCGTCAAAATATTTCAAATCTTCTCCTGAATTTTTGGAATGATTGGACAAATCCCAGTCTCCGCGATTGTGAATTCCCTCTATTTCCTTCCAGCCGAAAGGAAATTTGTATTCAATATCAACCGCTCTTTTGGCGTAATGGGCCAGTTCGTCTTTTCCCGTTTCTTTAAATCTCAAGTTTTCTTTTTTAATTCCCAAATTCAAATACCATTTCATTCTTTCTTCTTTCCAATAATCAAAGAATTTCTCGGCTTCCTGGGGATGGCAGAACCACTGCATTTCCATCTGCTCAAATTCTCTGGTCCTGAAAATGAAGTTTCCCGGCGTTATCTCGTTCCTGAAGGCTTTTCCGATTTGGGCAATGCCGAAAGGAATTCTCTGCCGGCTGGAATTCAGCACGTTTTTGAAATTCATATATATCCCCTGGCAGGTCTCTGCCCTTAAATAGGCGACTGAATTTTCATCTTCCACTGGCCCGACAAAGGTTTTCATCATTAAATTGAATTTCCTTGGTTGGGTCAAATCTCCTTTACAGTCAGGGCATTTGTCTTTTTCTAAAAAATCTTTTCTGAAACGATGATGACATTTTTTGCATTCCACCAGCTCGTCGGCAAACCCGGCGGTCAAATGACCTGAGGCCTGCCAGACTCTGGGAGACATAAGAATGGCAGCATCTAGACCAACTATATTCTCTTGCTTCATGGTCATCTCCTGCCACCAAGCTTTTTTAATATTATTTTTTAGTTCAACACCTAAGGGCCCAAAATCATAACAGGAAGAGAAACCGCCATAAATCTCCGAGGAAGGAAAAACAAATCCTCTTCGTTTGGTTAAAGATATGATTTTTGACATTAAATCCTGCATGGGTTTACATTACGATCTTTTTATCATCTGTTATTGATTTGTCGTCCGGCAAGGCTGTGGTAACGCCAGACGAAGTGCCTTCCAGTGTTTCATTGGTCCATTGGTCCTCGCCGGTTATCGTGGCTTTTCCAATAATTTCCGGGCTTTGACCTGACTGACTGCCAGTGGGCGTAAATTTAATCTGAAAAGAAATATTGGGAGCTTGTGTGCCAGCTACTCCCTGGCTGGCTTTTAAATCACCCTCTGACCAGACTATTTCTCTTGATTGGGAATCAAAGGTGAATTTAGAAGATTGTTCTTCGGGGAAAATCAATCCGGTTAAATCACAATAAGAAGGCAATACGGCTTTTACCTTTACGTTATTAACTTCGTTGTAGTAATTTTTAACCTGCCAAACAATAGTGTAAGTGGTTGGCTCTCCTGTTATTCTGGGAGGCAAAGAACCAGAATTACCAAAAACCTCGTCATTAAAATATCCCTTCTGGGAAATTTCCAATCTTGAATTTACTTTATAAACAAACTCTTGCTGAACCTGGCTTAAATATATGGTATTTTTAATTGCCGGGTTCTTGCCCTGAGAGTCAGTAATAGACCAGTCATTTTTTAATTTAATCCAGAACTCCACTTCTCCTTGCTGATCTGGATTTAAAAACTGAAGGTCTGGAATTCCTTTCCAATCAAACATGATTGAGTTGTCACCCGACCTAAATTCTCCCTGGGGAGATTGCAGTGTTGAAAAATCAAAAGCGCTTCCTTCCATTTTTACTATCAAAAATAAATTGCTAAGCTGCCCGTAGCCGACATTTTTGAAGAAAATTTGATAATGAAGCAATTCGCCTGGGTTAGCAATATATTTAGTATTACCGTTTATTTGCTGATAAATATCGAGTGAAGGATTAATAACGGTTATACCGGAACTGATTTCTTTTAATAAAATAAATTCTCCGTTCTGCCAAATCCCTATTTTTGCCCGAAAAACTTTCTCTTCGCCTACATTGCCATTTAATCTTCCTGTTATTTCAATTCTTCCGCCAGTCGCCTTGTTTAAAAGCCCTATGTCCCATTCGGTCTTTTCTAATGCTTTTGGCAAAGATTCGATAAATTCAAAATCCGAAGGATAATCAACGGTTACTCTTAAATTAGAAATTGGATAGTCTACGTTTGAAAAATAATTTAGTCTAAACTTCAAATCTTTGCCGATGGCTATTTTTGTCGGTAAATCAAAGTCAAAAGTGATAGAAACCTTTTTAATAATAGTGGTAAAAGTGGTTTCTGACTTGTAACGGGCTGTCAGGTTTTTGGGCTGATAACTCAAGGATGCTTTTGCTTCTTCTGCGGTTCCCTCCTTACCTAAAAGCCTTGCTTTAAAATGAAAGGTTCTTTCTTCTCCCGGATAAACAGCTCCTCCCAATTCGTCTGATTTCTTAGTGACTGTCAAAGAATTCCCATTGGAAGGTATGGAATATTCCGGATATACAAAAGTAAGTTCGGGCTGTTCTAAAGTAGTGTCTCCATTGTTTTTGTATTTCACAATGTATTCGTTCTCGTTAAGCAAGTCTGTCTCTTCGGGCCCAAATATTTCTAATTTTAAAATCTCTTTTGAATATATTT
>Ga0315284_10005004_pt1 | contig 18835 bp, 14 predicted proteins | sample YL17G09_16_MG_FD_203696 | JGI IMG/M metagenome (GOLD analysis project Ga0315284, IMG submission 203696) | Sediment microbial communities from Yellowstone Lake, YNP, Wyoming, USA - YL17G09_16 | ecosystem: Environmental > Aquatic > Freshwater > Lake > Sediment | place: USA: Wyoming | collected... | reverse complement strand
TATCAGGGTTCAGGGTTCAGGGAGCAGGGTTCAGGGTTCAGGGCTCTCACCCCTGACCCCTGAACCCTGAACCCTGAACCCTAGGTTTCTAGTCGAAAAGTGACGAAACCGACTTGTCCCGGTGCGTGTTGGCTATCGCCTGCGCGAGCAGGCTGCCGACCGAGAGCACCACCAGCTTCTCGAACTTCCGGTCCTCGGGGAGGGCGATGGTGTTGGCCACCGCGATCTCGTCGATGGGCGCGTCGCGGAGCCGCTGCACCGCCGGCCCGGACAAGAGGGCGTGCGTCGCGCAGCAGTACACGCGCCGCGCGCCGAGGCGTTTCAGGGCCGACGCGGCCTCGCTGACCGTGCCCGCCGTGTCGATCAGGTCGTCGGGGATGAGGCAGTCCTTGCCCTCCACGTCGCCCACGACGTTCACGACCTCCGCGATGTTGGCCGACGTCCGCCGCTTGTCGATGATGGCCAGCGAGGCGTTGAGCCGCTTCGCGAAGCCGCGCGCCATCTTGGCCGAGCCGACGTCCGGCGCGACGATCACCGGGTCGTGCAGGCGCTTCAGGCGGTAGTGCGCCGTCAGCACCGGTGCCGCGTACAGGTGGTCCACCGGGACGTCGAAGAACCCCTGGAGCTGGTGCGAGTGGAAGTCCATCGCCAGCACCCGGTCCGCCCCGGCCGAGCTGATGATGTTGGCCATCAGCTTCGCGCTGATCGCGACCCGCGGCTGGTCCTTGCGGTCCTGCCGCGCGTACCCGAAGTACGGGATCACCGCGGTGATCCGCGCCGCGCTCGCCCGCCGCGCCGCGTCAATCAGGAGCAACAGCTCGAAGACGTGCTCCGCCGGCGGGTTGGTGGGCTGGATGATGTACACGTCCCGCCCACGCACGTTCTCGTCGATCTTGACGAACAACTCGCCGTCCGCGAATCGCCGGATGGTCACCTGGCACAGTGGCTGCTTCAGGTGGGTCGCGATCTCCTCGGCGAGGGCGCGGTTGGCCGTCCCCGCGAGGAGCATCAGCTGGCTCTTGGACAGCGAGACTTCGGCCATGTTAACCTTCGAAGCTAACCCCGTGCGGCGGCGGATGGTAGGGAGCGTGGTGGCGCGGCGAAACGCCGCGCCGATTCGTGAGGGAACCCTCACGGGCCGCTACGCCTTTTCGCATGGCGAGGCCGCGCCGGGCAGGCTAACTTATCAGTGGAGGGCCGAGAAGGCAGGAGCGCCACTTGGCCTGGCCGACACTTGCATGGCAGAGATCCGCTGACCGGCACCGAGGCGACGCAAGGCCCCGGGGGTTGGTCAGTTTTCGTTTCCGGACCGGGGGGCTCGCTTCGCGCCGGGGAAGCCGCAGAGAGACGGGACCGGGCGGGTTTGCGGAACCGATGGTGGAGGGAGGGTTCTTGCGGGAGTGGGTTGCGGTGGCTCGCGGCGAGCGAGCGCTGAGGAACGGCTTCGTGCTCACGGTGTGCGTGGCCGTGGCCGCGGCTTGCCCGGCCGCGGCGCAGTCGCCGAGGTCCCCGGAGGTGTGGCGGTGGATCGCGTTCGCCGCCGACGCCGGCCTCCCCGGCACGCGCGTCAGCGCCCTCGCCGAGGCGTCGGACGGAGTCGTCTGGGCCGGCACTGACAAGGGACTGGCCTGGTTCGACGGATACCGGTGGCGCGCGATCCCCGCGGCTCTGGGGATGCCTCGCGTTCGGGTGGTCCAGATGGAGCCCGATCGGCGGGGCGGTGTGCTCGTGGTGGCCGACAGCACCCTCTACCGTGGCGACACGTCGGGGTTCCGCGCTATCCCGGTGGCCGAGGGCGCGCGCCCCCTCAGGGTGGGGCGAGCGGTTCCGGCCGGCGGCGATTCCATCCTCGTCCTCTCGGCGCTCCGCCTGTACGCCTGCGCCGGGAGCGCGTGCCGGAGGGTCGGTCCGCGGCAGGGACTGCCCTCGGGTTACGTGAGCGGATTGTGGGGGTCGCGTGCCGGTGGATGCTGGGTAGCGGCCGAGCGCGGACTCTTCGCCCAGGAAGGGGCGACGTGGCGGCTCCGGCTTCCGCATGTCTCTGGATCATGGTCGATCCAGGTTCTCGCGGTGGGTACGGATGGGCGGGGCATCGTCGTGCGGCAAAGGCCGTGGCCGGACGGCGGACTCTGGGAGTGGGACGACGACGGCCCGTTCGTGCAGAGCCGCGCGCAGGCGCAGCCGCCGGCTGCGGCGGGGGACGTGGGCCCGAACGGCGCCGCCGCCGTGGCCTACGCGTCGCTCGATCTCAGCGTCCGCGAGCGCGGGCTCTGGCGGTGGTTGCCCGTGCCGGCCGGCATCGGCGCCATCCTGGCGGTGCGGTACGCATCGAACGGCGACCTTTGGGCCGGCGGCGAGGGCGGGCTGTACCTCTACCGCGCGTCATCACGGCTGTGGACCTATTGGCGCTCCAGCCCCGCCGACCCTCGCAATGTGGTCAACGCCGTGCTGCGGACGAGGGACGGATCGGTGTGGATGGGCACCGAGGCGGGCGCCCAGGTGTTGCGTCCCGACGGACGGCGAGAGTGGATCCGCGAGGCGGGGGGCGTGTCCTTGTCGAGCGTGACCGGCGTGGCGGAGGATGACAGCGGGCGGGTCTGGCTGTCGAGCGGCTATTCGCCCATCGGAGCCCTCCGCTGGGACGGACGGGCGTGGCGCCGCTTCGGCGTGCGCGATGGGCTCGGCGCGTCGCTGGTCCACCGGATAGTGAAGGATCGCCACGGACGCCTGTGGTTCCTGGGGCTCGGCAGCTTTCGGGCGGGGGTTCCGAGCCCGGCTTGGACGGCGGAGGGGCCGGGTGCGTTCGTGCTGGAGCGGAGCCGGTTCACTCGCTGGGGGGTTCGGGAGGGACTCAAGAGCGGCCGCGTGTACGGTGTGGCGGAAGGCCCGGACGGCACCTTGTGGTTCGGAACGGCGCGGGGCCTGAGCCGGTATCGGGGCGGCGTCTGGCGCCACTGGGCCACGGCCGACGGACTCTTCAACGACCGGGTGTTCGCCGTCGCGGTGGACGGCCAGCAGCGCGTCTGGTTCGCCCACCAGTTCGGTGGGCTCGGCTCGCTCGATGCGCGGGGAGAGCTGCGCTACTTGACCACGGCCGACGGGCTGCCGAGCGACGAAGTGTGGGACGTTCAGGTCGCGCCGGACGGGGCGCTCTGGGTCAGTACGACGGGCGGGCTGGCGCGTTGCCGGGACGGCACCTGCACGCCGCTGCGGATGGACGACGGCCTGACCGGCCTCCAGATCTGGCCGGTGCTGCCCACGGCGGACCGGGTCTACGTCGGCACCCTCGGGGCCGGGCTCGACGTCCTGGACCTCGCCGAGGCACGCACTCACGACGTGCGGGTCCAGATCCTCTCTCCTTCGAATCTGATGCGCAGCCGCGCGGTGGTCCGCTGGAGGGCGGACGGGTTCCTCGGCTGGCCGGCGTCCACGCGCATCCTCACGCGTGCTCGGGTGGATAGCGGCGCGTGGTCGCCGTGGACCACCGATCGCGCGCTGGCGCTCGAGAGTCCCCGTTCCGGGCGCCACCTCGCCGAGGTGGAGGCGCGCGACTGGCTGGGAAACGTCTCCGGCCGCGCGGCAGCGCGCTTCACGATCGCTCCGCCGCTCCTCCTGCAGCCCGCGGTCTTCGTCCCGCTCGTCGCGCTGCTCGTCCTCACCGGCTGGCTCGGCGGCGCGCTGGTGCTCCGCCGGCGAGAGTACGTGGCGGAACGGCGCACGGCTGAAGCGCGGAACCGGCGGCTCGCCGCGGCTGTGGAGCAGGCGAGCGACGGCATCGCGTTCACGGACCGTGGCGGCGTGGTGGAGTTTGTGAACCCCGCCTTCGAGTCCATCACCGGGTGGTCGGCCTCGGACGTGGCCGGCCGCCAGGTCCGGCAACTGCTGGTGGGTCCGGACGACACCGGCTACTTCGGCGCCGTCGTGAAGGTGCTCGAGCGGGGCGATGCCTGGGAGGGCGAAGGCGTCCTGCACCGGAAGGACCGCGGCGCCTTCCGCGCCCACCAGCGGATCACGCCGCTGCGCGCCCCATCCGGAGAGGTGACGCACTTCGTCTGGGTGTTGCGCGACGTGACCCGCGACGCGGAGCTGCGGGAACAGCTGCGGGAGGCCCAGAAGCTTCAGGCGGTGGGACAACTCACGGGCGGCATCGCCCACGACTTCAACAACCTCCTCGCCGTGATCCTGCTGAGCGCGACGATGCTCGTCGAGGAGGAGCGCGGCGCGAGCGCGCTGGTGCGCCGCGGCCTCGACGCCATCGTCGCCGCGGTGGGGCGCGGCGCCGCCGTGGTCGACAGCCTCCTCGCGTTCGGCCGGCGCCGGCGTCTCGTCATCCGGCCGACGGACCCCGTCGCGCTGGTGAGCGAGTTGGCGGTGAGCCTGCGGTCGCTGTTTCCCGAGACGATCGCGGTGGAAGTGCGCGCCGACGCGGACGTGCCGTCGGTGCTGGCCGACGCCGCGGCGCTCCAGCAGGCGCTGCTCAGCCTGGCGACGAACGCGCGGGATGCGATGACGGGCGGCGGCACGCTGACATTGACGGTATCCCGCGCCGACGCGGGCGCGGCGGCGGACGCGGCCACGAGCGCCGTGCAGGCGCTGCCGCACGTGTGCATCACCGTCACCGACAGCGGTTGCGGGATGGACGCGCAGACGCTGGGCAGGGCCTACGAGCCGTTCTTCACGACCAAGCCGCCCGGCTCCGGCAAGGGCCTCGGCCTGTCGATGGTGTACGGGCTGGTGCAGCAGCATGGGGGAGAGATCAGCATTGCGTCCGCGCCCGGCGCGGGGACCACCGCGCGGCTCTCTCTGCCGGCCGCGCACGCCGACGCGGCGCCCGCTCCGGCGGTCGTCCAGCCCGACGCGGCGGTGCCCGGCGAGGCCGGCGCGATCCTCCTCGTCGAGGACTACCCCCCGGTGCGAGGGGCCGCCGAGTTGGCCCTCACACGCCTTGGGTACCGGGTGCTGTCCGCCGCCGATGGCCTGGAGGCGCTGGAACTCTACCGCTCCCGCCCGGGGGAGATCCGGCTGGTCGTGACGGACCTGCTGATGCCCAGGCTCGACGGCATCGGCCTCTACGACGCGCTGGGCCTGGAGGGGAAGCGCCCGCCGTTCATCTTCACCAGCGGGTACGCGTTCCCCGAGGGAGCGAGAGACCGGGTGCTGGACCCCGCCGTACCGTTCCTCAGGAAGCCCTGGACGGCTGAACAGCTCGCCAGTGCGGTTCGGGAGGCGCTCGGACAGCGCGAGTAGACGCGCTATCTTACGGACGGAGAGCGCGCCGTGCTCACGGGGCACGGTCGTTGCGGTCGGACCGCGCGAGTCGTGCGAAGTCGGACAGTGTCGCCAGGGGGGGGGAGGGAGCAGCGCATGATCCGCATCGGTACCGGCCAGCGCCTGTCGATCGAGGACGTGGTGCGTGTGGCGCGACACGGCGAGCAGGTCGAACTCGCCCCCGAAGCCCTCGAGAGGATCAAGGTCTGCCGGGCCATGCTCGACAGGAAGGTCCTGGCCCACGAGACGATGTACGGCGTCAACACGGGCATCGGCGAGCTCGCCGATGTCGCGCTCACCGACGAGCAGGTCCAGCAGTTCCAGCGCTACCTCATCTACAACCACGCCGCGGGCATCGGGAAGCCCGCACCGGTCGAGCACGTCCGGGCGGCGATGCTCTCGCGGGTGGCGGTGCATGCGCGCGGGTTCTCCGGTTGTCGTCCGGAGATCACGCTCACCTACATCGCGATGCTCAACCGCGGGGTGACGCCCATCGCCTGCGAGAAGGGCAGCGTCGGCGCGTGCGGGGATCTCTCCCCGATGAGCCAGGTCGCGCTCTCGCTGATGGGGGAGGGCGAGTGCTTCTACCAGGGCGAGCGGATGGCGACGAGGGCCGCCCAGGAGAAGGCGGGCATCCCGATCCCCGGCCTGCACGCCCGCGACGGCCTCGCGGCCATCAACGGGTCGAACCTCATCACCGGTATCGGGTGCCTGCTGCTGTACGACATCGAGCGGTGGGTGAAGCAGGCGGAGATCGCGGCCGCGATGAGTCTCGAGGCGCTGCTCGCCAACATGCGTCCGTATCAGGCCAAGCTCCACGAGCTGCGCGGCTTCCGCGGCGCGATGACGTGCGCGGCGAACCTGCGGAAGTTGATGGAGGGTTCGGACCTCGTCACCGGCAAGCTGAAGGTGAAGGTGCAGGACGCCTACTCGATGCGCTCCACGCCACAGGTCATCGGCGCCGTGCGCGACGTCCTCGCCTACGCGCGAGCGCAGTTCGAGATCGAGCTCAACGGTGTGGCCGACAATCCGATCTTCGTCGCCGAGGAGAACCTCGTGCTCACCGGCGCCAACTTCCAGGGCACGCCGGTGTCGCTGCCGCTCGACACGGTGGGTGCGGCGGTGACGATGGTGAGCGTACTCTCCGAGCGGCGGCTCAACCGACTGCTCAACCCGGCGCTGTCGGTGGGCCTCCCGGCGTTCCTGACGAAGGGCGCGGGGATGTTCTCGGGACACATGCTCTCGCAGTACACCGCCGACATGCTGATCGTGGAACAGCGCATGCTGTCCGCCCCCTCGTACGTGCAGTCCATCCCGGCGGCCGCCGACCAGGAGGACTTCGTGAGCATGGGGATGAACGGCGCCCTGAAGACGAAGCAGATCCTGGAGAACGCGTACGGCGTGCTGGGGATCGAGTTCATCGCCGCGGCGCAGGCGCTGGACTTCCGCGACTTCGCGACGGGGAAGGGCGTGCGCGCGGCGCACGGCGCGGTGCGGAAGGTGGTGGAGCACTTGGACGTGGACCGGCCGCTGTTCCCGGACCACAACGCGATGGCGGCGGCGGTGGAGCGCTGCGAGGTGCTCGAGGCGGTGGAGCAGGAGGTGGGGCCGCTGGGGAGCAGCTGGTAGGGGCGCGGGACCGCCGTCCTAGCCGCCCGCCTCGTTGCGCTGAGGCGTCTGCTTGTCGTGACGGAGTGGGAGAAACGCCAGGATCCGGTCTTTCCTGGCGATCCAACCACCTTCGACGGTGTGGGCCAATCCCATCCTGCGGAGTTCGTTGAGGTCTCTGCTGAAGGTCTTCTCGGTCTTGTTCGCGTACTCAACCGCTACCTGAGGACTGATCTCCCGCAGCCGAGCCTTCGGCACGGGCGCCACCGCCGCCGACAGCTGGAGTACGAGGATGCGTCTCCGTCGGTCGCTCGGGCTCTTGCGGTCCCTGAACGCGTCATGCACGAAGTTCTCCCACGCCACATCCAGCTGTTGTTCGCGGACGAGCAGTAGCTGCTCCCTCAGTCCGTCAACGAACCCCTGTGCCGCGTACGTGACGAAGGGGAGGAGATCGCCATCGGAGCGGCTGCTCTGGGCGAGCTGACGGTAATAGTCGGCCCGCGTCTGGTTGTAGTGGTTGCTCAGGAGGTGAGCGGCGGGAGTGGGCACGCCGGCGGTCACGAGGATCGTGAACTCCAGCATCCGCGCCGTACGTCCGTTGCCGTCGCCGAAGGGGTGAATCCAGGCCAGGTACACGTGTGCGACCACGGCCCGGATGATCGCGTAGATGACGGCATCGTCCGCGTCCGGGGGCGTGAAGGTGGGGCCGTTCAGCCAGTCGCAGAGGCGTTGCAGGAGGAACTCGCAGTCCGCGGCGGGTGCTCCGCGATACGCGGCCACTCCGACGGAGTAGTCGCGAATCTCCCCTGGCACGACTCCTGGTCCCAGCTCGAGTCCATCCAGCACCTGGCGATTGAACTGACGAATCAAGTCGACGCTCAACAGCGGGGGGCGGTCGCTCCCGATCTCGGCGATGACCTGGTTGCACGCCGCGACGACGTTCTGGACTTCGCGTCTGAGGTACTCGCGAGACGGGGGGAGCGTGAGCGTGCCCTCGAGGTGGCGAAGGACTTCGGCCTCGGAGAGAGTGTTTCCTTCAATGGCGGTGGATCCCAGGGCGCCCTTCGCCAGGAAGAGACGATGGAGCTTCTCTCCGACTTCGGGGCGCAGCGGCACGCCTGCGATGTGCTCGCACTTGGAGCGGGCCTCGCCGAGCAGCAGCCAGAAACGGGGAGGGGCACCGTCGAGCCTGATGGCGAACCGCAGCCAAGGGTGCGACTCCTCGAAAGCACGCATGTCAGTCCAGTCCTGTGTCCGTTGTATTGGCTTGTCTTGAAATGATTTAGCCAGCTTTCTGTCGCCCACAATGTCCTAGGGCTTGTCCATTATCGTGTCCGCGCTGCTTGGTGTCAAGCCGGCTGCCGTGCCTGGCGCGTTGATCGGTACGAATGCGGCGAGGGGCGCGCGTCGGTGGGGGCCGCTTCCAGTCGCCCCCGGTTTGGAGAGGACTTGGCGGTTCCGATTGCCCCCGATGGATTCGAACCATCATAACCGGATCCAAAGTCCGGGGTCCTGCCATTGGACGAGGGGGCAGTGCGTACTCGCTATCAGTCCGCCACTAAAGCTACCGTCGCGCCGCTCCAAGTGAACAGGGGGCAGTCGGCGGTAGTGCGCAAACGCGCAGTGCGCAGTGGAATCGCTCAAGGCCTCGCGCCGGGCCGCAGGCTCATCGTCAGGCTCGTCGTCGTGCCGCGTCGGACGGTGATCATCCGCTCGGCGTCCCGAAAGCCGCTGCGCACGAGGCGCAGGTAGTACTCGCCAAACGGCAGGCGGTAGTCGCGAATCGGCGTGACACCGATGGAATCCCCGTCGAGTCGCACCGTGGCGGACGGTTCGGAGGCGAGTGTCAGCAGACCGTCGCCCGCGCTGGGAGGCGGACGCATATCCGACACGGCCAGCTGGCCTGCGTCCCGCACTCCGCCGGCGCTCCGCTGCGGCGGATCGGGAGGCAGGTTGGCGCGGACGGTCACCACCTGTCCCGCTCGAGAGATGGTCGGCTCGGCGGTCGCCGGCAGACGTCCCGGTGCCGTCACCCGAACGTGATATGTGCCGAGCGGGAGTTCGGCGGTCACGCCCCCGACCGGCTGGCCGTCGATGGTGACCGAGGCGTCGAGCACGTTCGCGATGACGACGAGCGTGCCGTTCGCGGCACGGACTGACGCGCGGGTCACCGGCGTGGAGGCGCGCGGAGACGGGCGCCCGATCTGCGGGGCTCGCGCACCTCGGCGCTGAGAGGAATCGATCGGGACGGGATGCTGCGGGGCGGCGCGGGCGTGCTCGCCAGCGACGAAGGCGCACAGGAACGCCACATGCGCACAGCGCCGGCACCAGCGAAGAGCGCCCGATCCGGCTTCCCGATGCGTGGGCAACGGACTCGGAGCGCTCTCCAGTCGTTTCTCCAGATTCGCCGCGGAGTGTGTCCCGAGTCTAGTTGAAACTTCAGGTGGTGCGTCCATACTCGAGCGTTGGTTCGGCCAAGGATCTTCGCTCACATGCAGAGAGCACCACCCATGCGCATAGTACGAGTGTTGGGCGCGAAGCGGCAGCTTGCCGCGGTCGCGGGGTCGCCGATCCCCGTCCCGCTCGCCGACGGCAGCGTGACGCTGGCGATGATCCAGGCGCTCATTCCGTTGGGCCTCCAAGGGGACTTCACTGGTGCTGCCTCACGGTCTTCTCGCGAGGGCGATGCGAAGGAGATTGCGGTGCTCCCCAACCGCGACGGTGACTGTCGTGTCGTACGACCACGTGCCCGCGCCGTCTGTCACGGTGAAACGCACGCGCACTTCGCCTGCCGGCACCCTGAAGTCCTGAACCGGGTTGAAAGGCACCGGCCGACCGTTAATGTAGATCGACGACTGGGGCAGGCTCCCAACCGAGATATAGGCTACGCCCGTCGGCGCTGCCGCCGTCCGGTTGGCGGGCTCCGATGTCGGCGGGGCCGGTTGACGTTGGGTCGGTTGCTCCGCTGGCTGGCGGGCGGGCGCGGCCTGGGGCTCAGCGCGTTGCGGGGCGCGCTCCTGTGTCGCCACCGGCCCCGCGGGTTGTACCGCTTGCTGCCGCGCCTGCGGCTGTGCTGCGGCTTGCCTTGGTGGCTGCTGTGCGCCGGCAGGCTGCCCCGTCGCCGGGGTCGCTGCGGGCTCAGCGAGCCGTCGGAGGCTCACGGCGCGGTTGATTCGTTGCCCCTCGCGCGGAATCAGCGTGTCGGCCCACGGCTCGAAGCCCGCCGCCTGCACAGCAACGATGTGACGCCTGCGCGGCTCGAGGTCCATCGCAGTGCCGCGAACCCGCTGGCCGTCCCTGCTGATGAGCGCGCCAGACGGCGTGCCCCGGAGCACGAGCCGGGCCGGACTCGCCGCGGCCGGCGCCGATGTGGGGGTTGCCGCCGGTGCAGGGGAGTCAACCTGCGTCGTGACTGCGGACAGTGACTCGGCATCAATCTGCGCGGCGGGCAGGTTGGCGGGCGCCGAAGGCGCACCTCGCGCGCTGATCAGCTTCCACGCCCCGAACAACCCAGCGGCAAGCGCAATCATGGCCACGATGGCCACCGGCGTGACCAGCTTCCGCTCCTGCCGCTTCTCGACCGTCAGCGCGAAGGGCGCGGGGCGCGGCCGCGCTGGGGCCATCGGCCTCGGTGCCGGCCGCCTCGGTTCCTCCCGCTCTGGTTCCGGCGCCGGCTCTGGTGGCTTCGGTTCCACCGGCTCCTGTGGCACCACTACCGTCGGCTTCAGTGCCTCCGGCTCCGGCGACGCAATTACCGGCGGCTCCAGTGCCTCCGGTTCCGGTGGCTTCAACTCCTCTGGCTCTGGTTCCAATGGCTTGGCTGCTGCTGGCGCCGGTTCCGGCGGCTTGGCTTCCTCTGGCTCCGGTGGCGTGGCTGCTGCTGGCGCCGGTTCCGGCGGCTTGGCTTCCTCTGGCTCCGGTGGCGTGGCTGCTGCCAGCTCCAGTGCCGGCGGCACCGATTGCTGAGGCTCGAGCTCCAGAGCCTGCGTCGCCAGTTCCTGTGGCGCCGGCTCCGGTGGCTTGGCTTCCTCCCGCTCCGGTTCCGGTGTCGCCAGTACCTGGGGCTCGAGCTTCGGTGCCGGCTGCTGCGGTTCCTCTGGCGTCAATACCTCGGTGGGCACCGGCGGCAGGGCGTTGACGTCCACCGTGACGGAGGGACGGGGCGTGCGCGGCGTGCTGGGAGAGAGACCGTGGCGCGCTGGCCGGGCGGTGACGGCCTTATGTTCGGCATGGGTACCTGGGGGCGCGGTGCTCTCGCCCCACGCCTCGCGCAACGCGACCGCGAAGTCCAGGACGGAGGGGAACCGGGCCGCCGGCGCCTTCGACAGCGCGCGCTCCACCACTGCCACTATCGCGGACGGCACCCGCGGGCTGACCTCGCTGAGCGGCGGCACGGGGTCCATGCAGTGTTGCTTTATGATGTCGAAGGCCGAATCGCCGGTGAACGGGAGCTGCCCGGACAGCATCTCGTAGGCCATGATGCCGAGCGAGTACTGGTCGGCGGCGCCGGTGACCTTCTTGCCGGTGCACTGCTCGGGAGACATGTAGTACGGCGTGCCGATCATCGACCCGGAGCCCGTCATCGACTGTTCGCTCGCGGCCTTTGCGATGCCGAAGTCGGTGACGGTGACCCAGCCGCGCTGGTCGAGCATCACGTTGGCGGGCTTGACGTCGCGGTGGATGACGCCGTGGTCGTGGGCGTACTGAAGGGCGTCGGCGACCTGCTCGATGACGTCCACGGTGATGTCGTAGGGCTGCGCACCTTCGCGCTTCACGTGCTCGGCCAGCGACTCGCCCTCCAGGTACTTCATCACGAACCAGAAGAGTTTGCCGCCGGTGGAGACGCGGAAGATGGGGATGATGTGCGGGTGGTCGAGGGTGGCCGCGGTCCGGGCCTCGCGCTTGAAGCGCTCGACGAGCCCGCGACCGAAGGTCAGCTCGGGGGGCAGGATCTTGATGGCGACCTTGCGGCCAAGGTGGGCGTCGCGAGCCTCATAGACGATGGCCATCCCGCCGCGGCCGAGCTCGCGTACGACCACGAAGTCCTGGCCGAGTTCCGCCTGGAGTTTGGCTTGGAGCTCCGGGTCGACGTCGATGGCCAGCGTCTGCTCGCCGGAGGCACCACTGACATCGGCGCCGCAGGAGTTGCAGAAGCGGCTGCCGTCGGGGAGCGGGGTGGCGCACTTGAAGCACTGCATCTAGCCGGCGACCCCCTCACGGATAAGAACTTCCTTCGTGCCGGTCCGAGATTCTGGGCGGGGTATCAGCGCGTCGTCGTATGCTGCGTTGGCAGACCCGCTCCACCCAGTGATTCCCTCGCACATATGCACCAGTGGCACGGTAGGGGCAAGAGCCCGCCGAGCAATGAACACAACATACCAGGCGGCCGTCAGCAGAGCGTCAGTTGCCACGCCTCCCGCGGCACCCGGCGCTGCGCAGGCCTCACCCCTCCTCGACCAGCGGCGGCACCGCCTCCAGCGTCTCCGCCCTCAGCACTGCGTTGTCGGCGCCGAGCGCTTGCCAGGCGGCGTCCCGCTGCGCGGCGGACTGGTAGAGGGCGACGATCGCGCCGCCGCTCCCGGCGAGGCACACGAGGAACGCCCCGGTCGCGCGGAGCCGGTCGAGCCAGTGTCCGATCGCGGGGAGCCGCCCGGCGACGGTGGGCTCGAAGTCGTTGTGCGCGAGCCGGCGCACGTCGTCCCACGACGCCAGCGCGGCGGCGGGCAGCACGGCCGCCCACTCGCCGGTGTGCTCCGCGCCGCGGTCCTTGTCGAGCCACGCGTACGCGTCCGCGGTCTTCACCGGCGCGGGTGGCGGCACGACCAGCAGCGGGCGCGCCGGGAGCGCGGGCACCGCGAGCAGCCGTTCGCCCCGGCCCCAGCCGAGCGCCAGCGGAGTGCCGGCCAGGAAGAACGGCACGTCGCTGCCGAGTCCGGCGCCGATCTCGAGGAGATCACCGGTGGGCACCGGGTTCCCGAAGAGCAGGTTCAACGCCCTGAGAGTGGCCGCGGCGTCGGACGATCCCCCGCCGAGGCCGGCGTTCCACGGGATGCGCTTGGTGAGCGCGATGGCGACGCCGCCGGGTACGCGCGCCGCCGCGAGGAACCGCTGGGCGGCCCGCACGGCCAGGTTCTGGTCCGCCGGGCCCAGTTCCGGCGGCGCGCCGACCAGCTGCACGCCGGACGCGGCGCGCCGCACCACGATCTCGTCGGCGATGCCGACGAGCTGGAAGAGCGACTCGATCGCGTGGTAGCCGCGTACGTCGCGGCCGAAGACCCTGAGCCAGAGGTTCACCTTGGCGGGCGCGGCGGCGCGCACGCTGACGGGCGTCACGGCGTTTCCTCCTTCTGTCCGCGCAGGTCGGCGAGCGAGAGATTCGCCCGCGCCAGCGTCCACAGGCCGATCACGGTGATGGGCACGAACCAGCCGAGGTGGATGCCGACGGCGAAGCTCACCGCGGAGGCCGCCGGCACGCCGTAGAGCCCGAGCCCGGCGCGCGAGGCATACTCGAAGAGGCCGAAGAAGCCGGGCGACGAGGGGATGGCGACGCCGATCGCGACGATCCCCTGCAGCAGCAGCGCGGACGTGAACGGCAGGCTGTCCATGTGGAACGCGAGGAAGCCCGTGTAGAAGGCGACCCCGTTGACGAGCCAGAGGACGAACGACCACACCACCACGCGCGCGAAGTCGCGCGGCGCGCGGAGGATCGAGAGCCCTTCGATGAAGTTGCGCGAGAGGCCGGTGAGGAACTCAGCGCTCCGCGGCGGGAGCAGCTTCCGCAGGACGCGGGCGAAGACGGCGAGGACCCCGGCGGGTGCGTGGACGACCGCGAACAGCACGCCGAGCAGCGCCACGAAGGCGCCGCCCGTCCACCCCGCGATGCTGGAGAGGCTTCTACCCGCGATCGTGGCGTCGGCGGGGAATCCCGGAGCGGCGATGGCCACCGAGAGGAGCAGCACGATGATCAGCCCGTCGAAGACGCGCTCGACGGCGATGGACGCGAGGGCCGTCGTGAAGCGCACGTTGACGAGGCGCGACCCGGCGTAGGCTCGCGCCAGCTCACCCCCGCGTGCGGGCAGGATGTTGTTGGCCATGAAGCCGATGGCCGTGGCCTGCCACACCGGGTACAGGCGCGCCTGACCGGCGCTCTTCGCCAGCATGATCTGCCAGCGCATCGCCCGGGTGGGGAAGGTGAGCGTGGCGAGCACGACGGAGACCAGGAACAGGCCGAGGTGGGCGTGCGCGATCTCCCGGCCGATGACCGAGAGGGACACCCCGCGCAGAGCGAAATAGAGGAAGAGCGCGGAAACGCCGAGACCGAGCGCGGTCTGCCAGACCCGCGACCTGGTCCTCCCGGCGGCCTCAGGCGCCGGCGCCGGAGCCGATGTCGACGAGATCGAACACCTCGCCTAGGAGGTCGCGCATCCCGGGCTCCGCGTCGAGTGCCGCGCGGATCTCGCGCAGGCGCCGGAGGGCGCCCTCGCGGTCGTAGAGGAGGCTCCCGATCGGGACCACTTCCGGTTCGCTTGGGGCGAGGTCCTCGATGGGCACGATCGGCGGCTCGGGGACGTGCGCCACCGCCGCCGGAGCCGGTGCCGCTACGCCGAGGAACTCGCTGAAGGAGCCGGCCGCGAGCCCTCGTTCGGCGATCAGCGTCTCGTACGTGGACCACGAAGCCGGGAGTCCGCCCTCGTCCACGGCGGGGACCGCGGCGGCGGCCGGCACTGCGCTCACCGCACGCACGGCCGCAACGGGCGGCGCCTCGACGGGCGCGGGCACCGCTTCGGCGACCAGAGGTGCGATAGCGGCGGCGGCCACGGCGGGTGGTGCGGGCGCCGAGGTCGCGGGTTGCGTCGTGGTCTCGGGCAACGGATAGGGCAGGCGCAGCAGCAGGCGGCTCGCGTGCGCGTTGAGCAGCTGCGCGAGGCGCGACTCCTCGCCGTCGTCGGCGGAGCGGAGCGTCGCGGCAGCGTCGTTCACGACTTCCGCGAACCGTTCCGGCTCGGCGGCCGCGGAGCCCGACCCGATGGCCCACCAGCCCGCCTCGGCGAAGCCCGCCAGCGAGCGGCCGAGGACGGAGCCGTCGGTCTCGACCAGGGGCTTGAGGCTCGCACCGATCACGAAGAGGCGCAGGTCCCGGAGGGCGGCGCCACCGGCGCGGCCGAGGTCGCCGGCGGCGGCGGCGAGGAACTCGCCCTGGCTCACGAGCTCGAGCCGTGGCGGCGCAGATCCCCCGGCGGGTGGCTGGCCAGCGGTCACCACGTGCGGCCCGGACTCAACGGCGCAGAGCAACTCGATCGGCACCGGCTCGCCCACGCGGACGAAGGTGCGCAGGAGCGCGGAGGCGAACGTCTGGGCCTCGCCGCTCTCCGCCGTCGGGCGGCCCGTCTCCACCACTTCCCGCGCCGCGCGCGTGACGGCCTTCGCCGCCGCATCGAAGACGGCGGCCGTCTCCCCGCTCGCCGGGCCGGGCGTGGCGTGGACCAGCCTCACCGCACCGTCCACGCAGGCGAGGAGATCGGCGAGCGGAGGCAGGTCGTTGAGGAGCGCGACGCCGCGGAGCTGCGACATCGCCGGGGCGATGCCGCCCAAGACCTCGCGGGACGAGGGGTCTAGAGTGAGGGCGCGGGCGGCGCGGTCGAGCGTGCTGGCGATGGCCGCGGCTTCGCGGCCGACAAAGGCGCGGCTGCCGGCGTCGAGTCCTGCGGCGTGCGGCGCCCGGGCCGCCGATTCCGGAGGCAGACCCGCAAGGCGCTCGAGTCCCAGCCCGATCCCCTCGGCGCGCTGGGCGTCGCCGGCATCGGGGGTCTTCACGCGGCGCAGGAGGACCTTGCAGTCGTCCACGGCCCGGATGACCTCGCCGCGCACGCGCTCGTCCCAAACGATCCGGTCGTCGCGGACGGCGCGCGCGACCGCCTCGAGGCCCTGACCGGACCGCGCCATCACCTGCTGGCCGGCCATCAGCGCGCTGCCGCGGTAGGCGCGCGCGAGGCGGACGAAGTCGTCACCGGAGGGGGCGGAGCCGGCCGGAGTCTGGGCGATGCCGTCCAGGCGCTCGAGGTAGTCGCTCGCCTCGAGCACGAAGAAATCGAGCATCGCCGTGGGCTGGCCCATTCCGTGCGAAGCTATGCCGTAACGCGCGCGCGGTCAATGTGTTGGCGCATCTCGCGGACCGCTTCTCCGATGCCGGTGAAGACCGCTCGGCTCAGCACGCTGTGGCCGATGTTGAGCTCTTCGACGTCGGCCAGCGCCGCGACTCGCCCCACATTCTCGTAAGTCAGCCCGTGCCCCGCGTGCACGGCGAGGCCGGCCGCGCGGGCGCGGGTCGCGGCCCGCCGCAGTTCCTCCAGGTAGGCATCGGGCTCCCGCCAGTGGTGGGCGTATCGGCCCGTGTGCAGTTCGACGGCGTCGGACCCCAGCGCCGCGGCGGCCTCCACCGCGGATGTGTCGGGGTCGATGAACAGGCTCGTACGGATGCCGGCGGCGCGCAGGCTGGCCACCGCGTCGCGGACGCGCCCCTGGCCCCGCACGCAGTCGAGGCCTCCCTCCGTGGTGATCTCCTCGCGGTGCTCGGGCACCAGGGTCGCCTGGTGCGGATGGAGGTCGGCGGCGAGACGGACCATCTCGTCCGTCGCCGCCAGCTCCAGGTTCACGACCGTGCGGGCCGTCTGGAGCAGGAGGACGACGTCGCGGTCCTGGATGTGCCGACGGTCTTCGCGCAGGTGGACGGTGATGCCGTCGGCCCCCGCCAGCTCCGCGAGAACGGCCAGGCGGACGGGGTCCGGCTCGTCCGTCCGGCGCGCCTGCCGGAGCGTCGCCGCATGGTCGATGTTGATGTAGAGTCTCACGCTTGCTCGTCTCCCGGGGGCTGGTTAGCTTCGCCCTGCGTGGCCCCCTCGCACCGATTCCTCGCCATCGCCGCGATCCTCACGCAGTCCGCCTGCAGCGGGCGGGGCGTCCGCGTGAGTGAGCCGGCGCCCGCCGCGCCCGAAGCGGCGGTGACCGCGTTCCTCGCGGCCGTGAACAGCAACGACGTCGCCCGGATGGCCCGGCTCTGGGGCACCGATCGCGGGCCGAGCACGGTCGTGATCCGGAACACCGAGGAGCGGGAGCACCGGCTCGTCGTGATGCAGCGGGTGCTCCTGCACGACGCGTTCCAGTTCCTGGCCGCGCCGTCGGACCAGGTGGCTCCCGCGCCGGGCCGCCGCATCCTCACCGTCGAGCTGACCCGCGGAGACCGTCGCGTGACCGTGCCGTTCACCGTCGTCGGCCAGCGCGCGGGCGGGTGGATCGTGGAGAACATCGGGCTCGAGGCGGCGATGCCCCTGGAGAACCCGCGGTGGTCCCCGAGCCCCTAGGAGGACGTCGCGGTAGAACGCCACGGCCCCGGCGATGCTGGTGACGGCGCTGCCCACGTGGGCGACCGTCACGCCGGGCTCGGCGGCGAGTGCGGGCGGGATCATGGCGTCATTCTAACCCGGAGTCTCACGACATGGCAGGGTCGCACCCGGTCGCGGTGACGGACGGCACGTTCCAGGCGGAGGTGGAGCAGCACCCGGGTCTGGTGGTGGTGGATTTCTGGGCGGAGTGGTGTGGTCCGTGCCGTGTCATCGCGCCCGTGCTGGAGCAGCTGGCGACCGAGTACGCCGGAAAACTGAAGGTGGCCAAGGTGGACGTGGATGCGAGCCAGCAGACGGCGATGCGATTCAACGTCCGCTCCATCCCGACTCTGGTGTTCTTCAAGAATGGCGCCCGCGTGGACACGGTGATCGGCGCGATGCCCAAGGCGCACCTCGTCGGGAAGATCGACCGGCACCTCTGATGCGCGCTTCCGCCGCGGTGCTCGCCGACACGGGCGTCCGGTTATGGGACCTTCTGTTCCCCCGCAGCCGGGTCCTGATGCACCGGACGCGAGTGCCGTACGTGCACCTGGACGGCCTGATAGCGTTCAGCAAGCGCGACCGCGACGGCAGGGTGGACGCGTACCTCGCCGCGTACCTTCCCGACGAGGTCGCCCTCGTCTTTTTCCTCGGCGGCGACGTGGTGAACGCCGCGATGCTCACGCCGCTCGGGCGTTTCGCCGTGCCGATCGCGCAGGCGCTGCAGCACATCCAGGGCGAGGCCGAGCGTGCGGAGATCGCTTTTCACCAGGCGCCGAGCGAGCAGCTCGCCGCGATGTACGCCGCTTGCGTGCAGGCGCCCGTCGGCCCCCCGCTCGACGCATCCTCGGCCGAGGCGGTCTTCCGGGCGCTGTACGAGTGCCGCTGGTCCGGAACGCTCGAGCTGATCTCGAACGGCCGGGTCAACTACGTCCAGGTGCGGGACGGACGCTTCGCGAGCGGTCACTTCTCCGACCAGCGCCCGGACGAGATGCCGGGCCCGTACCTCGCGCGGCTGTTCACGTCGGTGCCGCCCGAGCCGCTGCCGAACGTCGCGGTGCGTGCCGTTCCGGGGCTCGCGGCGCTGCCGCCGCAGGCGCCGCCCGCGATGGTCGCGATGTTCCGCAATGTCGTGTGGGGCCTCACCGATCTGCTCGAGCAGGAGCATCCGGGGGACGGGGCGAAGCGCGCCGAGCGCTCGCGCCAGCGGCTGCTTCCCCGGCTCCCGATCCTCCAGTACTTCGGCGGCCCGCGCGGCGTGGAGGGTGGCGACCCGCTCGCCGAGCCCTCGGAGCTGGCCGAGGCGCTGGCGGCGTGGTTGCGCGAGGTGCTCGGCGAGCTGGAGATCATCAACCCGGGCTGCGCGCCGCGGCTGGTCCGCGACGCGGCGCGCGAGCACCGGTTCGCCCTCAACGCGGTCGGGTTCTTCGAGCGTCTGCCGTGGCGCATCCAGTGGTGAGCGCGGGGCGGCTGTTCGTGGTGAGCACCCCCATCGGCCATCTGGGGGATTTTTCTTTTCGGGGGGTCGAGGTGCTGCGGCAGGCGGCGCTGGTCGCCGCGGAGGACACCCGCCGGACCCG
>Ga0315284_10005002_pt1 | contig 18838 bp, 33 predicted proteins | sample YL17G09_16_MG_FD_203696 | JGI IMG/M metagenome (GOLD analysis project Ga0315284, IMG submission 203696) | Sediment microbial communities from Yellowstone Lake, YNP, Wyoming, USA - YL17G09_16 | ecosystem: Environmental > Aquatic > Freshwater > Lake > Sediment | place: USA: Wyoming | collected... | reverse complement strand
CCTTCGACGCGGCCCACTTCCTCCCGAACCACCCGGGGACGTGCAAAAACATGCACGGCCACACCTATAGGGTGATCGTGGAGATCGACGGCATGCCAGACCCCGAGACTGGGATGGTTATGGACTTCGGGGACTTGTCGGACCTGGTCCACCGATATCTCATCTCGAGGGTGGACCACGAGACGCTGAACAACGTCTTCGAGTTCCTTCCCACGGCCGAGAACCTCGCCGTCAAGTTCGTGAGCATCCTCGCGGAGGCGCTCCCGAGGGACGTGAGGCTGGCGTCGGTCCGGCTCTACGAGACGCCCGACTCCTACGCGGAGGCGCCCTGATGGACTCGACGATACCGATATCAGAGATCTTCGGGCCGACGATCCAGGGCGAGGGCATCCACGTCGGGAGGAGGGCCGTCTTCATCCGCACCGTGGGGTGCGACTCGTCCTGCTCCTGGTGCGACACCAAGTACGCGAGGGGCGGAGGCCACAGGATGACCGTGGCCGAGATCGTCCTCGCTGTGAACGAGAGGTCCTACTGCAAGCTAGTCGTCCTGACCGGGGGCAACCCCGCCATTCACGACTGCGGGGGCCTCGTGGACGTGCTCAGGAGCACGGGGCGAGAGGTTCACGTCGAGACCCAGGGGACGGTTGTCCCATACTGGTTCAGGATGGCCGCGTTGGTCACCATCTGCCCCAAGATCGCGTCGGACTCCGACTTCGAGCACGCCAAGGAGGCGATTAGGTCGACGATGGCGATAGCCAGCGTCCAACTGAAATACGTCGTGTTCGACGGGGACGACTACCGCTGGGCCAAGTCGCTCTCGCGGGCGTTCCCCCAGCTACCGATGACCATCCAACCGGGATACGACTGCGAGTGGGGCACCTACCCATATGGGATGGCGGCGCTCGCCGAGCACGTCGCGTCCGACGAGGACTTGCACGACGGGGTCAGGTTCCTGCCCCAGGTGCACAGACTAGTGTGGGGGAATAGGCGTGGCGTCTGATACCGACACGGCCAAGACCTCGGAGAGGACGAGGGAGATCGTGCGCGAGCTCCTCGCCCTGATCTCGTTCGACCAGATCGACGGCGAGGCCCTACGGAACACCCCGGGCCGCGTCCATAGGTCATTCAAGGAGCTATACGGTGGGTACCGCCAGGACCCCGCCGCCATTCTGGCGCTGACGTTCGTCAGGTCGGGGGTTGACGAGATGGTGGCCGTCACGCACGTGCCGTTCTTCTCGATGTGTGAGCACCACATGCTGCCGATAATCGGGACGGCCCACGTCGGCTACATCCCCGACGGCCGCATAGTCGGGATAAGCAAGATCCCACGCCTGATCGAGTGCTACTCGAGGAGGCTTCAACTCCAGGAGAGGATGACGAGCGACATCGCCGACGCGTTCATGCGGCACGTCGCGCCCAAGGGCGTCGGCGTCATCATGTCTGCCGAGCACACGTGCATGACGATGAGGGGAGTGAACAAGCCGGGGTCGAGGACCGTGACCAGCGCCATGAGGGGACTGTTCAAGGACGACCCCAAGACGAGGGCGGAGTTCCTCCGCCTGATCGAGGAGGGAGGTAGGAAGCCATGATGAGACTGCAAGTGTCTACCAGGGTCGACGGGTTCCACAGGTGGCCCGGCGCGCCCGATACGAGGTCGTACCTCAGGGAGCGCCACCACCACGAGTTCAGGGTGAGGGTCGTGATCGGCGTGGACGACCCGGACCGCGAGTTCGAGTTCCACGACGTCAGGGACAGGCTGGACGGGGTCCTCGCCGAGGCGTTCCCGCTCGGGGAGTTCGGCGACAAGTCCTGCGAGCAGATAGGGCTGGAGGTCCTGACCAGGATGCCGGAGGCTTCCGTGGTGGCCGTCTACGAGGACGCCCGCCACGGGGCCGTGGTGGACCGTGATTCGAGCGCGCTGGGCGGGCGGTCACTGCCAGAAGTGGTGACCGTCTGCGGGTCGACCAGGTTCAAGGGGGAGACGCAGGCCGCCATCCTCGAGCTCGAGAGGGAGGGCAAGGCGGTGTTCTCGGTGGGTGGGTTCATGCACGCCGACCGAATACCCACGCCCGACGCGGAGAAGGCCGGGTTCGACGCCCTCCACAAGGCCAAGATCGAGATGAGCGACGCGATATACGTCGTGAACGTCGACGGATATACCGGCGCGAGCACGGCGGACGAAATAATGCTCGCCTGGAGACTGGGCATACCGGTCCGATGGAGATACCCCGAGTACGCCCTCGACCACGAGCCGATCGAGCGGTTCTTCTCTGAGATGGAGAAGGTGCTGCTGGCCAACGCCGAGAAGGGTGGGTGGAGGGACGAGGGGCTCGGAGTCCTCCTCGATGGGGTTCAGAAGGAGTTCCTCGAGCTTAGAGAGGCCGTTCATCGATACGTGAACGGCCCGGCCCGCGAGGAGATGATGCGCGACGTCGTTCACGAGGCCGCCGACGTGGCGAACAGGGCGATGATGGTCGCCGACGTCGCTCGGATGATGTGGGGCAAGGGGTATCGCTGATGCATCAGGTCTCCGAGTACGACGCCCACCGTCACAAGATCTTCTTCGACCGATACGCCCTGAAGAGACCGGACGGGCGCCCGATCGAGGCGACCCCCGGCGACATGTTCACCCGCGTGGCCCAGGCGGTGGCTCGCGACGTCGAGCAGGCGAATAGGTTCCACGGGTGGATGAGGGAGTTCGCCTTCGTGCCCGGTGGGCGCATACTAGCCGGGGCAGGGGGCAAGAGGTCGGCGACCCTCTATAACTGCTTCGTCATCGGGCTGCGAGACCTAACGGGGAGCCACGGCTGCGACAGCCGCGTCTCGATCATGAAGATGATGACGAGGATGGTCGAGATCAACGCCAGGGGCGGCGGCGTGGGCATCAACTGGTCGGCCCTCAGGCCGTCTGGCTCCTATATCCGAGGGGTGGACGGCCAGTCGAGCGGCCCGAACGGCTGGATGCGGGGCGCGGACGCCCTCTCGAACCAGATCCGCCAGGGGGGCTCGAGGACTGCGGCCCTCATGTTCATGCTGGACGACTGGCATCCCGACGCGCCCGAGTTCGCGAGGACGCGCCAGAGGTTCCTCCGCGCGAACTTCTCAATCGGCGTGTCGGACGCCTTCATGGGCGCGCTGGCGTCGGGCGGAATGTGGCACACCATCTTCCCCAGACTGGACCACATCGACTATGACAGAGACTGGTGCGGAAGCACTAGTGTCTGGAGTGGCGACGTCGTCGAGTACGACTGCCTGCCCGCCGAGACGATGTGGCGGGACATGGCCGAGTCGGCGCACGCCATAGGGAGCCCGGGCGTCGTATTCATCGATCGCTGCCACAGGGCGTCGAACACGTGGTATCGCGGCAGGATAGTCGGGACGAACCCGTGCGGGGAGCAGCCGCTGCCAGAGGACGGGTGCTGCAACCTCGGGGCCGTCAACCTCGCCGCCTTCTGGAACGAGGTATCTGGGGGGATGGACATGGAGGCCCTGCGAGGGTGCGTCGGCGACGCCGTCGAGTTCCTCGACCGCGTGGTCGACGTGAGCCCACCCATGGACGCACGCATAGACGCCGAGCAGGCGGAGTGCAGGAGGGTCGGCCTCGGGACCATGGGGCTGGCCGACGTCCTCATCCTGCATGGGATTCGATATGGGTCTGATGAGAGCCTCGGGTTCATCGACGACCTCTACGCGTTCATCCGAGACTGCGCGTACGAAAGGAGCATAGCGCTCGCGGAGGAGCTCGGGCCGGCCCCCGGCTATACTCAGCAGCTCCTCGACTCGGGGTTCGCGCAGACACTGCCGCAGTGGATCCGAGACGGAATAGCCACCCACGGCATCAGGAACCTCACCCTGCTGACGCAGGCTCCGACGGGGACGACGAGCGCGCTCGCCGGTGCGTCGAGTGGCATCGAGCCGGTATTCGCGGCCAGGTACACGAGGACGGACGCGACCGGCTGCCACGTCGTGGAGCACCCGCTGTTCTCCACCCCTAAGATGGCGGTCGGTGACGAGTTGGTCACGGCCATGGAGATAACCCCGCTCCGCCACGTGCTGGTGCAGGCCGAGGTGCAGAGATACGTGGACGCGTCGGTGTCGAAGACCGTCAACCTCCCAGAGTCGGCGACGGCCGAGGATATCGCCTACATCTTCCGCCTCGCCTACGACCTCGGCTGCAAGGGCATCACCGCCTATCGGGACAAGTCGGGCGAGGGCGTCTACTGCGAGGAGTGCCGACTATGAAGATAGCCACCATACTGCCGATACCGTTCATGTGGCTCGAGCGGGACTCAGACTACCACATGTGTCTCGCCCACCTCCTGCGCGACCCCGCCTACTACATGTTCTTCGCCGACCAGGTGGACCGCGGGAGGTTCGTCCTCATGGACAACGGGGTCGTGGAAACGGGCGTCGCCAAGCCGGTGGAGGAGTTGTTCGCGCTCGCCGAGACCCTCCGCCCGACCCAGGTGTGCCTGCCCGACTCGATCAATAACAAGAGGTCCACCCTCGCCCTGTTTCACTCGGCGGCGAGGCAGTGGGCGGGCGGGTTCGAGACGATGGTGATACCCCAGGGCGAGACCCTTATCGAGTGGGTGAGGTGCGCCAAGACGATGCTGAACGAGGCCGGCGCCGCTGGCGTCACGGCGATGGGCATCACAAAGTTCCTCGAGGGCAAGGTGGCGTGCAGGGCCGACGCGATCGAGGCCGTCCCCGGCCTGGTGGACAGTGGCCTAGAGCTCCACCTCCTCGGGGTGCTGGGCGACGACCCGACGGAGATTTATGAGACCGATAAGAGGCTGCCCGGCCGGATCCGCGGGTGCGACTCCGGCGTCGCGGCCATCTACACGCAGGAGGGACTGGCCGTCGGGGTCGACCCGCGGCCGAGGGTGGAGCTCGACTTTAACCCCGGTCCATTCGCGTCGAGGAGGGCCGCCCTCGAGGTCAACATCGCCCGCTGGAAGTCAGCCGTGGCGAGAGGTAGCTACGGAGCCGTCGTGGACGACGGGGGAGGGATCATGCGGACCCTCGCGCAGAGGGATGACTGATGACGGCGATCGCCGTGATGGGCCTCCAGTGGGGCGACGAGGGCAAGGGCCGAGTCGTCGACTGGCTGGCCGGGCGGGCCGACACGGTCGTCCGAGTGAACGGGGGCGCGAACGCGGGGCACACGGTCCCACTGGAAGACGGGCGGGTCGGTAAGGTCCACCAGGTCCCGTCGGGGGCGTTCAGGCACGGGGTGGGGCTGGCCCTAGGTCCCGGCGTGGTGATCGACCCAGTCAAACTGATAAGAGAGATCGAAGAGATCGAGGCCATGGGGGGCTCCCCGGTCGTCCCTAGGCTGTACATCGACAGTGCGGCCCACGTCATCATGCCGATTCACGTCGACGAGGACAGGGCCTCGGAGGAGGCCGCCGGGGCCGAGTCGATCGGCACCACGAGGACGGGTAATGGGCCGGCCTACGCGGACAAGTCCCGCAGGGTGGGCATTCGCATGGACGATCTCAGGGGCGACGCCTCGGACCTAACCTCCAAGATCGAGAGGGCGATGCGAGATCGCCGCGGCGACGTCCGCGACCAGCTGGCGTGGGCCGGGCACGCCATATTCGCGCTGGCCGAGGCGGGAGTCCTAGAGCGCGTGTGCGACGTGTCCACAGTACTGGCCGTGAAGCGGGATACTGGGCGCAACCTCCTGTTCGAGATCGCCCACGGCTACGAGCTCGACATCGACCACGGCGCCTACCCATACGTGACGTCGTCGTCGTGCGGCATCGGCGCCGTCTACTCCGGCGGCGGGTTCGACCCGAGGAGCATCGGCCACGTCGTCGGAGTCATGAAGCCCTACTCGACGCGAATAGGCGCCGGGCCGTTCACCGCGCCGTTCGCCCCCCTAGAGGAGAGAAACATCCGCGAGGTCGGCGGCGAGTACGGGACGACCACGGGGCGTCCGAGGAGGATAGGCGTCCTCGACCTCGGCCGCGTCAGGAGGGCGTGCGAGGTGAACGGCGTCGACTCGATCGCCATCACACACATGGACATCGCCGAGAGCCTCGGTCACGTGCCGTTCGCAGACTGCACCGGCCGCTTCACGTCGTGCCACTGGTCCGAGCTCACTCAGAGGATCGAGTCGTGGACAGGAATTCCAGTGCAATTCATATCCAATGGCCCCCAACGCTCCACAATGCGGGAGCCGATGGGAGAGCTGGGGGACGGCGTGTGGACCCGACTCAAGAGGAGGGAGGCGCGGCAGCGCATATGACGGAGTGCGGCGACTGCGGCCGATGCACCCTCGACCACGACAAGCTGGTCCCACCCAGCGGCTGCGCGGTCCGACCCGATATCGCCTTCGTCGGAGAGGCCCCCGGCTCCGAGGAACTCGAGAGGGGCGAGCCGTTCGTCGGGCGGGCCGGGCGCCTCCTGAGGGAGGTCATCTCTGGCCTCGGGGCGGACACGTCCCGCGTCTACTACACGAACGCATGCCTCTGCCGCCCGCCCGGGAACCGCACGCCGAAGATCGGCGACGTCCACGCCTGCCACACCAGGCTGATGGAGGAGCTGGAGGCCGCCCGCCCGAGGGTCATCGTCGCCCTCGGGAACACGGCGCTGGCGTCCCTCCTAGGCGGCGCGACGGGCATCACTAAGAGGCGGGGGATCTACGCCGAAATCGACGTGTGCGACGCCCGCATAGGCGTCGTCCCCACCCTGCACCCCGCCGGCATCCTGCGGGCGCCGGACGGGTTCCGCGACCTCGTCAACGACGTGGCCCTCGCCTACCGCATATCGGCGGGCGAGATCGAGCCAGTCGTCGAGCCGCCATACGACGACTTCGTCATGGTCCGCGACAGGCCCTCCCTAGGAGCGCTGATACGCAGGCTGGGGAAGGGCGACGAGGTCTCCATCGACCTCGAGACCGAGGGCCTGAACCCGGCCGAGGGGTCCATCCTGTCGATGGCCTTCGCGTGGGGAGAGAACCCCGAGCCCGACGAGGTCATGGTCCTCGACTGGGTCTGGTGCTCGAAGAGGGGGCGTAGCCTCGCCGCCGTGGCGGCCATGGCGGGCTGCGCGGGCGCCTACCACAACTGCCAGTTCGACCTCGGCTGGCTGTGGGGCAATGGAATCCCAGTCAACCTCGTCTTCGACACCATGCTGGCCCACTACTGCGTCGACGAGCGAAGGGGGAGCCACGGCCTCAAGAAGCTGGCGACGGCGGCCTTCGCCGCCCCGGAATACGACGCCGAGCTGAGGAGGACAGACGAGGACGGCAGGAAGCTGCCGCTCGAGCTCACCGTCGAGCAGTGGATCGAGGACCCAGACTTCCGCGACCGCGTTATGCGCTACAACGGCGCCGACGCCTACTACACGCACAAGCTGAAGTTCCTCCTGCGAGATGCCATGGAGGAGGACGGCGTGACGGCGGTCCACGACCGCATTCTGCTGCCCGCGGCGAGGCACTTCGTCCGCTTCGAGAGGGACGGCATGCTCGTCGACGCCGACTACCTCGAGGAGATCGGCGGGAAGTGGATGGCCGAGATCCTCGAGCTCGAGGGCAGGCTGAAGGCCTTCCCCGGGGCGGAGGGGCTTAACCTCCGCAGCTCGAAGCAGGTCGCCGACTTCATCTACGGGACGCTCGGCCTCAGGGCGATGGCCCACGACTCCGAGGGGATAGTCGCCAACGACACCATCCTCGCCGAGACCTCGGCCGTCGACGACGAGGAGGCGCAGGAGTACTGGCGCACGCAGAACGTCAAGAGGGGCACCAAGGCCCGCTCGACAGGGACGTATATGCTGTGGTGGCTCGCCCAGCAGCACGAGTTCCCGAGGATGCTCGTGCGCCACAGGCTGCTGACGAAGCAGTACGGCGCCTACCACGACGGCTACGTCAGGCTTATGGACGCGTCGGGCCGCATCCGCCCCCGATATCGGCTCCACGGCACCCGCACGGGTCGTCTGTCGTCGACCGACCCCAACATCCACGGGATGCCGCGGCGCAAGGAGATCAAGCGCATATTCGTCGCGGACCCGGGGTACCGCATCATTTCCGCAGACTACGGTCAGGCCGAGGTCCGGATGGTCGCGCACCTCGCGGGAGACAAGTCCCTCATCCGCGCCCTCGGTGAGAAGGACATCCACCGCGCCATCTCGAAGAAGCTGTTCCACCTGACCGACGCCGAGGTCGACGCGATGCCCAAGGAGGAGCGCGAGATCAAGAGGAGGGCGGCCAAGACGATTACCTTCGGTATGATCTACGGCCGAGGCCCTCCGTCGATCGCGCCCCAGCTGGGCGTGTCCGTGCGGGAGGCCGAGGGCTACGTCAGGGAGTTCTTCGCCGAGATGCCGGGGGTGAGGACGTGGATCGCCCGCCAGCACGCCCTCGTCATGAGGGAGAGGGAGGTCACGACGATCTTCGGGCGCAAGAGGAGGTTCCCGCTCATCATCGATCGCCGCCACGCGGCGGAGATTCAGAGGCAGGCCGTGAACTTTCCCGTGCAGTCCGCCGTCTCGGACATGACCCTGCTCGCCTATATGGGCGTCGTCGGCGAGCTGGACTCGCGCGGGATCGACGTCCTCCTGTGGCCGCACGTCCATGATGGGTTCTACTTCCAGGTGCCGGTGGGCGCAGTCGACGAGGCGGCCCGCCTCACCGTGAACAAGATGCATCACGTCCCGTTCGATACGGAGGTCCCGTTCTCGGTCGAGATCCAGACGGGGCCGAACTGGGGAGACCTGGAGAAGGTGTACGATGGGTGATAACGACAATCCATTCGAGGCGGCCGCGAGGGCGTATCTGGAGAGCGGAGAGCCGGGCGCCTGCGGGCCGGTGACGGACGTCGAGCTGAGGGCATGCCTGATCTACTATGCAGACAAGTCGAGGGAGACGGTTGAGCTCCTCAGAGGTATTAACAATCGGCTCGTCGAGATCAGGAAGCTGCTCTCGCCGCCGAGGAAGAGGTGATCATGGCGCTCAGAGACGCCGCCCCGTCGGAGGCGATCGCGACCCTGCTGAGACAGGAGGCGCTGTCGGGGCGGACGCTTATCAAGACGAGGGAGATCGCCCGGAGGCTGGGGATGTCGAACAAGATCGTCGGGCAGCGCATCGGCAGGCTCGCCAGAGAGGGCGTGGAGGGGCTGATGGTCAGCCTATACTCCAGCGGCACCAGGGGATCAGTATGGGTGGTCGAAGTCGCAGCATAGACAAGCTGCTGACCCGCGCCGAGAGGCCGTGTCCATACCTCAGGAGCGGGCCCGACAGGTGCACGACCATGAGGGACTGCCCGGGCGGGGTGGACTGCCCCGACTCGGTCAAGGCCACGAGGGTGAAGACCACGCAGTCCAGGCTCGGGGTGTGAGCGAGATGGTGACCATAGAGCCACTGATAAGCGCCGTGACGGTGGCGTTTAACGTCAAGTCCGACACGGCGGACAGAATACGCAGAATAGCGCGGGACTATCCCTACTGGAGCGACGACAAGATCCTCCGCGAGCTGCTCGACTGCGCCGAGGGGGAGGGCCGGGTATGAACGTCGACAACTACAACGCGAATCGCGGGCCGCTGTCGCCCCTGGTGGAGCACAACGGCGTGGCGTGCGGGTTCTGGCTCGTCGGGGCCGACTTCCGCAACAGGTCCCGACTGTACGGGGCGTACCCGCCCGGCTACATGAAGAGGATGCGCCTCCTGTTCCCGGACGAGTTCGAGTACGGGCGTGTCCTCCACCTGTTCTCGGGGAGTCAGCCATCCACCGGCAACGAGGACACCCTCGACATCAACCCCGAGGCGTGCTCCACCTACGTCGGCGACGCCGAGGACCTCCTACACGTGGTCGGCCACGCCCGATACGAGCTGGTCCTCGCGGACCCGCCCTACGAGGGGCAGCACGAGCACTACGGGACCAAGCCGGTCAACAGAGGCAAGGTCGTCCGCCTGTGCTCGCGGATAGTTCGCCTCGGCGGGTTCCTCGTCTGGCTCGACACCGCCATGCCCATGTGGGGCAAGAAGGACGGCTGGCGGCTGGCGGGCACGATCGGGCTGGCGCAGTCGACCAATCACCGAGTGAGAGTAGCGACCATACTGGGGATGATGACGTGAACCGAGCGCAGAGGCGCAAGGCCGAGAAGAAACTGCCGAAGGGGGGCTGCGGCACCTACGTCGCGCCCGACCCGGTGGCGAGACTGAGGAGAGAAGCGAAGAGGAGGAGGTAGTGATGGCCAAGGTAGAGACCTTTGAGTGCGATAACTCCGGGTGCGGGAAGCTCACGAAGCAACCGAGCGGATGGATTCGCCTGACGTGCCGCCCGCACACTGGGAGGGGGATAGCGGCTGGGGACCGCGTCGTGATCAGACTGCCCGGGGAGAACACGGACCACGCCGTGTCGCCCCCGGGGGGATTCGCCTTCTGCGGCTATAGCTGCCTGATAGGATTCATGGAGAAGCTGTGCCATAGGAAGGGAGACAAGATAATCGTCCCGAAGATGGGGAGCAGCGCGCCCGCGGCCGCGACGGCCAACGGGGCTAAGAGGAAAGGATTGGCATGAACCGAGAGCAGTTTGATGAGCTATACGCTCACTTCGTGGGGGTCGAGGGCGGCCTCCTAGATCGCAAGAGGGGCGAATACACCGATGGGGACGACGTCCTCGCCAACTTCAAGGCGACGGCGGAGGCGCTGGGGCTATCGTCGGAGGATGTCTGCGCGGTCCTCCTCCTGAAGCACGTGCAGGCCATCGTCATAGCGGCCCGCGACAAGTCCACAAGGCTGGGGTTCGGCGACGCCTCGCGCGAGGGGTTCTCGCAGAGGATCGCCGACGCGAGGAACTACCTCGTGCTGCTGGCGGCCCTCGTCGGGGAGAGGCCGGCCGCGAGCATCTCGGGCGTGCCGTACCCGGGCGGATCCACGACGGCGACGTACACGCCGCCGCCCCCCCCGCCCAGGGCGCCGTGCGTCCACCCGGCGGCGTCATTCGTGATGACCGCGGCCGGGCAGAGGGACGGCAAGATAATCGCCCACGGGACGTGCGGGATCTGCGGAGAGGACGTGGTCATGAGGGCCGAGTGATGGGCCGCAGGCGCATCCATAAGAAGAAGACCGTGTGGCACCCGAAGCCACGGGTCGCGCGGGAGCCCGGGGCGTCGCTCCCCCCGAACGTGAGGTTCGTCTGCCCGGAGGTGCCGGGCGCGCACGTCTTCGACCTCAGGATTCGTCAGATCGACATCCCCGTGGCGAGGCTCCACTGCCCGTACTGCGAGACGGAGTGTGAGAAGCATGAGATCCGGCCTGTCCATAGCTGACCTCATATCGGCCAGGGGGCCGGTGTGGTGGAGCGCCCTCGAGTCGATAAAGACAGAGGACTCGGACGCCCAGCAGATCGACGCGCTCCTCCTGTACCACGACCTCTCGCCCGAGGGGGCGGCGTACCGCCTGCTGCGCGAGGGCGTGCCGTACAGGAGGATAGAGGGCCTCAAGTATCTGGCCCGGGAGAGGGAGGAGAAAATCATGTCGGCCCTAGGCGACCCGATACCGGGGCTCGTCGAGGGGCTGGCGGCGGGTAAGGAGGTCCGGGTGCACGTGCGTAGGGCGAGGCGCGTGGCGGCCGCTGCGGCCAGGGCTGGGCTCGAGACCGAGGCGGTATATGTCCTCAAGGCCGTGCGACCGCGGGCGCCAGAGGTGGGAGACTGAGACCCGACGCAGCAAGGCTTATCACCTCACGAGCAGACTTGTCATAGGTGTAATTATGCGAAGCACCAGAACAGCCCAAGAGGGGGTCGGAGCCTGCGGGAGCTGCCTGCACGGCGACGGCCCATGCAGTCTGAGAGGAGAGAACATGGACGTCTGTCCGGGCCACGTCATGGCAGACGGCTCCAGCCTGCGGCGCGCGGCCGCGGCCAGTCTGGCCCGCACCCTCGAGGGTGACGACGGACTGGTGAAGGCCATCCGAGCCGGCCGCCGCCTGCACGCCGGCATCTACGGGTCCGACAAGTCTCAGAGGGTGGCCTGAATGACCATCCGAGACACGGCCAGGCTGGCGGGAAGCGCCGCCAAGCGCGAGAACAGGGCGGCCGAGAGGGCCGCCAAGATCATGCGCCGGGCGGGCTACACCGAGGTGGACCGCCTCTTTTCAGACCTCAACTTCTACCGCGCCCACGAGGCCCTCACGACCATCACGGGGAGGCCGTAGAATGGCAGACTACGACGAGATCGTCGGCGCGGTCCTCGAGATCGTCGCCCAGTACCGCACTCGGATGACCCTCCGTCAGATCTACTATCGCCTGGTGGCGAAGAACCTCATCCCGAACAACCTGAACTCCTACAAGGGCCTCAGCCGGACCCTCGTGACCGCCCGAGAGAGAGGCGAGGTCGACGACGACATCATGGAGGACCGCGGCCGCGAGGTCTACGGCGGGGACTCGGGCTACGAGAGCCCCGAGGACTTCGTCCGCGGCAGGCTGGAGGGTCTCGACGGGTGCTGGAGCTACTACACCCGAGAGCTGTGGGTCGACCAGCCCGAATACGTCGAGGTGTGGGTCGAGAAGGACGCCCTGAGCCGCCTGTTCAGGTCAGCCACCGACGGCCTGCGGGTGACCACCTGCGTCGGGCGTGGATACTCGTCATACACCTACGTCAAGAGGGCCGTCGACAGGTTCGCCCGCATCCCGAAGGACAAGCCCGCCACCGTTATCTACGCGGGCGACTGGGATCCCTCGGGCCTCGACATCACCAGGGACCTCGGGCGCCGCCTGAAGGAATACGGCGCGCCCCAGGTCAAGGTCCACAGGATAGCCCTCACGAAGAATCAGATCTCCGAGTACGAGCTGCCCCCGGCGCCGGTCAAGACGACGGACGCCCGGGCCGGCAAGTTCATCGCCAAGCACGGCCACGACGTAGTCGAGCTCGACGCCCTCGAGCCGAACGTCCTACAGGGCATCGTCAGGGGCGCAGTCGAGGAACACATCGACGCCGACGCTTGGGAGGCGAGCCGCCAGAGGATCGCCGCCGAGCGCGAGATCGTCAGAGAGAAGATGCAGCCGATACTCGAGGCGATCAAGTCAGTGGTGGGGGGCGACGAGTAATGGAAGTCCTCTACGCCACCGAGGTCGCCCTCATGAAGAGCACGAAGAACTACCACCGATACGAGGACCCCGATGGGTTCGCCTACTACCTGCCGAAGGCCCCCGGGGCCGAGGCGCCCAAGAGGCTCACCATCGAGTTCAGAGAGGTGGTCTGATGGCCGAATTCGACAGACTGATCGGTCCCCACGAGGCCGTCGACGACGGCGTGGCCCCGGCCCTCTCGGACCCGGGCCTCGACGCCGTTAGGTGCGCCGAGTGCGGGAGCCACACGTACTGCCTCCTCAAGGGGGTCGACGGGAGAATTCACCTCGTCTGTTCTCGCTGCTGCGGCGAGAAGGGCGCGTCGGTGGACGGAGTAATCCCCACGAGTATCGGCACGCCGAGGCCCTGCGCGGACTTGTCCGCTCCAGAGGCGATGGGCGCGGCCGCGTCACACATTCTCCACTCGTGGGGCGGCCTCCCCGACCCGAGTGGCGGGCCGATCGGCGCTCACGCCCCGTGTCCCAAGGAGGGCGACGTCGTGCTCCTTGGCATCGCCGAGCTGCCGTTCACCGTCGTCGGAGCGGCCGGCGGGCGCGTCGCCGTCCTGTCCCAGTACAGGGACTCGATCGTCGACGTCCCGGTCGCGGGGCTGGAGCTCGTCGAGGTTCACGGGCTCGTCGCGACGTGGAGGTCGCGCCAATGATCAGACTAAAGGAGATGAAGATCACGACAGACTACTTACGCGCCCTCGCCCTCGTCGGCCTCGTGGCGGCGATCGCCGTCGCGGCCCCGGCGGGCGCCGTCGCGTTTCAAGACATCAAGATCGACCCCAACGTCTACACGGGAATCAATGCGCGGGGGAACCCCACCGGGGCGCTGCCCCACGACTACACGTGGTTCCACTTCCGCGTGGCGTTCGAGACGCGGGTCTACCAGACCGACGAGAGTGGAAACCTCCTCGGGCCGGTCCACACGCAGTCGGAATACATGGGAGTCTACGACGCCAACACGGTGTTCCAGAACTCGTTCCCCAAGGAGTACGGCAACCCGGGCGAGACGGGCGTGACCAGGCAGTGCATGCTCTGGGGCCTCTACTGCTGGTTCCAGAAGACCGTGACGGTCTACCACGTCGACACCTACGACGTCCCGGCCGGCTACTGCCCGATGTACCCAGACGGCCAAGACTACAAGAAGGGCGATACCACGACGGTCGTGTGGAAGTTCTTCAAGGGGCCGTTCTGCGGGGTGTACACCCCTCCCGCGTCGCCCACGGACGGCCCGTTCGACCACGGCGTCATAGTCATACGGTGAGGCGAGAGACATGGAAGTACCATTCATAGTCGAGGCGGGCGAGCAGACCTACGCGGCGCGCATCACCCGCGACGGCGTCTATCACGCCGCCTGTCGGAACGACCCGCGGGCCGAGATCGCGAGGATTGGGAGGGTCGGCCGCGTCCGGTCGATCGGCGACACCAGCGCGAGGCTGCGGGCCTTCAACGAGTCCCTGAAGGAGGGGGCGGCATGAGCAGGGCGCTGGCCGCCATGGGGCTGATCATCCTCCTCGTCGCGGGGGCCGGCTCCCTCGCCACCCCCCACCAGGGGTCCTGCGCCGAGGTCGCCGCGATAGCCAAGGAGTTCGCGTCCACCCACGCCTACGTCGAGGGCTCCTACGACTGTGACGACATGTCCATCACGCTCGCCAACGAGTTCCTCTTCCGCGGCTACAACGCCACTCTGATGCTCGGGAACCCGCTGGAGAACATAACCTCAATGTACAGGCTGAACCACGCCTGGGTGATAGTCGAGGTCCGCGGCCAATGGCTGGCGGTCGAGAGCGAGACCGGTGAGGTCATCCTCGCCGACTACCGATACTGGGGGGAGCGACGCCTGGTGGGGAACTTCACGGGGGAGAGCACCTTCCTGAACTACCTCTACTACCAGGGGTGGCCCGTGCGGGTGAACGACTACTGGGCGTGGCTAGCCGTGCACCTGAACGGGGACCGCCTCCGCCCGGTGGCCGAGCAGTTCTACCCGGTGCCGACGGGGGCGTCGTGCGCGGGGGGCCCGTAATGGTTCACTGCGGGGCGTGCGGCCAGCCCCTCGTGATCAGGTCCGCCGATATCCTCGAGGAGAAGATCGTCCTGAGGGCTCGATGCTCCGGCTGCCAGAGGGTCTGGCTCGCGGAGGTCCCGCAGTCTGCGTTCTACACGCCGGACGCGCGGGTGGGCGAGGACACGTCCGAGCCGTCGAGAGTGGCCCACCGAGCTGCGGGAGAGCCCGAGGTAATGGAGGACGCCCTCCGCCGTCTGGGCGAGCCGTCGGGCTACGGGGACGGGCAGGGAGGAGACTGATGGCCTCGATGAAGGGCCCGACCGAGGGTCGGGTGGGCCGAGAGGCGTATACGAGAAAGGAGACAGAGATGAAGAAGACATGGATTATGATGGCCATCGCCCTCGTGGCGGTGGCGATGCTGGCGACGCCCGTGATGGCCCATGGCTACACGTGCGGGCCGCACGACGTTGGGACATGTCCCAGCGGGCAGGCCTGCCAGATGACCGGACAGGATCTGGGGGCGTGCCACGAGTGCGGAGGCAGTCCACACTGCGATCATGGGAGCTGCCACGCCGGCCAAGCTGGCTACCAGTCGTGCAACCCATCTGGGAATTGTAATAACGGGTACCAGACTGTCCAGAATAACTACGCCTGTGTGGAGAACCCTCCGTTCGACTGCGAGCAGGGCGAGTATGACCACCTGGGGCAGTGCGTCTCGGCCTGCGTGGCGCAGGGCGGCAACGGCAACTACTGCGAGCTGACCTGCAAGGCCTGTGGGCTCTGCGAAGCGAGTGAAGACTGCCCGTCGGACGAGGCCTGCGTGGAGGGGGCCTGCACCCCGTTGCAGTGCGGGGAGGGCGAGCACGTATCCGACCACGCCTGCGTGGCCGACGTGTGCGGGGTGGACTTCGTCTGTGACGGGGGCTATCACTGTGACGACAATCAGTGCGTGGCCGACGTCTGCGGGGTCGACTTCCAGTGTGGCGAGGGGTACCACTGCGAGGGCAACGCCTGCGTGGAGAACCCCCCGCTCGCCTGTGGAGTGGACTTCTTCTGCGAGGAGGGGTTCCACTGCTTCGAGAACGAGTGCGTGCCCGACGCCTGCGGCGTGGACTACTGCACCGAGCAGGGATACCACTGCGAGGGGGCCGAGTGCGTGGAGAACCCACCGCCGACCTGCGACCCCGCGTGTGGTGACAACGCATACTGCGAGGGCACCACCTGCGCCTGCGTCGAGGGCTACCACGAGGCCGATGGCCAGTGCGTGGAGAACCCGCAGTGCGGCGTCGACGCCGACTGCCCCGAGGGCAGCGCGTGCGTGAGCGGGGCCTGCGCGGCGCTGGCCGTGCACGCCGCCCCTAGTGGCGAGGCCGACGACGGTCGGGTCGACGGGGACGGGTTCGTCCTGTGGGACCGCCTGATCACGCTGGCCGACCGCGACGAGGGATACTACTGGCACGCCTTCAACGAGACCGAGGCGTGGATTCGGATCGACGGGCCGGGGGCGTTTAACGAGTCGTTCTTCGTCGTCCAGCCGTCCTACGCCAGGTCGGCGCACGGGTCCGGGTCGTATCCCGCCGACGCGCCCGGGGAGTGGACCATAGTCCTGCTCGGCACCAACGCCGTCGACAGCCCGACCGAGCCGAGGGTGCTGGGGGCCTGCCACGTGCGCGTGGAGCCGCTCGCGCTGACGGGGTTCGGGGTCCAGCACGAGGTCGTCGAGCGGACCAGGAACTACGTCGAGGGGTGACGGGGCCATGGCCGACGACGACATGAAGTGGTTCAGCGACCTCGTCGACCGCAGGTTCGACGAGACGCGGGCGATGCTGCCAAGGGCCGAGCTCGACTACACGTCGTTCGGCCACGGCTTCCTCGCCGCCCTGGTGGAGGTGGCCAGGGGCGGCCTGCCCCACATCGAGCTGAACGCCTCGACGGCGCGGCTCGAGGCGATGATCGCCAAGACCGGGGCCGGGGGAAGGGCGCGGTGATGGCGCCGACCGACCGCTACGCGCGAAAGGCCGAGTTCATCGAGTGCTTCGCATCCTCCCGTGGGCTCGACCCGCGAGACGAGTGGTCGGACGACGACTACGCCGCCCTGGGGGCCGCCCTCGAGGTGGGGGTGGCCCGCGGCGTGCGGGAGGTGGAGGCGTGCCCGGGGAGGCTAAACTGACAATCACCAGGGGCTGTGTCGCGGCCTCCGACGGCGGCGTGGTCGAGCACGGGCTGGGCGCGAGGCCCTCCGTGGTGTACGTCGTCTTCACCCGCCGAGTGAGGAACGAGGTTGTGACGGTGGAGTCGGTGGACCGCTATAGGTTCGTCCTCGCCATGAAGAGGGCCGACGGCTCGCCGGCCGGGCCACGAATGGTCTCGTGGAGCGCCTGGCCATGACCGACACTGACGCCCTGGCCGCGGCCTTCGAGGGCCGGGACGCCTGCCGGCGCGGCGAGCACGACTGGGTCGTGGCCGGGATCTCCGGCGTCGTCGTGGGCTCGGGGGCGCTCAGGGCGATCGTGTGGTGGAGGTATCGGTGCTCGGTGTGCGGGGCGTCGGTCGCCACCCACCTGACGCCCGAGGAGTTTAATGAGTCGTTCGCGGCGGTCGTCCGAGGGCGAGACGCGCACCGATGCTCGCCAGAGGTCGGAAATGACCGATAGGCCCCCGTCCGAGGCGCGGCTCGACAAGGCCCGTGCGATCGTCGCGGCGGGGGGCGTGACGCCCCTCACCAGGTGGTCGTGGATGGTCAGGGCGCACGTCGTCTCAGACCCCGAGGGTAAGGGCCTGGTGTGCGACTGCCCAGACTTCGCGAAGCGCGGCCCCTGCAAGCACGTGATGGCCGTCGAGCTGGTGCGGGCGCTGGGGCGCGTGGTCGTGGTGGCGGCGTTCGACTCCTCCCCCGAGGACAGGTCCGCCGCGAATATCGTCTGCGACGGGGTGGACGACCGCGCCGCTGTCCAGGGGGCCGTGGACATGTCGCAGGGAGAGACGGAGAATATATCCCCCGACGGCTCCCAAAGGGCTGGTACCCGAGCCGAATCGGGCGAATCGACTGAGACTACTATGGCACACAAGAAGGCAACCAAGGCCGCGCCCAAGGGGGCGCCGGCCAGTAAGGGCGCCAAGGGCGGCTACGAGAAGCCGACGTGCGTCCGGTGCGGCAAGACGAACACTCGGAAGTCGGGGCACTACACGACCACCGACGGCACGAAGACTCAGATCTGGCACTGCAACGACTGTGGATTCACGTGGCGCGACGGCAGCGCCCGGAAGGGCAAGGGGGCGGGCAAGAGCAAGGAGAAGGCGCTCCAGCCCCACGTCAGCCCCGCGCCCGGCCAGCCGAAGGGCAAGGCCCCAGTCGCCGCCAAGACGACCCCGGCCGCCCCACAGGGGGGCAAGGGCCCGATCATCGTGGCCCCGCCCGGCACCAAGGTTGGCGCCAGGGTCCTGAGCGGCAAGATCGGCGGGGCGTCCCCCGTCGTGAAGAAATAACCCCATCCCTTTTCTCATGCACGCGGGAATCCTCGACGGTATTCGCGACGCGGTGGAGGCCGAGATCCGCGCCAGGGGCTCGTCCATCACCATGGCCGAGGCCCGAGACGTGGCGCGGGACGCCCTCGCCGACGCGCGGGTGACGATCGACCTGGTGTACGCGGCGCTCGAGACGGGGCCAGGCGCCAGCAGGTTCGTCGTGACGAGGCCTCCGCCTCGCCCACCCGTCAGAGTGGGGCTCGCCGATCGGCGACGCCCCTGAT
>Ga0315284_10005000_pt1 | contig 18841 bp, 13 predicted proteins | sample YL17G09_16_MG_FD_203696 | JGI IMG/M metagenome (GOLD analysis project Ga0315284, IMG submission 203696) | Sediment microbial communities from Yellowstone Lake, YNP, Wyoming, USA - YL17G09_16 | ecosystem: Environmental > Aquatic > Freshwater > Lake > Sediment | place: USA: Wyoming | collected... | reverse complement strand
GAATACGTAATGTAGAATGTTGGGTGCGTGCTCCGCACGCACGCGACCCCTAGCCGTTCCATTCAATAAAAACGGGCAGGCCGGCGCGCTGTTCTGTTTTGCGTGCGTGCGGAGCACGCACCCTACATTCTGCCGTGCCAGAATCTTTGGGCACACCCCTGAGCCCCGGCGCGGTCGATTTGGGCTTGACCCGGGTGCGCCTTCCGATTAACCTATCGCGGCCTTGACGGCCTTCCGTGACCCCAGTTGAGAGCGAGAACCGATAGAAATGGCGTATAACCTGGTCGTGTTCGTCAAACACGTGCCCGACACGAAACGCGTGACGGGCGAGGCGATGAAGGAAGATGGGACCGTCAACCGGGCGGCCCTCGATATGATCTTCAACCCCGAGGACCTCTACGCGCTGGAGGCCGCCGTGAGCCTGAAAGAGCGGTACGGCGGCCGCGTGACGGTTGTGACGATGGGCCCGCCGCAGGCCGCCGAGCGCCTCCGCGAGAGCCTCGAGCGGGGCGCCGACGACGCCATTCTCCTGACGGACCGCCGGGCTGCTGCAAGTGACACGCTGGCAACGAGTTACATCCTTTCGAGCCTGGTCCGCCGGCTCCATTCCGAGCGGCCGGTTGACATGATCATCTGCGGCCGCCAGGCGATTGACGGCGACACCGCCCAGGTCCCGCCGCAGACCGCCGAGAAACTCGGCTGGCCGCAGGTCACCTACGTCGAGGAGATCGAGGAGGTGGCCGACGGCACGGTCCGTGCCCGGCGCAACACCGGCCGCGGCTGGGAGCGGGTCGAGTGCCCGCTGCCGTGCCTCGTGACGGTGACCGACCGGGCGCCGGCGGCGCGCCCCGCCGCCGCCAAGCGGGTCATGGCCGTCAAAAAGGCCCGCGTGCGGTCGGAACTGGAGCGCGAGGTGGCCGGGGCGATGCCGGACGCGCCAGCCGAGGAGCAGGCCGCCGAGGTACGCCGCCGGGCCGAGGCGCTCGAGGCGCGCGGCCTGCTGATCCGGCAGTGGAGCCTCGACGATTTCAAGGTGGACCTGGCGTGGTGCGGCCGGGACGGCAGCCCCACGAAGGTGAAGCGGATTCAGTCGGTGGTCCTCAAGGGCAGCGGCTTCAAGGTGATCGATCCGACGCCGGACGCGATCGCCTCGATGGTGCACGAATTGATCGAAGATCACACCATCGGCTAACCCGTTTCGCCGGCGGGCTTGCCCGCCGCGCATGGGGGCACGAGCGAGCGAATCCATGATTGACGTGAATCGTCAAGGCGACGTCTGGGTGGTGGCCGAGCAGAACGACGGCCGCCTCCACGAAGTCAGCCTGGAACTCCTGTCGAAAGGCCGCGAACTCGCGGACCGGCTGGGCGTTCGCCTGACGGCGGTGTCGCTCGGCGCCAAGGTCTCCGACCAGGCCGCGGCGCTCGTGCGCCACGGGGCCGACCGGGTCCTGGCGGCCGAGCACGAACTCCTCGCCCATTACCAGACCAACCCGTACGCGAAGGTCCTGGTGGGCCTCGTCGAGGAGCACCGGCCGCAGATCGTGATCTATGGGGCGACGCCCGTCGGGCGCGACCTGGCGCCGCGCGTCGCGAGCGCCTGCTGGGCGGGTCTGACGGCCGACTGCACGGACCTCGAGATCGGCGACCACGTCGAGCCGGGCAGCACGGAGAAGCACGGGAACCTCCTCTACCAGATCCGGCCGGCGTTCGGCGGGAACATCATCGCGACGATCGTCAACTTCAACCGCTGGCCGCAGATGGCGACTGTCCGCGAGGGCGTGATGCCGAGGCCGGAGCCCGACGCGTCGCGCCGGGGCGAGATTGTCAGGATCCGGCCGGACCTTTCTCCCAAAGACTGCCCGATCCGGGTCCTCGAGACGCGCCTGGCCGAGCGGAAAGTGGACCTGAAGGCGGCCCGGATCATCGTGGCCGGCGGGGCGGGCGTCGGCAGCAAAGAGAACTTCAAACTCGTCTGGGACCTTGCCCACGCCCTCGGCGCCGCCGCCGGCGCCAGCCGCGCCGCCGTTGACAACGGCTGGATCGACAAGGACCATCAGGTCGGCCAGACGGGAACGACCGTCCGCCCGGCCCTGTACGTGGCGGTGGGGATCAGCGGCGCGATCCAACATCGGGCCGGAATGGGCGAGGCCCAGAAGATCGTCGCCATCAACTCCGACCCCCACGCGCCGATTTTCGAGGTCGCCCACTACGGCGTCGTCGGCGACCTGAACCGCGTGGTTCCCATGATGATCGACGCGATCAAGAAGCGGGTGTGAACGTGGCCAACTTCTTTACGGACAACGCGGACATCCTGTACCACTTCGGCCGGCTGAACCTCGAGCGGCTCGTCCGGTTCCGCGAGGACTCTTTCCAGGACGCCGCCACGTACGACTACGCCCCCGAGAGCATCGAGGACGCACTTGACAACTACCGGCGGATCCTCGAGTTGGCGGGCCAGGTGGCGGGCGACGTCGTGGCGCCGGAGTCGCCGGAGATTGACCGGATCGGCTCGCATCTCGACCCCGAGACCGGCCGCGTCCGGTATGCGCCCGGCATCGAGAAGGCCCTGAAGGCGCTGAAGCAGGCCGACCTGATGGGGTTCACCCTGCCGCGCAGGTTCGGCGGCCTCAACTGCCCGGGCATCGTCTACGCGATCGCCACGGAAATCGTGAGCCGCGCCGACCCGAGCCTGATGAACATCTTCGGCCTGCAGGGCATCGCCGAGACGATCAACGCGTTCGCCACCGAGGACCAGAAGGCCCGCACCTTGCCGCGCTTCAGCCGCGGCGAGGTGACCGGCGCGATGGTCCTGACGGAACCGGACGCGGGGTCGGACCTCCAGAACGTGCAACTGCGGGCCTATGAGGACGAGAAGGGCCAGTGGCGCCTGACGGGTGTCAAGCGGTTCATCACGAACGGGTGCGGCCAGGTGCTGCTGGTCCTGGCGCGGAGCGAGCCGGACGAGGCGGGCGGGCTGGGCCTGAGCCTGTTTCTGTGCGAGCAGAACGACACGATCAAGATCCGCCACACCGAGGAAAAGATGGGCATCCACGGGTCGCCGACGTGCGAGATGCAGTTCAACGACACGCCGGCGGAACTGGTGGGCGAGCGTCGCCGGGGCCTCGTGACGTACGTCATGGCCCTGATGAACGGGGCGCGGATCGGGATCGCGGCCCAGAGCCAGGGCCTGGCGGAGGCCGCGCTGCGAGCGGCGCGGAACTATGCGGCCACGCGCGTCCAGTTCGGCCGCCCGATCGACCAACTTCCGGCGGTGGCGGACCTGCTGGCGGAGATGAAACTGGCGGTCGAAACCGGCCGCGCTCTCCTCTACGAGTCGGCCCTGTCGGCCGACTACGAGTACGCGCTGGCGGAGGCGATGGAGCGCAAACCCGACGAGCGAGCGGAACTCAACAAGGAACAGAAAAGGTACAAGCGCCTGGCGGGGCTCCTGACGCCGCTGGCGAAATACTGGTGCAGCGAAATGTGCAACCGCGTAGCCTACGAGGCGATCAGCGTCCTCGGCGGCTCCGGCTACATGAAAGACTACACCCTCGAACAACTCTACCGCGACGCCCGGATCACCTCGATCTACGAGGGGACGAGCCAACTCCAGGTGGTAGCCGCGGTCCGGGGCGTCACGAGCGGCACGGCCGAGAAGCGGTTCGAGGAACTCGCCGAGGTCCCCCCGCCGCGCGGATTTAAAGGCATCGCCGCGAAACTCAAGCGCGTCCGGGCGAAACTGGCCGCCGCCGTCGACTACCTCAAGACCAAACAGTCGGCCGACTACATGGACCTGTGGGCGCGCCCGCTCGTGGACGCGATGGCCGACGTGTACCTTTCGTACCTGTGGATGGACATGGCGCGGGACTCGAAGGCCAAGGCCACGGCGGCGCGCCGCTTCATCGGCCGCGCAATCGTGCGATCCGAGTACCTGCTGCGGATGGTCACGAGCGGCGACCGCTCGACGCTGGACGAGTATGGCGTGCTGGTCGGGCCGACGTTTGCCGAAGACTAATGCCCGTCAGGCCGGGCGGCCTCAGGGCGCGGCGTGCGGCCGAAGGAGGAGGGTATCCGATGGCACGGTGGCAGCGAGATCCGAGGGCGCGGCGGAACATGGCCGTGATCCTGGCGATTACCGAGGTCTTCTTCGTCCTGCTTGTCTTCCTGGCGATCTTCTTTCACGGTCTCGTCCGCGTGTTCCTCCGCCTGCACGTCCAGTCGACGCCAGAGGCGATCCTCGGGATGTCGTTGGGGGCAACGGCCGCCCTGGCTGCATGGCTGGTCTTCCAGGCGCTCCAGTACGTCAAGGGGCGGGGCTGGGCGCGGGCCGCGTTCATCGCGATCAACGCCATCCTGGTCCTGACAGGCACGATGTGGTTCGCCATGCACCAGATGATGCAGGGCACGGACCCCGAGGCGGTCCTGTACGGCCTGGCCCTGCCGATGGTGACGGTGTTCCCGTTGATGGGGTTTCTGCTGGCGTTCCGGCCGGCGCCTCCAGCCGAGCGGGGATTCTAGGGGCTGTCTGACACCCCTCCCCCTGCCCCTGCAGGCAGGGCCCGGGCGAGGGGGGCCTGGCCGTTGTGAAACAGCCTGCAAGGGCGGGGCTCGGGCCGGAGATGGCGCCCCGGGGTTTTATTGGTGACAACGCCTTGACGGGCCGATAGGATACGGCATCCCATTGACGCCTCAATCCAGCCAACCGGGAGACGGGATCGGGCGCATGAGTTCCCGAGCAACCTTCAGATGCCGGCACATCTTGCTCTGCTTGCTGCTGGCTGTGTCGGTCCTTGCACCCGCGAGCGTGCCGGCTGCGCCGGCAACGGCGCCGGCTGATGCCGGCGGCAAACGCATCTCTCGAGTCGTGGTCACCGGCAACGAACGCACAAGCGCCAACCGCATTCTCGGGCAGATGCGCCTCAGGGAAGGCAGCGTCTACAGTTCGGAGGCCGTGGACGAGGACCTGAAGCGGATCTACGCCCTCGGGGAGTTCGACAACGTCGTCGTCCGCCCCACCGAGGAGGGCGGCAGGCTTGTCCTGGAGGTCAAGGTCACCGAGCGGCCGGTCCTTGGGTCCGTGGAGTTCGTCGGCAACAAGCACTTCTCGAACAAGGACTTGGCCGAGACGGTCGGCGTGGCGGCGGGCCGGCTCGTGGACCAGCACCGCATCGTGACGGGCAGCCGGTCCATTGAAGAGAAGTACCGCGCCGCAGGCTACCTCTTCGCCAAGGCGACGCTCGACCAGGCCCTGCTCGACCGCGAGCGCATCGCCAGGTACACCATCACCGAAGGACCGCTCGTCCGTCTGGCCAAGATCGTCTTCGTCGGAAACCACTCCATCCCCTCCAGGGAACTGCGCGGCAAGACGGAGACGTGGACCTGGTACCCGCTGCTCAACACCGGCCAGTACAACGAAGAACTGATGCAGCGCGACCTCATGACCATCCGGAACTACTACATCGAGCAGGGGTTCCTCGATGTCCGCGTGGACCGGGAAATGCAGTTCAACACGGACCGGACCCGCCTGACGGTCCGCATCATCATCGACGAGGGGCCCCGCTACCACGTCCGGTCGGTGGCCCTGGAGGGCGTCGAGCGGTTCAATCGGGGGCTCCTCAGGAAGCAGATGGAACTCCAGCCCGGCACGCCCTATACCTCAACGGAGGTGCGGCACGACGTCAAACTGATCCAGGACACGTACGGCGAGATCGGCTACATCGACGCGTTCGTGCAGCCGGTGACCGATTTCGGCGAACAGCCCGGCATTGTGGACGTGACGATGCGCGTCGAGGAGGGCAAGGCCGTACGCATCGGCCAGATCCGTATCGAAGGCAACCAGATCACCAAGGACAGGGTCGTCCGGCGCGACCTCAAGGTCTACCCGGGCGAGCCGGTCAACACGGTCCAGATCGAGAAGGCGCGCCGCCGCCTCGACGGGCTGGGCATCTTCAAGCCCGGCTCCGTCCAAGTCACGACGGTCGCCACCGCGGACCCGACCGTGCGCGACGTGGTCGTCCGGGTCGCCGAGACCGAGACGGCCAACCTGATCCTGGGCGCAGGCATCAGTTCGAACAGCGGCGTCATCGGCAACCTCTCGTTCGTCCAGCGGAACTTCGACCTGACGGGTTGGCCGAGGAGCGCCGACGAACTCGCGCGCGGCGAGGCTTTCCGCGGCGGCGGCCAGTTGTTCCAGATCGTCCTGGAGCCCGGCACCGAACTGCAGCGCTACCGGATCGACTTCCGAGAGCCGTCGCTGTTCGACACGGGCGTCAGCCTCTCGACGAGCGGCTTCTACTTCGACCGCGAGCGCGACCATTACGACGAGCGCCGCATCGGCGGCAGCCTCGGCTTCGGCAAGGAGATCCGCGAAGACCTCCATGCCTTCATCAATTTCCGCTACGAGAACATCGGCATCCGCAACCTCGACACCCTGATCCCGCAGGACCTCCGCGACGTCGCCGGGACGTCGGCCCTGACGTCGATCGAGGTGGGGCTCATCAAGGACACGACCGACAGTTACTTCTTCCCGACGGAGGGGTACCGCGTCCGCGGCTCGGTGGAGCAGGCCGGCGCCATGGGCGGCGACTACACGTTCACGAAGTTCCAGATCGACGCCCGGAAGTACTGGACCGTGACGCGCGACGTCCTGGACCGCCGGAGCGTGCTCTCGCTGAAGGGCCAGGTCGGCTATATCGCGAGCGACGCCCCGATCTTCGAGCGGTTCTACGTGGGCGGCATCGGGAGCATCCGGGGGTTCGAGTACCGCGGCGTCGGGCCGAGGGAGTTCGATACGCCCCTCGGCGGCGATTTCCTCGCCCTCGCGAGCGCCGAGTACTCATTCCCGATCGTCGAGAAAACCCTGACGGGCGTCCTCTTCATCGATACCGGCACCGTGTCGAGGCAGGTCTCGCTCTCGACGTGGCGGGTATCGGTCGGTGCGGGCATCCGCTTCACCGTGCCGCTGCTCGGGCCGGTGCCGTTCGCCTTCGATTTCGGGTTCCCGCTCCTGAAGGACGACGAGGACGAGACGGAGGTCTTCTCGTTCAGCATCGGGACGACGTTCTGACCGGGCCTCAAGCCTCAGGTCTCATGGAAAAGGAGTGATGCGATGAGAACGTCTCGATTGCCGCTTGTGGCCGCGCTGGCCCTGGCCGCGATGCTGGCCTGCGCCGCGTCCGCCAACGCCGAGGTGAAGGTGGGCGTGGTGGACATCGTGAAGGTCATGAACAACTACGAGCGGACCAAGGACGCGAGCGCGGACCTCCAGGTCGAGCAGGCCAAACTCAAGGCGACCTCGGAGCCGAGGATCCAGAAAATCGACGAACTGCGCAACCAGCGCGACGGGTTCAATAAAGGGACCGATGAGTGGAAGCGCCTCGACGAGGAGGCCGTGAAGGCGGAGATCCAGTTGCGGACGGAACTCGCCTTCGAGCAGGCCAAGATCGAGGGCCGCCACCAGGACATCCTCCTTGACATGTACCGGGAGATCCGTGACGCCGTCGCCGCGCTGGCCAAGGCGAAGGGCCTCGACCTGGTCTTCACGAAGGCGTTCCTCGATCCGCCGCAGATCGCTCTGGAGGAGGCCCGGGGGCTGGAGGACTTGAAGGCTCGCATCGTCGGCCAGCGCCTCATCTTCCCGGCCGACTCGACCGACGTCACCGACGAGGTGACCAAGAAACTCAATGACCAGTACAAGGCCGCCAAGAAGGTCCCAATCGCGCCCAAGGGCTGAGACGCCCATTGGCTTGACAACAATAGCCGATATTCAACATCCAACACTCAACACCCCGGCGCGGCGGCGAGGCGCACTGCTCGCTGGCGATGCGCGACCTCGGGCGTTGGATGTTGAGCATTCCTTGTTGATGATTGCTTTGGTGCACGCCGGCCCGACCAAGCCACGACCGCAAAGGAGCCGACCCGTGCGCTGGATCCTGTTGGTTGCGACCGCCCTTGCCCTGGCCGCTGCGCCGGCGGCGGCCGACCAGGCCCCCTGGCTCGGCCCGGCCTGGCAGGTCCGGCGCGTCGTGGACGTCACGGTCAAGCCCTCGTCCGGGCCGGATGAGGAGGTGGCCGTCTGCGACTTCTACAGCGGCGGCCTCACGAAGCCCGACGGCGGCGACATCCGCGTGGCCGCGCGCGGCAGCCGCCTCGTCCCGCACCAGGTGCTCCAGGTCGGGCCCGGCGACCTGGTGCGAGTCGCGTTTGCGGCGTCCCCCTCCGACGAGCGCTACACCATCTATTACGGGAACCCCGGGGCCGAGCCGCCGGAGCCGTGGGCGCCGAAGCGCGGCGTGCTGCTGACGGCGCGCAAGTGGGCCGGCGGCGGCATGCAGACCCTCGACCAGGTCCGCCGCGCCTGGGCCAAGGCTGAGCCGCTCGGCGCCGACTTCGTCACGCAGCCGATGCTCGGTTTCAACCCGTTCGGCGAGAGCGAAATGCCGTGCGCGTACCACTTTGTGGGTTACTTCACGGTCCAGGCGGCCGGGACCTACGACTTCGCCATTACGAGCGACGGGGCCTCGTGGTTCCTCGTGGACGGCAACGAGGTGGTCTCCTGGCCGGGCGCCCACGCCGTGATCGGCGAGGCGCGCTACACCAAGCCGGCCACCCTCGCCCAGGGCGTTCACCAACTGGACTGCTGGTACGTGAACCCCGGCGGCCGGATGACGGTGGTGGTGGCGTGGCGGCCTGCGGGGCAGGGCGGGTACCAGGCCATTCCGCCCAAGGTGTTCCTGCCGGCGTACCAGGCGAAACTCGTCGAAAAGGACGTCCGCGAGCAGCAGCCCATCGCCGACTTTTTCCCGCGGCATGCCGGCGAGACGTGGTGGCCCGACCACTACGGCATCCGCATGAAGTTCCAGGACCTCTCGACGGGCGTCAGCCTCCGCCAGGGCGGCCGGTTCGAGTGGGACTTCGGAGACGGCCAGAAAAGCGCCGACCCGAGCCCCGATCACGTCTACCTGGCCGATGGGACGTACACCGTGTCGCTCGCCGTTTCGCAAGCGGGCGCGTCCGACACGTTTCGGACGAAGGTCCGCGTCGAGCGCGACTGGTGGCGGCAGACCGACGCGAACGTCGAGCCCAGGAGGCGGTATGCCGAGGCCGTTGCGGGTTACGATTTCCCGGCCCTCGACACGGCGAACCTCTCGCTTGCGGTAAGCCTGTTGGGGGACACGGAGATGAAGCCGGCCCTGATCCAGGCGGCGTCCGCCCTGCTGGCCCGCAAGGACGTGGACGAGGCCGGCTTTCATCGCACGGGGCTGGCCCTGGGGCGCGCCCTGCGCGACCTGGGCCGACCGCAGGATGCCCTGAAAGAGTATCGCACGGTGGAGGACAAGGTCCGGTCGCCCGCCTGGAAAGCCGCCGTGGCCATCGAGATCGCCGAGACGCTGCTCCGGGACCTCCATGACTGGAAGGGCGCCGAGGCCGAGTATGACCGGATCCTCCAGTCCTACGCCTCGATTCCGGGCCGAGTTGTCCGGCTCGCCCACATCGGCATCGGCGACATCCGGCGGCACGAAGGGAAGTCCCAGGAGGCGCGCAAGGCCTACGCCAAGGCGGCCGAGATCGAGGTGGGGCAGCGCTCGCCCGAGCAGGAGGCCGTCCGCATCGGCACGCTGGCCCGCTACGTCGAGGAATACACGCGCATGCGCGAGTGGGAGTGGGCCTTCAAGTCTCTCGACGATTGGGCCTGGGAGTTCCCCCTGGAGAAACTGAAAGGGCACTGGTCCTGCCTGAAGGCCGGCGCCCTCGTGGCCAAGGGCGACCGAGAGGGCGCGCTGGCCGAGGCCGGCGACCTCCTGGCGTCCAACCCGGCGAGCGCCTACGCCGTGCGGCTGCTCATTCTGTCAGCCGATTGCCAGGCGGCCCTCGGCCGGAAGGAGCAGGCCCGCCTCCTCCTTCAGACGGCGGTCGAAGACTACCCCGAGGATGCCTATCGCCAGGAGGCGAAGAACAAACTCGACGTCCTCGGCGGGCCGGTTGACGTGAACAAGCCCCCCAAGTAGCCTCTCCCTCGCGACACAACGACAACGGACTTCCGCAGATGTCGCAGATTAACGCAGATACAAAAGAACAAATACTAGGCAACTAAGGAGCGGAGGAGCGAAGGAACTGAGGAACAATGGGACGACGGCGTTTTTCGTTGCCTTCTGCCCGTTGGCTTTCTTTTATCTGCGTTCATCTGCGACATCTGCGGAAGTCCGTTGTGGTTTTTCACCGGTGGATTTCCAGCCCGGCCATCCCCGGAAACATCTGGCCGTCGATGGTGATCCTGAGCGACCGGAAGACGACGCTGATGCCGAAGTCGGCGACGAGGATCTGCGTGCCGGAGAAGTCGCCGATGGCCAGGGCCGGGCCCCCGTTGAGGCTGAGCGTCGCCTTGCCCCACGTGTCGGCGCCCACGCTGGACGACCGGTTGAACAGGAGCAGGTATCGGCCGCGCACCGGAGGGTTCCAGACCGCATCGAACTGGCCTTTCGGGCCGGCCAGCGTCCAGGTGTGCCCGGTCCGTGCGCCGCCGAAGACGTCGTTGGGGTCTCTGACGACGTACTGGCTGGAGGGCGTGGCCTTGCCGCCCCGGGCCACGTTTCCCGTCGGAGGGAACCTCGCGGCATAGCGTTCGGCGAAGACGGCCGGGTTGACGAGGACGATCTTGGCGACCGGCGCGGCAAGGGCGCCCTGCGCGGCAAGGCGGTCGAGTTCCTGATCGACGGCGTCGAGGGCGGCGGCAGCCTTTGCGCGGGGCTCGTCCTGGCCCGGGTGCCGGGCGAGGAACGCCTCGTAGTAAGCGGCGGCCCGCGCCAGCACCCGCGGCCGGGCCGGCGCGCCGGCCTTCTCGGCGAACCCGCGGTACCACTCGCCGAGCGCCAGGCAGGCCGCTTCCGGAAGCCGCTCGACGGTCATCGCCGCAACCAGGACGTAATTCTGCGTCGGGCCTTCCTCCGGGGCGACCTTGGCAGCCTCCTGGAGGTCGTCCAACTCGACGACGTACAGGCGGACGAGTTCCTCGCGGGCGGCCTTGTCCTGGGGATTGGCCAGGAGTTGGGCCCTCAGGCGGCCGGCCTGTTCGGATGCCCGGCTGCGCGCCAGCGCGTCCTGGAGTTTCGCCTGGATCTCGTCCTTGGAGTAAGAGTTCTCGGTGCGAAGGACCCCCATGACGGCCAGCGCGCGGCGATAGAGGTTGGCGGCATCGTCGTAGCGGGCGTTGGCCATCCGCCGGTCGCCGTAGCGGATGCAGGCGTCGATGAGGCCGCGGCCGGCCTGGACGTGTTCCTCGCCGCGGGTCCGGGAGTACATCTGCTCGTGCAGCGCAAGGATTTCCTCCTGGTACTGGTCGGCCCGCTCGGGGACGAGGCGCTCGAGTTGCTCCATGGCGAGGATGGCCGAGAGGTAGCCGCTCGGGTGCTTCTTGCCGAGTTCGACGACCTGCCGGCAAACCAGGATGGCGAAGTGGGGGTTGCCGGGACGGCCGCGAACGCTCCTGAGCATCTTGGCAGCCAGTTCGGCGTCGTCGAGGGTCTCGCGGGTGTTGAGCACCTGCGCGAGTTCCCCGCCGAACAGCGTGTCGAACTGCTGCCTGGCGAGGGCGTCGTCGTCGGGAGGCGGCGAAGGGGCCGGCGGCGCAGCCGCAGGTTCCGGCTGGGCGGCGGCGAGCGCCGGCGCCAGGCACGTGGCCGCCGTCACGATGGCTATGAGCAAACGGACCGTCATGGCATCTCCCACCGTACTAAACTATTCGTCAAGGGGAAGGTTCCGGCAACAGCCTTCTGCGGGGGCTGAAACGGCGGTCACGGTCCGAGGGCCGTCCGGTGTCAACTCAGGCCGTATTGCCTGATCTTGCGGTAAAGGGTCCGTTCGCCGATGCCGAGCGTCCTGGCGGCCTGCTGGCGGTTGCCGCCGGTCGTGCGGAGGGTGCGTTCGATGAGGATCCGCTCGGCCTCCTGGAGGGTCATGCCGGCCTGGACGGCGTCGGCGGCGTCGGTGCCGCTCGAGGCGGCCCCCCGGTGGATCTCCGGCGGGATGTCCGCCAGGTCGAGCACCGGCTTCTCCGAGAGGACGACCATGGTCTCGAGGGCGTTGATGAGTTCGCGGACGTTGCCGGGCCAGTCGTACGCGCCGAGGACCCGCTGGGCCTCCGGCGTGATGCCCTCGACGGGCTTGCCGTGCTCGCGGGCGATCCGCGAGAGGTAATATTCGATGAGCAGCGGAATGTCGTCGCGGCGCTCGCGCAGCGGCGGCAGGTAGACCCGCACGACCTTCAGGCGGAAATACAAGTCCTCCCGGAACGAGCCTTTCTCGACGAGTTGGTCGAGGTCCTGGTTGGTGGCGCTGATGAGGCGGACGTCGACGCGGCGAGGGTCATTCGACCCGACGCGGGTGATCTCTCCGTTCTCGATGACCCGCAGGAGTTTGATCTGGGTCGCCGTGGGCATGTCGCCGACCTCGTCGAGGAAGAGCGTGCCGCCGTCGGCGTGCTCGAACCGGCCCTTTCGGGTGGAGAGGGCCCCCGTGAAGGCGCCCTTTTCATGCCCGAAGAGTTCGCTTTCGAGGATACCCTCGCTGAGCGCGGCACAGTTGAGGGCGACGAAGTTCGAGTTGCGGCGCTTGGAGTTGTTGTGGATGGCCTTGGCGACGAGTTCCTTGCCGGTGCCGCTTTCGCCCTCGATCAGGATGGTCGTGTCGGTGGGTGCGAGTTGGCGGCAGACCTGGATGACGCGGCGGATGGCGGGGGAATGGCCGATGATGCCCTCAAAACCGAATCGTTCGTCGAGTTGCTCGTTGCGCCTGAGGAGGCGCCGGTGTTCGAGGGCCTTGGCAGCGCGGTCCCGCAGTTCCCCCACGTTCAGGGGTTTCGTGATGTAGTCGGACGCCCCCTCACGGATCGCCTCGACGGCCGTCGGGATGGTCCCGTAGCCCGTCACCATGATGACCTCGATGTCCGGGTCGAGTTGCTTGGCCAGGCGCAGGATCTCCATGCCGTCGGCGCCCGGCATCACCAGGTCCGTGACCACGAGGTCGAAGCCGTCGGTCTGCATGATTTCGAGGGCCCGGCGCGGTTCGGTGACGACGACGCAAGTGTGGCCGGCGCGCTGGAGCGTCTCGGCGATGGCGTCGGCCAGTGGCCGGTCGTCGTCGAGGACGAGGATGCGTCCGCGGTCTCGGGTTTCCGGTTCATCTGCCATGAGAAGCGGTCCCCGTGGACGGTTCGGCGGCCCTGGGCGGCGCGGCGGCCGGTTCGGCCTGCCGGTCTCGATTCAAAGGAACGGCTAGGGCGGCGGCCGGCAGGCGGATCGTAAATCGCGTGCCGCGCCCGGCCTCGCTGTGGACCTCGATCTCTCCGCCGTGTTCGAGGACGATCCGCCGGACGGTCGGCAGCCCGAGGCCCGTGCCGCCCTGTCGCGTAGAGTAATACGGCCGGAAGATTTTGTCCAGGTCTTCGGGCGAAATGCCGGAGCCGGTGTCGGTGACGTGAATGCAGATGTCCCGTTTCTCGCGTTCGGCGGCGATCATGAGTTCTCCGCCGGCCGGCATCGCCGCCTCGGCGTTCAGGATCAGGTTCGAGATCGCCTGTTTCATGAGCCGCGCGTCCAGCGCGACCGGCGGCAGGTTGTCCGCCACGCTGACGCGGAAGCGGACGCCCGACCGATCGAGTGGCGCCTGGTAGAACTCGACGAGTTCCTCAAGAAGCCCCAGGACCGGCTGGACCTTGAGTTGGACGTCGAGTTTGCCGGCGAACCTCATGAAGCCGTCCAGAATCTCTTGGAGGCGGCGGGTCTCCTGTTCGAGGGTCGCCAGTTTCCGCAGGATCCGCTTGTCGGCGGGGCTGCCGGGCCGGTCGAGGTCTTCCTTCAGCAGTTGCAGGTTCAGGTTCAGGGTCGAGAGGGGATTGCGGATCTCGTGGGCAAGCCCCCCGGTCATCGTGCCGACGTAGGCCAGGTGCTCGGCCTGGCGCGCCCGGCGCTCGGACTCGCGGGCGCGGCTCTCGACGCGCTTCACCAGGAAGATCGCCGCTCCGGCGGCCAGCGCCAGCCCGCCCACGACCCCGATCAGGATGGCTATCACCGGATGCATCATCGCCTCCACGTTCTGAAACAACATTTCACCGCAGTCGGCAAACAGCGCGCGCCGCGCAAGCGCGGCGGCGAAACGGGCCTGCGAACGCGCCTGCCATGCGGTGCGCCGCGCCGCTTTGCATGGTCAGTTCGCGTACTTGCCGACCTCGGCCGCAAACGTCTCCAGGTCATCATACCGGTGCTGCCACGTGGTGTACATGACGCCGACAATTCCGTGGGTCTTCGAGGCGTCGGCCAGCCAGTCGGCGATGCGCCCGGGCGGCCCGTCGTAGTAGCCGGCCAGGATCTGCATGTGCCCCAGACCGGCGAAGTGCTCGAGCGATTCGAGGCGCCCCTCCTTGTGGCCGTGCCAGTTGACGACGATGACGTCCTCCGGAAGGCCCTCCCATGAGCCGTACCAGGGGCCCTCGCCCCGGACGAGGTAATACCGGCCGCCCTTCCGGGCGTTGTGATACGGGTCGAACATGTCCGACCAGACGTACACCGGCTTGCCGGGGTCCTCCTTGTGGAGGATTTCGGTGCATCGGCGGACGTTATCGGCGAGGATCCGGCCGGGCGCCAGTTTCCGCTTCATGCACGACTCGTCCCATCCCTGGACGCGGATCTCGTCGTGCTGCATGAAATACCCGTCCGGCTGGAGGTTGCGGTGGACCTCGCGGGCCTGCCAGGCGAGGATGTCGTAGACCTTCGGCTCGCTCATGCAGCACATGACCTGCCCGCGGCCGATGAGGGCGGTGTGGTAGTAACTGAGGAGCACCGTCTGGCCTTCCTTGAGGCGGCTGCCGGGGGGCACGGTGATGACCGGGGGCGTGTGCCAGAAATCGAAGTTCCCGCGGTAGCCGGAGTTCCCGAGGAGCGGGTCGGCGGCCCCGGCGAAGTCGCGCCCTTCGGCGTAGACGGTCTTGGAGTCGGCGCTCGTAGCGCGGAGGGGTGCGCCGTCGCGGCGGACGGCGTTCGTGAGGCCCGCCGGCTCGATCCGCACGTCGTCCCACCAGATCGTTCCGCCCTTGCCGCCCCAGACGCCCAGGTACAGCCGGACCTCCTGGAAGTCGAGGCTGTTGAACGTCATGTCCAGCCTTGTCCAGTCCTGGGTGGGCAGGACCTTCGGCTCGTAATAGGCCAGCCGGGCGTCGCCCTCGGCCAGCACCGGGATGCCGATGCCGTCGGTCGCCTCGAACCCCTCGGTCTTGACCGACACCGACACGTGGTAGTACCGGAACAGCTGCACCTTCAGGACCTGCATGACCCGGCCGTGGCCGTGCTGGGGGCTGAGCGTGCCGATGTCCTGCATCCTCAGCGAGACCTGGCCGTCACATTTGACGGCGTGGTCAATGAAGGTGATCTTGCCGGGCATGTCGGCGAACTGCCAGCCCGCCGGCATGTCGCCCTTCGAGGACTCGAAACTGCCGTTCGCCAGGGGGCTCGGCTCGTCGGCCGGCACAAACCGCCCGCCGCGCACCACCAGCGGTGCGTCCCTGACGGGCAGGCCCTCGGCCAGGTTCGGGTCGCGCGCGAGGAGCGACTCCGAGTAGCCGATGGGCATCACGCACGCAATGCAGTCGAGGCGGAGCGTGCGGCAGGCGTCGCGGACGGTCCGGACGTTCGCCAGGTATCGCTCGGGCAGGTCGTCCCACCGCATGAACTTCGAATCCGCAAGGACGATACCCGTGTATCCATCGCGGGCGGCGCGCTCGAGCAGCGCCACGGCCCCCTCGACGTTCTTAGCGACCAGCAGGTTCGTCGAGAGGTAGACCCACCGGTGCCGCATCCGGATCGGGCCCGGCTGCGCCCGGGCCGCAAGGGGCGCGGCCAGGGCCAGGACGGCGGAGGCCAGCAGGATCATCCGGCGGTTCACGATTCGGGCTCCTCGCGCATCGGGGACCCCGGCCGGCCTTGGAGGTCGGCCGGAGTCCGAGTCGTCGGCGCGGCCGGATCGCTTAGGTGGCTTTGCCTTCCCCTTCGGAGGGCTTGCGGCTTTCCTCGCGGAGGACGGCCTTGCGCGAGAGTTTCACCCGGCCCTGCTCGTCCACGTTGATGACCTTGACGCGGACCGTGTCGCCCAGTTTGACGACGTCCTCGACTTTCTCGACGTACTTGTCGGAGAGTTCAGAGACGTGGCACATGCCGTCCTGGCCGGGCAGGATTTCGATGAACGCACCGAACGGCTTGATGCTGACGACCTTGCCGTCGTAGATGCGGCCGACCTGGACCTCGGCGGAGATGGCCTCGACCATCTCGCGGGCCTTCTCGGCCGCCTCGACATTGACGCTCGAGATGGTAACGGTCCCGTCATCCTCGACCTCCAGGTGGGCGCCCGTCTCGGCCTCGATCCCCTTGATCATCTTGCCGCCCGGGCCGATCAGTTTGCCGATCTTGTCCGGGTGGATGTGGACCTGGATCAGGCGCGGCGCGTGCCGGCTGATCTCGGCGCGCGGCTGGCCGATCGTCTGGAGCATCGTCCGGAGGATCTCCAGGCGGACCTCGCGGGCCTTGTCGAGGGCCTTGCGGCAGGTCTCGAGCGTCAATCCTCGCACCTTGAGGTCCAACTGGATGCCCGTGACGCCGTTCTGCGTGCCCGCGACCTTGAAATCCATGTCGCCGACGTGGTCCTCCTCGCCCTGGATGTCCACGAGGAACAGTTCCTTCGTCTTATCGTGGACGCGGCCGATCGAGATCCCCGCCACCGGCTGGCGGATCGGCACGCCGGCGTCCATGAGGCTCAAGGTCGCGCCGCAGACCGAGGCCATCGAACTCGACCCGTTCGATTCCATGATGTCCGAGACGATCCGCAGCGTGTACGGGAACACCTCGGCGGTCGGGATGACCGGCGCAATGCTCTTTTCGGCCAAGGCCCCGTGGCCGATGTCGCGGCGGCGCGGGCCGCGCATCATCCGGGCCTCGCCCACCGAGAACGGCGGAAAGTTGTAGTGCAGCATGAAGGGCTTCCGATATTCCTCCAGCAGGCCGTCAATGATCTGCTGGTCGTCGGTCGTCCCAAGGGTCGTCACGACCAGCGCCTGCGTCTCGCCGCGCGTAAACAGCGCCGACCCGTGCGTCCTCGGCAGGACCCCCACCTCGCAGGTCACGGGCCGCAGTTCGTCGGCCTTGCGGCCGTCGGTGCGGCGGCCCGCCAGGAGCATTTCCAGGACGAGCCGTTCCTCGACCTTGATCCAGGCGCGATTGAAGTCGGCGGCCGTCCACTCGGACGTTTTCGGGTCGGCCCCCAGGACGGCCTCGCGCGCCTGATCGGCGAGTTCGCCGCAGGCGGTGTTTCGGGCGATCTTGCCATGGATCTGCTTGGCGGCCCGTAGGGGTTTGAGGATTTCCCGCTCGATGGCCGCCTCCAGGTCGGCCGTGTCGCGCGGCGGGTCCCAGCCGGGCTTGACGGCGCCGAACTTCTCGACAAGTTCTTTCTGCATCTCGATGGTCGCCCGGATCGTTTCCTGGGCGAACGCCATGGCCTCGATCACCTTGTCCTCGTGGACCTCGTTGCCGTTGAACTCCATCATGTTGATCATGTCGCCGAGGCCCGCCACGGTCAGTTCCATCTCGGCGGCCTCGCGCTGCGTGTGGGTCGGGTTCAGGATGAACTGGCCGTCCGCCAGGGCCACCCGGGCCCCGCCGAAGGGGCCGTCCCACGGGATCGACGAGACTGCCAGGGCCGCGCTCGCCCCGATCATCGCCAGCAGGTCCGGGTCGTTCTCCTGGTCGGCCGACAGCACCAACGCCACCACCTGGACCTCGTCCATGTACCCCTCAGGAAAGAGCGGCCGGATCGGCCGGTCAATCATGCGGCAGGTGAGGGTCTCCTTGGTCGAGGGACGGCCTTCGCGCTTGAAGAACCCGCCCGGGATCTTCCCTGCGGCATACGTGCTTTCCCGATACTCCACCGTCAGGGGGAAGTAATCGACGCTTTCCCCCGGAGCCGCACGGGTGGCCGTCACCACGACGACCGTGTCCGCGTACTGCACTAGGACGCTGCCGTGAGCCTGCTTGGCGATGCGTCCTGTCTCGATGCTGAGCATCCTGCCGCCGATCTCGCGCTCAACCCTTACGGTTGCCATCGTCCACACCAACCTTTCTCATTTCCCTGGATCGTGTCTCTCTGGTCCCCAGCCGCCACTCACTCGTTTCGGGCGCTACGGCGACCTTCCGGTCGCCGCTCGAGAAAAAGGCTTCGCCGCCCGGTTACTTCCGGATGCCCAACTGCTCGATGATGGCCTGATACCGGTTGCGGTCTTCCCGGGCGAGGTACTTCAGGAGGCTCGCCCTCCGGCCGACCATCTTCAGGAGGCCGCGCCGCGACGAATGGTCCTTGCGGTGGCCCTTCAGGTGTTCGGTGAGGTGAGTGATCCGCTCTGTCAGGAGGGCGATCTGGACTTCCGGAGAACCCGTATCGCCCTCGTGCGTCCGGTAGGCTTCGATGAGGTCCTTCTTCTTGGGGGTCGCCAAAGAACATCCTCCTTCCGACACTGAGGCTGCGGGAGGCGACTACTCCCGCACCCGACCGACCGTTTTGATGCCGCAAGCGGCGCCAAGCCGCTTCGGGCCTTCCCCTATTGGAGGGCCCGTTTAAACCGTGTAATCTAAGGGAACTCTCTGGAAAACGCAATACCCAACTCGCTCATTTGCGGTTTCAGGGTGTGACTGCGGATTCTGGCACGGCAGAATGTAGGGTGCGTGCTCCGCACGCACGCAAAACAGAACAGCGCGCCGGCCTGCCCGTTTTTATTGAATGGAACGGCTAGCAGCCCGTTGAAAAAGCG
>Ga0315284_10004999_pt1 | contig 18841 bp, 18 predicted proteins | sample YL17G09_16_MG_FD_203696 | JGI IMG/M metagenome (GOLD analysis project Ga0315284, IMG submission 203696) | Sediment microbial communities from Yellowstone Lake, YNP, Wyoming, USA - YL17G09_16 | ecosystem: Environmental > Aquatic > Freshwater > Lake > Sediment | place: USA: Wyoming | collected... | reverse complement strand
GACCACCCAGACGACGTCGGAGAACTCCATGGCCCGCGCCGTGCGCAATTGGCTGTAGAATTCCACGGCCTCTTTCGTCTTGCCCCGCCGCCGTAGGCCGGCCGTGTCCACCAGCACGATATCCTGTTGTCGAAAACGCAGCGGGGTGTCGGTCGCGTCGCGCGTGGTCCCCGGCATCTCCGAAACTACCACGCTGGTTTTTCCCGTCAGGGCATTCACAATGGAGGACTTGCCCACGTTGGGCCGCCCCACGATCGCGATGCGCAATCCTTCAGCCGGAGCTTCGTTTTCTACCCTCCCAAAATCTATCGCCTGATCTAAGAGATCGCCGATGCCCCGCCCGCCCATCGCGGACACCAGCATGAGCGGCTCGAATCCGAGCTGCGGAAAATCCCGCGGATCATTTTCCCTCGCCTCGTTGTCGGCCTTGTTGATCACGGCGATCACCGGCTTTTTCAGGCGATGCAGATAGCGCGCGATGCTCGCGTCCAGATCCGTCACGCCCGTCTCCCAATCGAGCAGGAACAGAACTCGATCCGCCTCTTGAGCCGCAAATTCCACCTGCTCGCGCACCGCCGACATGATGGGATCTTGGCTGCTGGGCAGCAATCCGCCGGTATCCACCAGGGCGAATTCCCGCCCGCGCCATTCGCTGCGAGCATAAATGCGATCCCGCGTTATCCCCGGCTGGCCGTCCACAATCGCCCGGCGCCGCCCCAAAATGCGGTTGAACAGCGACGATTTTCCGACGTTGGGCCGCCCCACGATCACCAGCAGTGGAAGCTTCACGGCAGAACCTCCCGCTCGCGGCCGATGATCATGCGAGCCCAATCGCCCTGGAAAACCTCCGCAGATATCCCGGCTTGACGGCTGATTTCATCCACCGTCCAATCGTCTAACAGCAGCCCGTCGCTGTTCATGCAGTCCGGCGGCAGGAATACCCCATCGAAGGGCTCGGCGGCAGTCAGCAAGATATAATCTCGCAGAGCCGCGGCGATATCCCGTCCGCCCAACAGTCCAGCGACTGTCACCGAATGCCCCAACAAATTATTATCAACTGACAGCACCTGAATATTGAGATTGCGAAATTTGCCCGTGAAGGCCGTGGCGATATCCCGCAGATATCTTGAAGCCGAAAGCCCGGTGACCCAGAGAATCCGGCGCTGGCGCGACAAGGAAACCGGGAGGCGTTTCATGGCTTTCTGCGCCTGATTAGAATAATACCGGATCAGGCCCACGCCGTTTTCCAACTGCGGATAGCCTTCATAGGCCTCTTCCGAAGGGATCGGTGCGCCCGCTAAGAGCAGCAGTTCATCGGCGGGATGGACCCAACGGCTGCCGAACTCGTTCATCATGCGCCGCCCAAATCGCTCGATCTGCAGAAGCACAGCTTTGGCCTCCTGCGCGTTCAGACTTCGCAGCTCCGGCAAATGTTCGCGATGCTTCGTCAACCCCACCGGCACCACCGCGAGCGATGTCAGCCCGGGGCACAGCGGGGCGAGATCGGTCAGACTCTTTTCCAGCGCCTCCCTATCGTTCCACCCGGGCACCACGACGATCTGGCCGTGCAGGGTGATGCCGCCGCTGATCAGTTTTCCCAGCAATGGCAGAATCGGCGCCTTCTTCACGCCCAGCAGCCGCCCCCGCAGAATCGGATCCGTCGCATGAATGGATACATACAGCGGCGACAACCGCATCCGCACCACCCGCTCGAGATCCCGCGAGGTGAAGCCCACCAAGGTCAGATAGTTTCCAAAGAGAAAGGAAAAGCGATAGTCTTCGTCCTTGACGGGTAGACTGGGCCGCAAATTCTCAGGCAATTGATGCACGAAGCAGAAGACGCAATCGCAGTGACACGTGCGCATCTGAAGCGGCTCCAGCTCCCAGCCCGGATCGGCGCCATCCCCTAATTGCAATCGAACCTTGAAGTTCCGCCCGCAGCGATCCACCGCCAGATCCGAGGCCGAATCGCGCAAATAGAATTTGAGATCTAACAGATCCTCAAGCGTCTGGCCATCGAGTTCGCGCAGCACGTCCCCCGGCCTTAATCCGGCCCGCTCTGCCGCCGAACCTGCCGACACGCGCAATATTTTGATTCCTTCGGATTTCAATCCTGGTTTCCGGTCACTTCGATCTGATTTTCCAAGAGCAAACCCCCGACGGCGTCGGGGGTTTGAGCGGCTGACGGGGCTTGAACCCGCAACACCCAGCTTGGGAAGCTGATACGCTACCAATTGCGTCACAGCCGCTTCTCCATAAATTATACGACGATCGCCGCTCCAGGTCAAGCGTTTATTGCGTCAAAAACCATATTCGGTTCTCATTGTCCAAAATATAAGCGCTGCGCCAGAAACGGCGGCAGACCCGCCTCGAGGATCTTGCGGGAGGCGTTCTCGATGTCGTATTCCTCGCGGACAATCTGCACATCGCGGCTCTCCTCATCATAGATCACAAAGCACAAACGGGAATCGCCATCCCTCGGCTGCCCCACGCTGCCGATGTTGATGATCCTCCGCCCTACCTCTTTCCCGCCGCCGGCGGCACCTTCACGATACACCCCCGGCACATGTGAATGCCCCACGAAACAGTCGAGCCCTTTGGCGAAAGGAAATTGATGGTAAGCGTCCAGGGCCGAAAAGAGATAATCCCACGCCTGCGGGCGGGCCGGAGCCGAATGCACTAGATGCATCTCCCCCCGAATCTCCTCGTAGGGCCATCCCGCCAGAAAGCGACGCTGCTCCGGGCTCAAGATTCGCTGCGTCAAGATCGCCGCTTCCCGAGCATAAGGATTAAAATGCTCGAGATTCTCGATCCCCGCCACCGCCGCGTCATGGTTGCCCAAAAGCAGAATCTCTGCTTTTTCGCGCATCAGCTCGAGGCATTCACTCGGGTTGGCTCCGTAGCCCACCACGTCTCCCAGGCAGTAGAGCCGGTCCACTTTCCGCTTTTCCAGCGACTGCAAGGCCGCCGTCAAAGCCTCCAGGTTCCCGTGGATATCCGAGATAAAGCCGATTTTCAACTGCTTCCTCAAGCCAGAAGGCACTCAGATCAAGCGTTCTCTGGAGTCTGCGCCTTTTGCTCGCCCAGCACCTGCCGGTGAAGCACGGCATCCAATATGCCGTTGACGAATTTGTCGCTCTTTTCCGTCGAGTATTTTTTGGCGATCTCTATCGCTTCGTTGATCGTGACCTTGGGTGGAATGTCGTTGAAGTACAGAAGCTCGCAAATAGACTGGCGCAGGATCAGCCGATCCAAAACCGCGATGCGGGACAAATCCCACTTCTCCGCATGCCGCCGGATGACCTCGTCTATCGCCTCCAGTTTCTCCAGCGTTTTCTTCACCAAATCCAGCGCGAACTGGGTGTTCGCCTCGTCAGCGTTCTGCGGGAGCAACTGCTGAATCACCAGGTCCAGCGGATTGCCCGACAGGTCATATGCGTAAAGAGCTTTCAGTGCCCATTCGCGCGCTTCGCGGCGAGTTTTCATAAGAGCAATTAGCCGTCAGCAATCAGCCTCGTAGGGGCGCACAGCAGTGCGCCCTTGTCATGGTGCAAGCTATTTATATACGAACGTCAACCACCCGTAGGGATCATCGGCCTTGCCTTCGATGATGTCGAAGAATCGCCGCTGCAGCTTCTCGGTGATCGGCCCGCGCTTGCCGGATCCGATGGGGATGCGGTCAATCGAACGGATGGGGCTGACCTCCGCCGCCGATCCGGTGAAAAACACCTCGTCGGCGATGTAGAGCAGTTCCCGCGGAATCAACTGTTCGCAAACGTGAAAACCCATTTCCCGAGCCAGAGTGATGATGGAATCCCGCGTAATCCCCGGCAGCACCGACGCGCCCAGAGGCGGCGTGAGGATCTTCTCGTCGCGGATGACGAAGATGTTCTCGCCCGACCCTTCGCTGACGTAGCCGGAGGCGTCCAGAGCGATGCCCTCGACGTAGCCGTCGGCGGCGGCCTCCAGCTTGATCAACTGCGAATTCATGTAATTGGCGCTGCTCTTGGCCATGGCCGGGAAGGTATTGGGAGCGATCCTCGTCCAGGACGATACGCGCACGTCCACGCCTTCGTTGATGGCCTCGTCGCCCAGATACTTGCCCCAGTTCAATGTCCCGATGACCACCTCGATGGGCACGCCGCGCGGATCCACGCCCAGAGTCTTGTATCCCCGAAAGACGATGGGGCGCAGGTAGGCCGATTTCAGTTTGTTGACCCGGACCGTCTCTAAGCAGGCGTCAAAAACCTGCTGCGGCGTGAAGGGAATCTCCATGCGGTAAATCTTGGCCGAATCGAAGAGCCGCCGCACGTGATCCTTCAGCCGGAAGGTGGCCGATCCTTTGGCCGTGTCATAGCAACGCAGCCCTTCGAAGACCGCCGAGCCGTAATGTATCACGTGCGACATGACGTGGATGGTGGCATCCTTCCAATCCACAAACTTGCCGCTGAACCAAACTTTTCCTTTTTCGTCGCGGGGATCCATGTTCTCCTCCTTATACCGGGATGGTGTAAGGGTTTATGGGGGTTGTGTTATATCTTTTTATGTCATGGCGTCTGGTCACACGCTGCGAGCAAAATCTGAGACAACGAGAATGATAAATTAGGTTTCGCTATCCTTTTAAGAGCCTCTCAACATCGGACCTCAAAACCGATAGATGATTCTTGATAATATCCCATATAATAGCCCGATCAACAATATCGTACCCATGGGCGAGAATATTGCGAAATCCGATAATTCGCTGGCCTTCGGCAATCCGGCCAAAAACCCCGGCATCATCGCGCAGAAGACGGTTTAGGGCTTCGCCGATGATCTCGAACTTCCGCTCCACTGCGGCTTGAGTTATGCTCTGCGCGGAAAAGACAGCATAGTCTATGCCCTTGACATAGCCCTCAATCTCTTTGACTGCCTCCAAAATATCGAACAGATGCTTTTTCACCTCAATCTGCATAAATCCGCCTCCTGCTCTGCTCCACCTTAGCCCTAAAATACGGATTCCTTATCGCATCGTCCACCACCACATCCACCGACCGCCCAAATAATGCTTCCAACTGCTCTTTCAGCTCGAAGTATCGGTTAAAGAGATCGCCCTGCCGGCGGTCGAATTCCACCAGCACGTCCACGTCGCTGTCAGAACCGAACGTCTCGCCGGCGGCGGAACCGAAAAGATCGAGCCGTTTCACGTGCAGGCGTTGGCACAAAGCCGTTACACTGGGTTTGATTTTCTCGAAGTCAAGCATGTTTCTTCATCCACCCTCGCATCCTCCCCACCCCCTCCTTCATCCGCTCCAGCGACGCAGCATAGCAGAAGCGCAGGAAACCTTCGGCGTTGTCGCCGAAATCTATGCCCGGAGTCACCGCCACACCGGCCTCTTCCAGCAATCTCTGCGACAGCCGCTCCGAATTCGCATCCCAGTGCCGCGCATCCGCCAAAATGTAGAACGCTCCCTGAGGCTCCACCGGAATCTTCAGACCCAATTCCCGCAGAGCCGCCAGGATATACGTCCGGCGCTCGGCGTAGGTGGCAATCATTTTCGCGATCTCATCCTGCGGCCCCTCTAAGGCCGCCACGCCCGCCTTCTGCACAAACGCCGATGCGCACAGGAACAGATTCTGGTGCAGCCGCCTTAGCGGTTCAACCATCTTGGGCGGCAGGATGATCCAGCCCAAACGCCAGCCGGTCATGGCGTAGAGCTTCGAGAATCCTGATATGACGATGGCGTCGTCGCGGTACTCTAACATCGAGTGGGCTTTCACGCCATAAGTCAAGCGGTGGTAGATCTCATCCGATATGATGTGCTCCACCGGCAGTTCGGCGATCTCGCGCATCCGCTCCTCGCCGATCACCGCCCCCGTCGGATTGGCCGGTGAATTGATCAGCAGAATCTTCGTCCGCTTCGTGATCGCTTTGCGAGTCCGCCCTGGATCAACCTGAAAACCGTCCTCGGCGAAAACCGGAAACGTGATCGGCTCGCCCCCCACAAAACCCACGTCGTTGGGGTAGCAAGCGTAATGCGGATTGGACATCAGCACAGCGTCACCCGGATCCAGGAGGGCCGCAAACAGCAGCCACAATCCCGGAGATGATCCCACGGTGATGATAAACCTCTCTGCGCCTATAGCGACACCGTATTCCCGCCGGTAATATCGCGCTAAAGCCTCCCGCAGTTCGACCAATCCTTCAGCGGGCGTATAGGAGGTATACCCCTCCCGCGCCGCCCGGAAACCTGCCTCAATAATGTGCCCGGGCGTGGGAAAATCAGGCTCGCCAAGCTCCATGTGGACGACGTCCCGCCCCTGCGCCTCAAGCTCGCGCGCGCGAGCCAAAATGGCCATGGCGCGAAAAGGCGGCGTTTGCAAAGATCTATCGCTCAAGGCCACGCGAATTTACCAAACCTCTTCTTTCTTTGCGCCTTTGTCTGAAGGACTCCTTCGGAGCCCCTCGACGTGAAATTTATTTGCCGGCGTGCGTCTTGGCCCAATCCGCCAGCAGATTCGCCGCGATCACCATCCGCTGCACCTCGCTCGTGCCCTCGTAAATTTCGGTGATTTTGGCGTCGCGCATGGCGCGTTCGACCGGATATTCGGTCGTGAAGCCGTAGCCGCCGAAAATCTGCACCGCCTGCGTCGCCACCCACATGGCCGTTTCTGAGGCATACACTTTGGCCATGGCGACCTCTTTGGAGTAGCGCTCGTTGCGATCCTTCTTGAGCGCCGATTGATAAAGCAGCAGCCGCGCCGCCTGAATGCGCGTTTCCATGTCGGCCAGCTTGAACTGCGTCGCCTGAAAATCCTTTAGATACTTGCCGAATTGCTGCCGCTGATGCACGTATTCCAGGCTGGCGTCCAGCGCGCCCTGAGCGATCCCCAAAGCCTGCGCGCCGATGCCCATGCGCCCGGAATCGAGCGCCGTCAGCGCGACTTTCAGGCCGTCGCCTTCATTTCCCAGCCGATGGGCGACCGGCACCCGGCAGCCATCGAAGACGATGGCGTGGGTATCCGATCCGCGAATACCCAGCTTGTGCTCTCCCGGCTGCACCGTCATCCCCGGCTTCCCCTGCTCGATCACCAGCGACGACGTCCCTTTGCCTCCTTTGGATTTATCGGTCATCACCATGACTACGAACAGATCGCCGTTCTTGCCGGAGGTGACGAAATGCTTGGCGCCGGTCACCATGTAATGATCGCCGTCCTTAACCGCCACCGTCGTCTGGGCCGCCGCGTCCGATCCCGCGCCCGGCTCGGTCAGGCAGAAGCCGCCCAGCTTCTGGCCCGACGCCAGAGGCACCAGGAATTTCTGCTTCTGCTCTTCCGTCCCAAACTTTAGAATCGGGTGCGCCGCCAGAGAATTGGTCACCGAAATGATGACTCCCACCGAGGCGTCTATGCGCGAGAGCTCCTCGATGGCGATGCAATAGCTGATCGAATCGAGCCCCGCCCCGCCGTATTTCTCTGGGATGAACATCCCGAAAAATCCCAGCTCGGCCAATTCCCGCACCTGCGCCTGCGGGTAAAGCCCCTTCTCATCGCGCTCCGCCACGCCCGGCGCCAGCTTCTCGACGGCGAAATCCCGCGCCGTCTTGCGAATTAATTCGTGCTCTTCCGTGAATGTGAGATCCATAGTCGTTGCGAGTTCCCGGTTACGAGTTGCGAATAACCTTGTTTTGTAGGGGCGCACAGCAGTGCGCCCGGCTGGCGATGTAGGTGCGAAACGCATCACGAGAGCGGCCCTTTAGTGGCTGCGCCCCTACGCGATGACGTACAATTATTTTCCGTAGCCGTAAAATCCCTTCCCAGTCTTTCGTCCCAGATGGCCCTCCGCGACCATCTTTTCCAAGAGCGGGCAGGGGCGGTACTTCTCATCCTTGAATCCGGAATAAAGAACTTTCATGATGGAGAGGCAGACGTCCAATCCAATCAGATCCGCCAGCGTGAGCGGTCCCATGGGATGGCTCATGCCCAGTTTCATGACCGTATCAATGGCTTCTTTCGTCCCCACGCCTTCCTGCAGGCAGTGAACGGCCTCGTTGATCATCGGCATCAGGATGCGGTTGGAGATGAATCCGGGCGAATCCTTCGATTTGGCCGGCGTCTTGCCCATCTTGCGGCTGAGAGCCTCGACCGTCTTATAGGTCTGGTCCGAGGTCTGCGGCCCGCAGATGATTTCCACCAACTGCATCATCGGCACCGGATTCATGAAGTGCATGCCGATGACCTTATCGGCCCGTTTCGTCACCGCCGCCATCTCCGTGATGGAAATGGACGACGTATTGCTGGCCAGGATGGCGTCCTTCTTGGCGGTCTGGTCGAGCCGTTTGAATATTTCGAACTTCAGCGCCGGATCTTCATTGACCGCCTCCACCACCAGATCGGCATCGGGAATCGCCTTCGATTCATCCGTGGCGTAGGTGATTCTTTTCAGCGCGTCCGTCATACGATATTCGGGGACGGAGCGCTTCTCCACCTGCCGCGCCATGTTCTTCTCGATGGTGCTGCGGGCGCGATCCAGAAACTCCTGCTTCACGTCCACCAGGGTGACGTCAAATCCGGCCTGCGCCGCGATGTGGGCGATGCCGTTGCCCATCGTCCCCGCGCCGATAATGGCTATTTTCTTGATTTCAGACATTGGGGTCCTCCAGTCAGTTGCGAGTTGCGTGTTCCGAGTGGCGAGTTTTCGGCGGCAGCGCCGAAACTTGCTTTGGCTATATTTTGGCTGAGTGGCAGCCACGAAATGATCCCCTCAGGACGACCTGCCACACTAACTGCTATGCCTTTTCTCATCGGCGCTTTGAAGATCAGAGTGGCGAAAAGCTCCATCAGAAATCCCCAGAGCGCGCCGAAGAGCATGATGATGAGAAAGGAGCCGCTTTCCAAGCCAGGCCGCCGAAGGCCAGCGGCAGCGTGCCGATCAGGCCGATGAGAATCCCGTGCGTCGCCCCGTGCAATTTATCTCTCTACGATCACCGCCACCGCTTCGCCGCCCCCGATGCACAGCGACGCCAGCCCGCGCCGGGCATTGCGATCCGCCAGCGCATAGAGCAGGGTCACGAGGATTCGCGCGCCCGAGGCCCCGATGGGATGACCCAGCGCCACGGCGCCGCCGTTCACATTGACCTTGGCGGGATCCAACCCCAGCATCCGGTTGTTGCAGACCGACACGACGGAAAAGGCTTCGTTGATTTCATAGAGGTCTATGTCCTTCGTCGTCAGCTCGGTCTTCGCCAGAACTTTGTTGATGGCGTCCGCCGGAGCGGTGGTGAACCATTCCGGATCCTTGCTCGCCGTCGCGTGAGCCACAAATTTCGCCAGAGGCTTCAATCCCAGAGCCTTGGCCTTCTCCGCCGACGCCACGATGACCGCCGCCGCTCCATCATTGATGGACGAGGCATTTGCGGCCGTTACCGTGCCGTCCTTCTGGAACGCCGGCTTCAAACCGGCGAACTTGCCCACGTTTCCCTTGCCCGGCTCTTCATCCTCCGACACGACGGTCACATCGCCCTTCTTGCCGGTGATCTGAACGGGACAGATTTCCGCCTTGAATTTTCCAGCGGCAATGGCGCCTTGAGCCCGTTTGTAGGATTCTACGGCAAAGGCGTCCTGATCCTCGCGCGTGATATTGAATTCCCGCGCGCACAGCTCGGCGGCACTGCCCATGTGGAAATTGTTGTAGATGTCCCACAGCCCGTCGAAGATCATGCCGTCGGTGAGTTGCACGTGGCCCATGCGGAAGCCGGTGCGGCCGTTCATCGAGTAGTAAGGCACCAGACTCATGTTCTCCGTGCCTCCCGCGACGACGAGGTCCGCGTCGCCGGCCTGAATGGCTTGCGCCGCCAGCATTACGGACTTCAAGCCCGATCCGCAGACTTTATTGATGGTCAGCGCGCCCGCCGACCTGGGGATGCCGGCATAGATCATCGCCTGGCGGGCCGGAGCCTGTCCCACGCCGGCCGCCAGCACGCAACCCATGATGACTTCATCCACCTGCTCGGGCTTCACCCCCGCGCGCTCTAGAGCCGCCCTTATCGCCACGGCGCCCAATCGCGGCGCCGGCACGGTCGAAAGTGAGCCGAAAAAAGATCCAATCGGCGTGCGGGCCGCGCCGACGATCACGACTTCACGAAGATTTCCCATTGTTTCCTCCAACCTGATCTATGTTCGTGGGCCTTGTCCCGGCCCGATTTGAGTCATCTCGTTTTGGCGCATTGTCATCCGTTCACGGCGTCCGGTGCGCACTAATCATACGTCTCCGGCTGAAACTCAAAGCCGCTTCCCTGCGCGATCACTCGCCCTACCTTCATGCGCGGCGAATGCTCGAAGATCAGCAGATAGCTCCGTTCCGCCGCCTCGCGCAGGAGAATCTCCTTAAAATGAGTGGTATCCGCCGGAAAAAGATCATAGCCCATGACGTAAGGCGGCTTGATGTGCGACGAGGTGGGGATCAGATCCGCCAGAAATACGGCCTTTTCCCCTTCCGATTCGATTTCGATGATCTGGTGGGAGCGGGTATGTCCGCCGGTCACCCGCGAGCGGATTCCGGGCACAATTTCCACGTCGCCGTCAATGAGAAAGATCTGTCCTGCCTCCTGCAGCGGCACGATGTCATCGGGATTGTAGCTGGCGTGAGTCCGCGACGACGGCGAGATGGCGTCTTCATATTCCGCCTTCTGCATGACGTAGCGGGCCTTGGGAAAGGCCGGCCGCACCTTGCCCGTTTCATCCCGATAGGTATTGCCGCCGATGTGGTCGAAATGCAGGTGGCTATTGATGACAAAATCCACCTTATCCGCGTTCAGCTCCAGCCGATGCAGCTCAGGCACCAGCATGCGCGGCATTTCGATCTGGTAGATTTCCAGATCCCGCGAGCCGTATTTGGATCCGGTCCCGGTATCAATGAGCACCGTATGCTCGCCCGTCCGGACCAGAACCGGATTCACCGACAGCAGGATGCGATTGAAATCATCCGCCGCTTCCAGCCGGTCCCAAAGCACCTTGGGGACCACGCCGAACATCGCCCCGCCGTCCAGGCGAAAATAGCCGTCGTGCAGAACGTTTATTTCGAATTTGCCAAGTTTCATTTCATGTCCTCCTTTGTAATGGCAGGGTCACAGATGGGCGCGTCCCTGTGGTGGCTATTTTAATAAATTTCTTGCAATCACAATCCTCTGAATTTCCGACGTCCCCTCGCCGATTTCCGTCACTTTCACGTCGCGGAACATCCGCTCGATGGGATACTCCTTGGTGTAACCGTACCCTCCATGAATCTGCAGAGCCTTGATGCAGGTGCGCGTCGCCACCTCAGAGGCGTACAATTTGCACATAGATGACTGCAGCAAATAGCTTTTTCCGGCGTCCTTAAGCCGCGCCGCGTGATAGACCAGGTGGCGTGCCGCCTCAATCTCCGTCGCCATGTCCGCCAGCATGAACTGGATCGCCTGAAAACCACTGATCGGCTGGTTGAACTGCTTGCGCTCCTGGCTGTACTTCAGCGCCTCATCGAAGGCTCCCTGGGCAATCCCCAAGGCCATGGCGCCAATGGAAATTCGCCCGCCGTCCAGGATAATCATGAACTGCTTGAAGCCATCATTCTCTTGGCCCAGCAAATGATCTACCGGAATGCGGCAGTTCTCGAAAATGAGCTCGGTGGTGTTCGATCCGCGGATGCCCATCTTGTGGATCTTCTTGCCCGCAGAAAATCCGGGCGTGCCGCGCTCGACGACGAACGAGGAGATCCCTTTCACCCCCTTCGATTTGTCCGTCATCGCCGTGATCACCGCCGTCGCCGCGGTGGATCCATTGGTGATGAACATCTTGGCGCCGTTGATCAGCCAGGCGCCGTTGTTCCGCACCGCGGTCGTCTCCGTGCCGGCAGCGTCGGAACCGGCGTTGGGTTCGGTCAGCCCGAAGGAACCGAGTTCTTTGCCGCCGCACAGCATCGGCAGATACTTCTGCTTCTGCTCTTCCGTTCCAAAAAGGTAGATGGGATTCACCCCCAGCGAAATGTGGGACGCCAGAGTGATGCCGGTCGAGGCGCAGACCCGGCTGATCTCCTCCACCGCCAGGGCATAGCAGAGCGTATCCATCCCCGCGCCGCCGTACTGCTCCGGGAAGCAGATCCCCATGAGCCCCAATTCGCCCATGGTTTTCAGGATGTCATCGTCAATGAACTCCTGTTGATCGAATTTGGCCGCGCGCGGTTTCAGCTCATTCTGAGCGAAATCGCGAACGGTCCTCTGCAGCATCTCCTGTTCTTCGGTGAGAAACATGATCTATCCTATGGCTTGATTCTTCCACCCGCGATGCCAAATTTTCGCAGGCATTGATCCACTCCCACGGCGGCCAGCAAAAACATGGACGGGTAAATCGTCATCCGGTAGCGCGGCGCATAAACCGTCAGGCTGAACAGCAGCATGAATCCCACGATGGGCATCAGCCACAACGACCAGGCTCGCCAATGTGATCTTATGGAGTACAGGCCTACCGCCGCCAACATCAATATCAAAAGCCAGGGCATCCAATAGAATACATTCCCCGTCAAGGCGTGTGTTCGATCCCGCCACCAGAAGTAGCCCAGCCGACGCAGCGAAAGGCGAATATAATCCAGCGGCCGCTCCGAAATAAAACGCTCAACCTCCCGGGCGAAAAAGCGATCTCGCTCAATCTCGTCGGGCACCATATGCTGTTCCACATAGGCGGCATAGGCCGGATCCATCGCTTCGTCAATGTTGCGCCCTTCGAAGGTGTAAACGGTGCCGGTGGCGCCCGGGTGATTGCCGCGCCATACATTATACGCGAAAGCGGTCCGCAGCGGCACAAAGGCGCCAAATCTGATATAATTCCGAATCGTCCAGGGCGCCACGATTATAATGCCGCCAATCGCGAAAAGCGCCAATCGTCTCAGCCCCTGACGGCTTTTTAGATGGCCGTTGATCCACCAGTGCGCTGGAACGATAATCGCCAAAAGCTGCAGGCTGGGATTGGTCCATGCCGCCAGGCCGGTCAGGGCTCCACCCATCAAGGCAGTTCGACCGAACATCGCTTCTCGGGGCGCCTGCACGAACCACATCATTGCCATCATGAGCGGGAACATCAAGTTTTCCGGAGCGATGCGCATTCCCAGAAATATCATCTCCGGATAAATGGCCCAAATCGCTGCCGCCAGCAAACCCACCCGGCGATTTATGAGCCGCTCGCCAATCTTATAGAGAAACCAAGCTACCGCCGCCAGAAGAACGGCATGCATGAGGCGCGGCCCGATAAGGTTCACTCCAAAGAGCGCAAACCAGGGAACCAGGCTGTAGGTATAGAGCGCCGGAGAATAGGCCGTCGGCGCCAATGGAAATCGCCCCTCAAAATCCCAGGAATATCCATGCCCCTGAACGATATTCCAGGCAATTTGACCGTATTCAAAGAGCTTTTGATTTTCCGGATTCGAACCCACGATCGGGATCATCGCGATCCTGATAAGGGCCGCCGCACCGATGATCCCCCAAATGCCGAGATGCTTGTGAAAAGGCAATTTCAATTCATTCGAACTCGCTTAGCGGGTGACCAGGCGGATACCAGGAAACTAATCCCCTCTGCAGCCAGCAGCGTTAATCCGGGCAGCAAAGGAATCCGATAGCGCGGCAATACCATGGTCAGGCCATAAGCCGTGGTCGTCGCCAAAATAAGCAGAAAATAGAGTGAATAAACGCGCCAGCGACTTAAGGCGGCATATGCCCCCAAGGCAGCCAGGCCTATCAGCACAAACCAGGGTGCCCAATAAAGCGGATTGCGCGCCAGAGGATGAGTCGGATCAAATGTCCAAAAGTAAAGCAGGCGCCGCAGACAGAGCGCAATATATTGCCCCGGCTGCTGGCGGATGAATTCCAAGGCAAATTGTTTGTAAACTTGCTCCCGATGAATCTCATCGCCCCGCAATTGCGGATTGATCCGCGCCGCGTAGCTGGAGTCCAGCGAATATTCAATGGCTCTCCGGTCTGCCCCGCGCGGCGTCCCCGTCGCGCCCGCATGATTGCCACGCCACACATTGACCCAGAAATTTGTTCGCACCGGGATAAACTGGCCGAAAACGGCGTAGTTTCGCGCCGTCCATGGGGCGATCACTGCCGCCGTAATGACCGCTAACAGCACGCCATGGCGCAGCAACTTCCGGGACCACCCTTGCTGCAGGCCAATCCAAACCACGAAAATGACGACGTACAAGGGCGCGGACTCTTTGGTCAACCAGGCCAATCCGGCTATCAAACCGGCGATGAGGATATGGCTGACCCTTCCCTCGCGCAAATATTGAATACCAACGATGACAAAGAGCATCTGCCAGAGCAGCAACCAAGGCTCGGCCACAAATTTTTGCGGCATGAACACGGCTTCCGGATACAGGGCGAAGATGCTCGCCGCCAGCAGCCCAACGCGCCTGCCCGATAGGGCCATCCCGACGTATCCCAAGCCCCAAACTACCACACCCAAAACGAGGGCCTGCAATGCGGCCATGCCGGTGAGATTATAGCCAAACAGCAGGTAATAGAGCGCCAGGAGCCCAGGATAAAACGGCGCCATAAAGGCTGTCGGTCCGAACTCATAACGGCCCGAGAAATCCCAGGCAAAGCCGCGACCCGCCGCAACGTTCTTGGCGATCTCGCCAAACTCGAATGCCGAATGCTCAAGCTGCGAAAGTCTCAGGCCAAGGGCGCCGAGCCTGACGAGCACAGCGACTAGAACAATGAGACAGAGCAGTTTCTGATCGCGCTTTGCCAAAAGACCCACTTAGAAGGCCATCGTCTTGACTTCACCAACCTCAAAATCCGCTTCAGTCACCTTGCGCACGTCGCCCACGCTCACGCCCGGAGCCAACTCGGTCAAGACCAATCCTCCCCCTTTCCTGACCTCCATGACGCACAGTTCGGTGATGATCATGTTGACCACGCCCACGCCTGTCAGCGGCAGATTGCATTTGTTGAGAATCTTCGGGGCATTGCCTTTGGCCGAGTGATTCATGGTCACCACGACCTTTTTGGCTCCGGCCACCAGATCCATCGCGCCGCCCATCCCTTTGACCATCTGACCGGGAATCATCCAGTTGGCTAGATCGCCGTTTTTCGCCACCTGCATCGCGCCCAGGATGGTCAGATCCACATGCCCGCCGCGGATCATGCCGAAGGATTCCGCCGACGAAAAGTAGGAACAACCCGGTAGCTCGGTGATAGTCTGCTTGCCGGCATTGATCAAGTCGGCATCCTCTGCACCCTCATACGGGAACGGCCCGTAGCCCAGCATGCCGTTCTCGGTCTGGAGAAAGACATCCATGCCGGGCGGGATATAATTCGCCACGAGTGTCGGCATGCCGATGCCGAGATTGATGTAGAAGCCGTCGCGCAATTCCTGAGCGGCGCGGCGCACGATGATGTCACGAGCGGATAGTTCTGCCATGGTGTTTCTCCTTACTTCGTCTGAAGTCTGGGTCTGACCGTGCGCTGCTCAATGCGCTTCTCGTAATTCTTCCCCTGAAAAATATAGGTGACGAACCCACCCGGAGTGACAATGGCCTCGGGATCGAGCTCACCCGGCTCCACCAGATGCTCCACTTCGGCCACCGTAATTTCCGCCGCCGTCGCCATCATGGGATTGAAGTTGCGCGCCGTTTTGCGGTAAATTAGATTCCCATAGCGGTCGCCTTTGTAGGCTTTCACGAAGGCCACCCGCGCTCGCAGCCAGCGCTCCATTAGATAAATCTTGCCGTCGAAAATCTTCGTCTCCTTGCCTTCCGCGATGGGCGTGCCCACGCCGGTCGGAGTGTAAAACGCCGGAATGCCCGCGCCTCCGGCGCGCAGCCGCTCCGCGAAGGTGCCCTGCGGGACGAACTCCACCTCCAGTTCGCCCTTTAAATATTGCTGCTCAAAGATGGCGTTTTCACCAACGTAGGTCGAAACCATCTTCTTAATCTGCCGCGTTTGCAGGAGCAGCCCGAGGCCGAAATCATCCACGCCAGCGTTGTTGGAGATGCAGGTCAGATTCTTCACCCCGCTGTTGCGCAGGGCGATGATGCTGTTCTCCGGAATTCCGCACAGCCCGAATCCGCCCAGCATGAACGTGTCCCCGTCCTTGATCCCCACCAGTTTCAACGCCTCTTCCGCTGATGATACCACTTTGTTCACGCGAGTCCTCCTATTTGTCAGAATCGCCGATTAAACGGATTAAACAGATTTCGCCGATTTTATGAAACGCTTGAAGCGCAGGCTCTTCTCACCGAAGTTGATTAATAGACCAATCTCTAATTGGTAGGCAGTAAGGTAATTAATGATTTGCGCAAAATGAACTATTTCGATTTGGGTGATGGCTTTCAATTCCACGAGGATGCAGCTTTCCACCAAGAAATCCGCCCGACGTGATCCGATCTCTTGTCCATCATAATAAACAGGAATCTCCTGCTCGCGCAGAAACGAAAGGCCGGCCTTTTCCATTTCAATTCCCAGCGCCCGCTGATAAATAACCTCTTGAAATCCATTCCCCAACACAGCGTGCACTTTCATGGCGCAGCCAATAATCGTATGCGTCAGGTCATCATATTTGTGCGGTTCTACCATTGCAATGCCAAACCTCAAAACTCACGCCGAGACTTCAGAATCTGTTTAATCCGTTTAATCTGTTTAATCGGCGATTCAGACAAACTACACAACCAACCCCCACTCCTATTTCTTGACCTGCTTATACCGCGTTATCATGTAAATTATCATCTGCGAGGCGAAGACCAAGAACATCTCGGCATCTTCAATTTTGCAGGGCAATGGTTCGGCCTTGGGATGACGAACCCAGGGGTTTGCCAAACCATAAAATCTAGCAAATGTAGGCTTCCAATCTTTGAGCACTATGCCCTTTTCGATCAAATTCGGCAAAGCGTCGCCAAATGTTCCATCATCTAATCCGGCACAATACGTCGCAATTATTTCCACGCTGTCCCAAGCATCGCGCATGCAGCCAATAAGATCCGGATCCGGCCGCTTATGAAATGCCTGCCATGCCTTTGAAAAATGTTCATGAGCCTTGGCGAATTCCTCGTCCTTAAGAGTGCTTTCCGCTCTTCTAATTACATCCACCTGGTCAATTATCCGCTCGAATTGTCCCTCAACCATCCTCCATCGCACAATTTCTTCGCCAAATAAGTTGTTCATTGCCTGCTGAAGGGGCCCTGCAAGTTCGCGTGCGCGCATATGGACCCGATAATAAACAATCTCCAGCAGATCAAATACCATATGCCATTTTGCCTTCACAACAAATTCTTTCACAAGATAATGAAATCCCCCATATCCCTGAATATTTGTCGGCAGCTCACCGATGGCATTGAAAAAGTCATCGGTGATTTCTCTCCAAGATGTATCATAATGGTAACCTTCGTGCAATGCTTCCAGGATATGTGCCAACCCGTTCCTTGTGCGCCTATTCAGATCATCAACCTGTTCCCCTTGCGGCAATGTGAATCCTTCGCGTCGGGAAAAGAAATCGCCCATAATGCTTCCTGTGGATTCCTGATCCTTCCTGTCTTCTTATTGTCTGAATCGCCGATTAAACGGATTAAACAGATTTCGCCGATTTTATCTAAAGTATCAGTAATCCCAAAAATATAATCGGTCCCACCAACAGCATCACCGCCGCCGAATAGCCGATGATCTGCCGCGCCCGCAAGCCCGTGATGCCCAGCAGCGGCAGAGCCCAGAACGGCTGCAGCATATTCGTCCACTGGTCGCCATAAGCCAACGCCATGACGGTATCCGGTTGCGACACATTTAATTTTGCCGCGGCGGCTGTCAAGATCGGCCCCTGCACCGCCCACTGGCCGCCGCCCGATGGCACAAAGAGATTGACAAAACCCGCCGACAGAAACGACAGCGCCGTGAAGGTATGCGGCGTCGAAATATTCACCATGACATTGGAAAAGACCTCCACCAAGCCTGAATCCCGCATCATCCCCATAATGCCCGCATAGAACGGGAATTGCAGGATAATGCCCGCCGCCCCCTGCACCGACTCACCGACCGCCTGAACATAGCGGATCGGCCTCAGATAAAACAAAAATCCCAAAAACAGGAAAGTCGCATTGATCGCGTTTAAGTCTAGACCCGACAGACCTTTTCGGTAGAAAAGAGATCCGAGATAACCGAACGCCATCAGGCAAAATAGAATGGTCAACAAGCGGCTTTCATCCAAAATCTGCGCCAGCGTTCTGGCGCCTTGTCTCTTCTCCTCCAGAGGCTGGGAGTCCTTCGGATCTGCCGCCATGGAAATCGGCACCCAATTCTGCCGCTGCTTCGGCTGCATGTAGCGCAGAAAAATCGGAGTGGCGATCAGCATCGCCAGAGTGATGACAAGGTTTAAACCCCCGAATGTGGTCTGCGTGACCGGAATAATGCCGATCGTCTTCTCCAGAAAATGTCCCGCCGTCGCCACCGTCAGCGGCGCCGAACCCGATAGGCCTCCATGCCAGATCATCAGACCGGTATATCCGGCCGCGCCAATCAATGGATAATGATGAGGAATGCCCCTCGCTTTCAAAGAACGCGCCGTCTCCCGCGCCATCAGCGCTCCGACGATCAGCCCCAAGCCCCAGTTGATCAACGCTGTTGTTAAGGCGGCAAACGCCACCAACATCACCGCCGCGCCGCCGCTCTTCGGCCAGCCCGCCACCCGGTCAATCAACTTGCGCACCGGCGGCGATTGCGCTAAGACCCCTCCGGTGACCAGGATCAGCGTCATCTGCATGCCGAAGGTCAGCAGTTCCCAGAATCCGGTCATCCAGTGATTGACCATGCTCGCCGGACTGTTCGGCGTCAGCGCCACACCCAGAATC
>Ga0315284_10004997_pt1 | contig 18841 bp, 18 predicted proteins | sample YL17G09_16_MG_FD_203696 | JGI IMG/M metagenome (GOLD analysis project Ga0315284, IMG submission 203696) | Sediment microbial communities from Yellowstone Lake, YNP, Wyoming, USA - YL17G09_16 | ecosystem: Environmental > Aquatic > Freshwater > Lake > Sediment | place: USA: Wyoming | collected... | reverse complement strand
TGTCACGTACAACAAGAGATAGCGAAGCAAGAATACAAGAAGCAAGAGAAGAATATAGCATGGATTACATGAGTCCCTTTACTCTTCCTGAAGGTGTAAAGAAGGATGGATATTCTTACAGATGGGTGAATACCGGAATAAAAGGAGAAGCCAACTTTAGAGTAGAAGAAATGGCAGCAAAAGGATGGACTCTAGTGCCTTCCGATAGAGCACCCGGATATTCTTTTGATCCATTAGAAAGAAACGCCTTATCTAGGAAATACATCTCTTATAAGGATGTTATTTTGATGGAACGTCCAGACGTCTTCTGCAAAAGAGCAACACAGGCATTTAATGAATTGAATGCAAATAAAATAAAGTCATTACGAGGCGTTAGTAATGATCTAGGAGGGTTTGCCGCTCCATTAACCTCTATAAATAATTTTTAAATATGCCTTACACCGTAGTAAATGGTAGTACAGTCTACCCCACACAAGTATCGTATCAGTTAATCACACTAACTAATAATATAGTTTTGTCGTGGCCGTCATCTTTTGCCGGTGGTCCAATAGCCGCTGGATTCAATGATGTTGATCCTGACCAAGCTGGGTGGACAATCACCCTCCCAGATGCGACACTCGCGGCAACGGGTACGGATGTAATATTTAATAATATTTCTATCTACACCTTTAACATACTAAAAAATGACAACACCTTTTTATACACCTTGAATCCTGGGGATATTATAGATTTTAAACTCTATGATGTATCAACTGCGGCTGGATCATGGCGTATTATTCCGTTTGGAGGGGGGTATAACGGCATTGTAGCATTCGAAGCTAGCAGTTCAGACAATTCGATCGACATAACTAATGGCAATGTAGTTCCACCCGGTGCTGTAATTGATTTTAAACTTCCGGCATCCATTTTTAACTTAAATAATGTTATTACAACAGGAATACCGGTAATCAAAAGTGCAGCACCCTTAACATGGGCTACTACCACTATAACAGCGGGTACTAATATTAATATAACTAATGGCGATGGTATTTTAGGTAATCCAACCATAAATTTACTGCCGGATGTCGTTAACTTAAACTCTCTTCAAGTAGGTGAGTTTACTTTAAATGGCCTAGATTTATACACTACTACAGTAGACGGCACCATTTCGCTTGCTAGTAATGGGACGGGATATTTGATTTTAAATGACGTGACGATTGATACTGCCGGTAATATGGTCGTACCGGGTGATATTACAGTAGACGGGCAGTTTAAGAATCCATTCACTCCAAAGGCTTGGTGTACATTCACCGATATAAGCAATACTATAGTTATAGGGGACAAAGCTAATGTTCCAGCTAACGGAGTCACTAGAATTACAGACTCAACAGGATCTTATCAAATCACTTTCTCAACTGCGATGCCTAATATTAACTATGGGGTTTTTATTTCTTTGGGGACTAACGGCGGATCAATTCCTTTTGTTTCTCATGGTTTTTGGACGACAAAAAATTTGGGATCTGTGGTTATTTCTATAGCCGATGCTAGTGGAGAGTTAGTAACTGCTTTACCTTACGGGGCTACAGTTATGATAATGTCGAGCTAAAGATGAATTAAAAAATCTAATAATAAATTATCTATTGACGAAATGAATAATTTTAATACAATTAATAATTATTATTCTTGATTCATAAGAAGTTTAAAGTTTCTACGAAACTCAAAATCGTATCTTTTGGTTGTTCCTCCTCCATAAAAGGAACATGTCAGGCAAGACGTTAAAACGTTGCATCGGTTTATCAAATCTATCCTTAAAAGATTATCCAATTACTTAGTTTCTACGAAACTTAAAATCGTTTTATCGGTCTCTTAAATCTCTACCTTAAAAGATTTAAAAAAAATAATTTTTTAAATTTAAAACAAGAGGTTTCTATGGCTTATGGCGTAAATGCACCATTCGGCTTAAGACCACTATCATCAATCAATGGTGGTAGCTGGACTGAAAAAACAAACACATATTATATAAGTGCTCCCGCAGACGGAGTGGCAACTTACGCAACCAGTATCTTCACCGGTGATCCAGTAATTTGGAATCCAGTTATTGGTGCTCAAGGTGGTGGAACGATAGCAAGATATGGATTTAACACAGACGGTAATGCCGGAACAAATGCCGTTTCGATCGTTGGTGTTTTTATGGGTTGTGAATATATGCTGCCAACAGGCGTACTTGTTAAAGCTCCCTACTGGCCAGCTGCTACAGCAGTGATGCCCGGTAGTAAAATTACAGCTCTTGTCATCGATGATCCAAGTGCAGTTTTTGATATACAAGTATCGACTTGGACAAACGTATTGAATGATGCTCGTTTTCCATATGGCTTAATGGGTCAAAACTTTGGGCTTGGACTCGGCGGTGGTGGTGCAAACTTAGTTCCACAGAATCCAGCTGCCGGTAATATTCGTACCGGTCAATCAGGAGCTTTTCTAGCAACTACATTTACGGTCAACAATACAGCACATACGGTCATTACCTTACCTTTAAAAGTGATCGGTTATACCAATGATCCTATTAATTTAAGTAATCCAATTAGTTATGTAGCAGATGCAACAACTGCCGCTTTCCTAAATGTAATGGTCACAATCAACAATCATGCTTATAGAGGCGGTTCTCTTGGCGTAGTAGCTGCTTAATTATTAAAAGAGTATAAAATTATGATAAATACCGGACAAATCGCTCAGTTACTCCGCCCTGGTTTAAAGGCGGTCTTTGGGCAATATCCAACATATCCTGAACAATGGACAGAGATATTTAAAACTTACCAATCAGATAAGTATCAGGAAATCGAAGTTGAGATGAAATATCTTGGCGCAGCTGATATTAAGATGGAAGGTCAACCTATTGCTACTGATAGTATGGGTCAAAGAATCGTGACTAACTATATTCATAAAAGGGTTGGTTTAAGTTTCACGATTACTAAAGAAGCCGTTGAAGATAATTTGTATCAAAATCAGTTTCCACAACAAGCAATTTCACTTAGAAATTCTTTAAGGGTAACTAAGAATATTCTTGGTGCAAATGTATTAAATAATGCTTTTAATGCAGCTTATCCTATCGGTGACGGTCAATCAGTATGTTCTGCAAATCACCCAATTGACGGCGGTGTATTCTCTAATGCCTTTGCTGGAGCAGCTCCAAACGTTGATTTTAGTGAGGCAGGAGTAGAACAAGCTATTATTTTGATTCAAAAATTCCCAATGCAAAGCGGGATTTTGTCTCAAACTATGGCTAAAAAACTGATTTTACCGAGAGAGTTGCAATTCGCTGCCTCTAGGTTACTTAATTCTGCTTTCCGCGTGGATGTAGCGAACAATGATATTAACGCATTGTATCACAACGACTATATTCCTGACGGTTACAAAATTAATCAGTATCTAACTTCGGCTACTGCTTGGTTTATCCTTACTGACGCAGAAGATGGATTAAAACATTTTCAAAGAACACCTGTTGAGACCGATACTTATGTCGATTATCCAACAGATAACGTTATGGCTAAGGCTACTGAGCGTTATTCTTTTGGTGTATCTAATCCGCGTGGAATCTTTGGTTCACCTGGAGTTTAATTATCACTATGTGCAATTTTTGCACATACCTAAAGAGTATGTAAATTAGATGTTTTTATTCTAATTTACATACTTACTTAAATTTAAAAGAGAGCCGTCCTATGTCTAGATATTTAAGATATATTTTTCCAGTGGCTAACACCTCGGATGTCTGCATACTACAAAATACTGCTGGGGTGGCTAATCTTGTTTTAAACGGCAACCTCGCTAATCAAGTTACAAACCAGGTATCATTTATTGATCGTGGATATAGCAGATCCATTTCTCTTACTTCTGCAAATAACCTTGCGGCAGTAAACTTTACTATTAGTGGTATCCAAAATGGAGTTCTTATCACGGAAGTGTTAGGAGGGCCTAATGCTAATACTGTTTATTCAGCACAAATTTATGACAAAATTTATTCCATAGCAACAAGTGGAGCAGTAAACCAAGTACAAGTTGGCACGGGATATACTAGCTTCTTCCCACTGATTAATATTAATCTTGAAGGTGATAATATTGATTATATTTTGAGTACTGCTAAAGTCACGGCAGCAAGTATTAGGACGACTATTTTTGCTACTGTCGCAGATATTAGCAATAACGGTTCAACTTTTTTAGATGCCGTGAATAATAACTTTAATGTTTTTCAAATTAAAGCGAGTAACGTAGACAATCAGTATCTATTTCCAGTTCCTCCAAGTGTTGCTGCTCCATTTTTTCAACCATCTCCACCATATTATTCACTCATAATCTATATCAATGGACAGGTGGGAGAGATAGCTAATAGTATTGAAATGAATTTTAGACAAATATAAAGGTATAACAACATGTCTCTTTATACAAAATTAACGTGGCCAGTTGTAGATTTAGCGGCAGTATGCGCTTTGCAAAATACGCCTGGAGCTGGATCTTTAATATTAAACGGAAGATTAGGAAATATTAATGTTCCTAATCAAGTGTCTTTTATCGCGGCCTCCATGACAAGATCAGTATCAATCACATCAGCTGTAAATAATAGTGCAATAACTTTTATTATTAGTGGATTCCAAAATAACGCTCCTATTACCGATACTATTACAGGAGTTAACGCTAATACTGTATATGGGACGGGGTATTTTGATGTAATAACATCTATAACAGTGAGTGGACCGGTTAATCAAGTTTCAGTTGGTACTGGTAAGGCTGGTTATATGCCATTGTTAGTGATAAATACTACAAGTACTATTAATTATTCGGTATCGGTTATTTTTCCTGCTTCTGGCGCAGATATTAATTATACCTTGTATAAAACATTAGACCAAATTAATAGCAATTATATAACATTCAATAATCAGATAAGTAATTTATTCCCAATTTTAGTGAATCAAACTACATCGCAAATAGCTAGTTATCAGGAAATAGCAAATTTTCTTTTATTAAAAATAAATTCTTCTGCTACTCCGCTTACCGACACTTTTGATTTCATTTTCTTACAATCTTAAAACAAAGGTATATTGACATGTCACATAGCAGAGCAAAAAGAGAAGTAATGGCTAAATCTGGAAAAAACTGGATTCAAGGAGCTGTTAACCCAGAACACAAAGGTGCTTTGCATAAAAGCTTAGGAGTTCCCGAAGGGCAAAGAATCCCAGAAAAAAAGTTAAAAAAAGCCGAGCATTCGCAAAATGCTTTAACTAGAAAAAGAGCTAATTTAGCCGAGACATTAAAAGGCTTTGGGCGCAAATAATAATTAAAAAGAGATGTCTTGATGCTTCCTACCTCCGGTACTTTTAATTTTCAATCTATTCAAATTGAGCTTATTATCAGAGAAGCCTTTGAAAGAATAGGTATTTTAGGGGAGTTTGTAGAGCCTCAAAAGTTAGATTCAGCTAAAAGAAGTATTGATCTTTTGCTTCTAGAGTGGATGAACAAAAGTATAAATCTTTGGACTCTTGAAATTAGTTACCTTCCTCTTATAACTGCGCAAATACAATATACTTTGCCTGTTACAGTGAGTAATATCATACAAGCGAATCTCAGAACATCGACACGTCAATTAGATGGAGTCGCTGCTAGTAGCAATGGTGGTGTAGCTGCTGATGCTTTTGATGGTGACCCACTAACTGCTTGTACTCAAAATGCTGTAAATGGCAATATTTCCTATGATTATGGGGTGGGGGAAACTCAGCAAATTAACTTTGTGGGCGTTCAATCTAATGTTGATCGTACTTATAATCTAATTATTGAAAGTTCAGTAAATAATATTGATTGGTTGCCATTGATTACTCTTTCGTCATTGAATTTTGTAAAAGGAGTTAATGTGTGGTTTGACGTTCCTACTCCTATTGATGCTAGAGCTTATCGTATAAGAGAAACTGCTGGAGTGATACTCGATATACAAGAAATTTATTTTAATAATAATATTCTTGATATGCCTATAAGCAATGTGAGTAGATATGAGTATTTGAATTATCCAAACAAAAGATTAGAAAGTCGTCCAAGTATTTATTATTTGAATCGTCAAATCACGCCTATTCTTAATTTATGGCCTGCGCCTTCTAATCAATATAATTGTTTGCAATATTCCTATAAACAAATGATTCAGGATGCTGGAGCTTTTTACACTAACGCCTTGGAGATCCCATCACGTTTTTATCCGGCTTTGATATGGGGTTTGAGTTATCAACTTGCCTTAAAATATAATCCTCAAGTAGCCGGCGCATTTAAAGGCGAATATGAGCAATCATTTAATCTTGCAACGATATCGGATTCAGAATCTGTAAACATAAGTATTCGTGGGGATGAAGACTATGGAGAGATTTAAATGAGTTGGGTTAATCGTTGGAAAGGGAAAAATGTAGTTATTGATGCAAAAAATCCTTCGGCACTCGGAGTATGCGATGAAAGTGGTCTTGATTTTAACCATAAGGATTTGGTTAAGCAAATGGAATGGCGTGGTGATAGATTAGTATGGACCGGTCTCATGGTCGGTAAACCTTATTTAGACGTGCCGTCAGAACAAAATAGACCGCCGCTTGTAAAAGCTGATCCACGTCCTATAAAAAATCCAAGACTACCTGGTAACGATGCTTATACCGATCCTAATGGAAATCAAGTTTTGCCCAATACGCAACTAACGACAAAACTGCAAAATATTAATTGGGGAAATTAATGAGTGATCCAAATACGTTAAGAATACTGGAATTAGACGGAGGGGGAGAAAGAGGGTATTTATCTTTAAAATTTCTTCAGTTATTTCTTAATCAATGGCTTGGGCCGAGTATTACAAATATTGCCCCTTATTTTGATGTTATTTGCGGCACTTCTATAGGAGGTGTATTAGCCCTTACTATGGCATCAGGACAGAATCCATATAATCTTGATTCTTTTTTCACTGTACAGGGAAAACAATTGTTTAGTACAAATGGAGATGACTCAAATAGAGCAAGTACTCTTGCTAAGCTTTTTTCGCTTACTGCTAGTGGAGTTCCTTTTTATTCTACGCAAGGAACATCTAATACTTATGGTTCTAATTTATTGGTAAGCGAATTACAAACAATGTTTGGATCAAATACAATGCAGTCCTTACAAACAAAGGTTGTAATACCTACATATAAAGTCGATTTAAGAGGGGATAATACACTTAGTAAAGGTGTATATACTTTGTGTTCTAATGTTAATACTCCGGGGTTCGTGGGTCAAAATGAGTTGATTAGTAATGTGGCATTAGCTACATCAGCCGCTCCTTTTTATTTGCCTTCAAGACTTATTACAAGTATTAACCCTCAAGATCCTACCTATTTAAATGGTAGGTATGTTGATGGTGGTGTATATGCTAATAACCCTGCTACATTTGGCAGAAATTTAGCCCAGATATTAAAACCTAATGCTAATAGATGTTGTGTATTATCAATAGGTACAGGTCTTGGTGAAATGGGATTCGATGACCCGACTCCAAACCGTCTAAAACTAACTGACTCAGATCCCTTAGTTAGCATTACTAATTTATTCGGATTGTTTGATGTCGCTGTTACTGGAGGACAAGAAAACGTTGCTCGAAGTTTATTCCTTGAATCACAATATACATTATCTAGATTATATTATTATCGTTTTCAACCGGTTTTAGACGCGTCTTTGGATACGGAGCTTGATAATACTGACGATAGTATACTTACATATTACCAAGACACTGCTCTCAATGGTTATAATAGCGATTTAGATAATATAACTACATTTATAGGCCATTTAACAGCATGAAATTTGATGTTTTACACAATTTTATTTCGCCTGTAACCGGTAGAATACTCTCTACTAATAATTATGTATTAGTAGGAAATAACGCAGGGATTGCCATACCCTCTCCTGATTTAATTGATTTAAAATTAGACTTGATTAATTTAAGAGTAGACTTTGATGTAGCTTCTTCCGCCTCGTATATTCTAGGTTTTTCTAACTCTAGATTACCTAATGCTCAAGTATTACGTTCTTTATCTGATGGTTTTCTATTTAATACTGCTGGTATTGTTAGTACTACTCCAATTGCCGATATAGGTAATGTTAAAGGTCCTGACCCTGCTACATCTGTGGACACTAATGTAGCTATATGGGATGGAAACACTGGTAGAAAAATTAAAGACGGGGGGATTGCAATTGCCGATATAGGTAATGTTAAAGGTCCCGCTTTTTCCCTCTCAGGAAACATAGTTATATGGGATGGTTCTAGTGGTCGATTAATCACAAATAGCCTTTTTTCAACTGAAGGACTTTTAGAGGCAGCAACTGAGGCAGGGGCAACTTCTGCTGCATCATCAGAAGTGGCAGCTGCGATAGCAGAGGCGGCGGCTAAGGAAGCTATAGCAGCTGCCGCAGTAGCTACTGCCGCTGCGGCTTTTTTTCTTGCAACTGATGCGATTTTTAAAAAAGGTTCAAAAGGTAGCTCTGGTGCTTCTGGCGTAGCTGGACCGCCTGGAGCAGCTGCGCAATCTGGATTATCTACATTAGTTATAAATGCTAATATTGATATAAATAATTCTAGAATAGAAAATCTAGCCCTTTCTCCACAAGCTGATTTTGATGCAATAAGCGCTCGTTTTGTTTGGGATTTATTTAACGATAATGTCGAGATTAAATGGCAATAACATAATTTATATATGAGGAATATACTATGCCAATGAGTACTATAACAGTTGCAGGGATTAATCCAAGTCTAAATATTCTAGGAGCTACGCAACAACTTAACTATACGCAACCACTATCTACTTTACAGATAACTAATAGTTTTGTTCCTATTATTGCCATTCCATCGCAATTTAATCATGAATATAGAAATAATTTATTTTCTGGATTTAGGTGGACTCATCTGACGACTAATACCGATACTTATGGTTCTTTGACATTACAGAATTTTGTCAACGCATCTCTTACAGGTAATAATTTAATAAGCTTTGATAATACTGGGATCACTATATTCACATCATTAAACCTGAATAGTGGACTAATCACTAACGCTACATGGAATGGGAACACCATAACAGTTCCATATGGAGGAACAGGAAGAACTGCAACTACACCATATTCAGTTATTTGCGGTGGTACTACAGGTACAGGAGCTTTGCAGTCAGTAGCTAACGTAGGTGTTACTGGACAAGTACTAACTTCCCAAGGAGCAGGAGCTTTGCCTATTTGGAGCGGTGCAGGTAGCGGCACAGTAACCTCTATTACAGCGGGTACTGGGTTATCAGGTGGTACTATAATTACTAGCGGAACAATTGCTATTGCAAATACGGCAGTAACAGCTGGTAGTTATACATATGGAGGCTTTACAGTAAATGCACACGGGCAATTAACTGCGGCATCAAATGGAACTGCTCCTGTAATATCAGTTACAGGAACAGCTACTAGAATAAGTTCTACAGGAGGAGTTAACCCTGTTATTGATCTAATCAATACGGCCGTTACGCCTGGTAGTTATACCAATACATCTCTTACAGTAGACGCCGCTGGTAGATTGACAGCTGCAAGTAGTGGCCTCGTGGGAATAGTGGCGGCGCTTTATATGAGTGGTAATGCAACGGGGACTGCTGTTTTAGCAAATACTTTTACAAAAATTGCTGGAACAACAACACAATCTTTTGTAAATAATTTTACGCATACTAATAATCGATTACAATATACAGGTTCTAATCCTATTGATGCACTAGTAAGTGTTAATATATCAGTGACACACACAGAGGTTGGAGGGAGCACAATTGGTCTTAGTATTTTTAAAAATGGCACAATACAAATCGCCGCTGCAAATTATGCTTTTCAATTATCTACAAATTCAGCTACTTCTCTTTCTTTATCAGTGCATGTACCATTTATTATGACTGATTTTGTTGAGGTGTTTGTAACCTATAACGCGGGAGTTAATCCTGTGTTGGTTACTGACATGAATTTAACGGTAGCAATATAATAGATAATTATAATTTTTAAAAAAATCTGTTATAATAAACTTTTCCACAGTTTCTGCGAAACTTAAAATCGTATTTTTGGTTATTAGTTCTTATCCATAAAAGAATCTTCAGAATTTTTTAAAAATTTTAGGATCGCTTTTATGCCAAGACCGCCAATTACCACTTTTTCAAGCTTAGCTGTTAAAGAAAGTCCTACTAACAACAATAACGGTTTCTACGCTCCGCAATTAACTGCGGCACAAATAGCGGCTATTCCAGTAGATACCCTTGTTAATGGGGCTATTATGTATAATACAACCACTAATCAGCTTCAAACTCAGGTTAACGGGGCGACACAAAACATTCCTATTGGTGGAGCAGGACTGGGTGATGTAGTTGGTCCAGTTGGAGCGGTTGATGATAACATAGCTACTTTTGATGGAGTTACAGGTAAACTAATCAAAGATAGCGGTGTAGCTATTAATCGAGTACCGGCACCTCTTCCTTTTCGCCAATTTTCACGTTCGCTTTTAGCTCCCAATGTTCTTATTAATGAGATTAGTAATTTGGGTCATGTTAATTTTATCAATGGGCTTGGGATTATTTTCGTTGATGGACTTACTCCTGTAGAGTTTATAACTAACGATTTTGGTCTTGATTCTCAAGTTTGTTCTTTATTTACCGGAGGATTACCAAGCTCTTCTACAACTCCTTCTGCATTAGTTGAATTACAGTCAAATACCGGGGCATTGCTTCTTTCAAGATTGACAACGTTAGAAAGTAATGATTTGTTTGCCGCTCTAGGAATGCTATTATTTGACACCGATTTAAATTCGTTCCGAGGATATAACGGCGCTGATTGGCTAAGTTTTCCATTATTCAATACTAATGGCACTTTAACCGTTACCACTCCGATAGACCCAACAGATGCGGCGAATAAAGATTATGTGGATACCAGAAGTATAACCTTAAGTGGAGCGGTTACTGGCACGGGTGCGCTTGGTTCAACCATAGTAACTACATTAACCAATATCAACACATCGCAAATTACTAATTTTAATGCGGCAGTTACGGCCTTTAGGTTAGATCAATTCGCTATTCCGATAACTAGCATTAACTTAAATAGTCAGAAGATCATAAATTTACTTAATCCGACTTTACCGCAGGATGCCTCAACCAAAAGTTATGTAGATACAACCGTAACAGCAAGCTTAACAAACTTAAATAGCAAGACACAAAATATAAGTTTGTTAGAAACAACTCCGACCTCAACCAAAATGACTCAAAATTTAATACTTGGGGCAGAAAATACAATTAAGTCAGCTACGCTTAGTGTAGTCGCTACTAGCGCAATAGCGACTTCTAATATTAATTTTGGATGGAGTTTTACGCCAACAGTAAATATAACCGTAACAAAATACAAAATACAAACCGCTTTTTGGGCGAGTGCCAACGCAACAAAACCGATTGCTATTTTTAATAATGCAACACAAGCATTAGTCGGTGTTATTCAAACACTAGACAAATTAACAATTGAAAATGGCTATTACATAAAATTATTAGCTACTCCATTAGTTCTTACAGCAGGAGTTACTTATGTAATATCTGGATTATTGCAAAATGGCGATTTCTACACAGGGAATACAAACACATATCCCGCAGAAATTACCCCAGGAACAACAAGATATACAAATGGGCCAGATTCAACCGCTGTTTACCCAACGCTAAATGTTGGAGTTATGACCGGTGCAGTCGTTTCTTTTGATTATACTGTTTTAGGGGGTTTTAAAAATCTTCAATGTAATAGTATAGAAGTGAATGGCAATATTAATTTGATAGGTCTAACTACAGGGTTATTAAAAAAGACTGTAAGTCTTGGAGTAGGGGCTCTTTCAACAGCAATAGCAGGTACTGATTATTATGCTTTAAATTTTCCGACTAGAATCCTTGATAATGGGTTTATCGCCGGCTCGTCTTCGTCATTCTTCATAGGTACAAACGCGGGAAACTTAACCACGACTGCTATAAATAACACAGGAGTAGGATATGGTTGTCTTAATGGATTAACAACCGGAACATCCAATACTGCAATAGGTCATCAAAGCAGTTTCTTTTTAACAACTGGCTCATCTAATGTAGCTATAGGCAAGGATAGCTTAACATTTACTACTATAGGAGCACAAAATACAGTTGTTGGCGTATCTGCTTATGCACAGAATACAATTGGCTCTAATAATACTGGGGTTGGTTGGATTGTTGGTGGGGTTTCTGGCTCCAATAATACAGCGTTAGGTTCGCAAGCAGGTCGTTCGCTTACAACATATAACAACTGCGTTTTTGTTGGATCGCTCGCAGATGCTCTTACAGACAATCTGACAAATGCTATAGCAATTGGGTATTTTGCACAGGTGAATGCAAGCAATTGTATGGTTTTAGGCGGTAGCGGTGCAAATCAGATATCGGTCGGAATTGGCTTAACACCTAATTGTCAATTTCAACTTCCTACAATTCACGCAAATAGAAAAATTGTACTATACGAAACTGCAAATAATGATTATCAATTTTTGGGTTTTGGAACAACTAGTTCAGAGTTTAGATTTCACATCAATCAAGCATCAACAGATTACGTGTTTTATAGAGGAAATTCAGCTCTTGGTGCTTCTGAATTAATGCGTTTAACAGGAAATGGAAATTTATTGGTAGGAGCGTCATCAGCACTTGCTAAGATAGTAGCAACTAACGGTGTACAAAATATAAGCGGCGAAGATAGTTGTATTAGAGCTGTCAGCTTCCTCAACTCCGCAAAAATAGAATTGCAATGCAACAATAATTTGGGACGCTTATGGGAATTAAGGTCAAATAACAATGGTAGTTTTGATATTACAGATCGCACGGGCTCATCTACTAGATTGACTATTGATTCATCAGGTACAACTTATGCTAAACAATCCTACGCTTCTTATTATGCTACTGGCTCTGGTACTACAATAATTCCGAATATAGCAGTATTTATTAAAACTACATGGCCATCTACTTCGGTTCAAACACAATTAAATAATTTTACTTATGCTACTTCTCGATTTACATATACTGGTGCAACCAATTCTAATGTTTCTATAAATGTTTCGCTTAGTGCTACTCAAAACGCTGGAAATGGCGAATTATCAACATTTGCTATTTACAGGAATGGAATTCGAATAGCAAGTATTAATACAGTATTGTTATCAGCGGGCATTTCTACAGGTAATGCTACATTAAACGTCATCGCTCCATTGATTATTAGTGGAGATTTCTTTGAACTATGGGTGTCTCATGATACTACAGCTGGACGCACTATTACTATAACAAGTCTTAACTTTACTATTTCATCAACTTAAAAAGGGAAAATATCATGTCAAAAAATAAAGAATTAATAGAGCAAATGAAGGAGGATCAAGTAAAAATAACTGAGTTAATTGAAAATAAAAAATCAGATATACAAAATAATGAAAATGCTATCGAGAGTTATAATGAAAACATCAGATATTTATACGAGTTAATTGGGATTTGTAAAGCAGATATTGAAGCTCTTCAAAGACAATATGAGAATGATAATTTAATAATAGCTTATATTCCGCCGGATGGACTAAAGTAATAAATTTAAAAAAAATCAATATTAAAAATTTAGTGTATAATGGAGATTGCTGCCAAATGCAGGCTGCTAATTATAAAAAATAGGAGAAATTAATGAACTTTGAAACAATTATAGAAGAACAAAAAAGGAAAAGTGCGATAATCAATAATCTGATTATTGATTTTCAATATTTAGTAGAACTTACGCCTCAGATTTTCGCTAAAAATGCAGAATCTGCTCCTGAGTTCAAAAATGCTTGCAATTTTCTTCGTGTTTTATGCGACAAAGTAGCATTAGAAACAGAACAATTAAAAACTACGCTTCCTGTTTTTAATGAAGATAATTAAATTAAATAAATAATTTTTATGGGGATTTTTGTAGATTATCCGAGCAATCCTTTTGCAAATATAACTAATGTACCTACAACCATTTTAATTGCCGATACAAATCCTTTGCAAATTAATGGATTAATTGTGTGTAATAGAGTAGGTCAACCTATCAGGTTTAATTTAAAAAAGATTAGGACTCAAACTTCCCCCGTTGAAATATTTTATGTTAATGAGTTGCCGATAGGACCATATGAAACTGTAGATGTTGTAGCCAAGATTGGATTACAAATATTTCTTGAATATAGTACTACTCCAAACCCTTTAATAAGTGATAGTTTAATATGTTTTACTAATGGGTATACTCAAATCTGCGATTGTGAGATCAGCTATACCAGGTTAAATGATCTGCCCTTGGCTTGATTAAATAATCAATACAGTTTCTGCGAAACTTAAAATCGTATTTCGGGTTTAAACGTTCTTAGCCATAAAAAGAATCTTAATATATTTAATTTTAAGAGGATTATTATGCCAAGATCAGCAATTACACGTATCAATGGCGGCCTTCAAGTTGCCTCAAATACTACCAACAACAACGGTTTTTACGCTCCCCGATTAACTACGGGGCAAAGAAATGCCATTCCGGTAGCTACCCTTGTTAATGGGGCTATCATATATAATACCACAACTAATACTTTTCAAAACTACACAAACGGTGTCTGGAATAATCTAAATTCTAGCGTGGCTACAGCGGGAGTTGGTCTCGTAAACGGAAGTTCACCGGTGATATTGCCTAGTGGTTTAGATGCACAAGTTGAAGTAGGAGCAAACGAAATAAACGGTTTTATATATAATGGCACAACTTCTAATACTACCAGATTAAGACAAAATGGGGCTTGGGTAACAGTAACAACTGCTTAATATATGAACAAATTTATATCATTCTTCATCCTGTCCTTTTTTCTTTCTGCGTGTTCAATAGGAAGATTAGAGATAGATGACGATAGAACAACAACTTGTGGGAGCCAAGATTAAAATGAATCCAGCAGTTTTAAATTATTTACAAAGTCAGCAACAACCAAATCAGAATATGGAGCAAGCACCACAACAGCAAGCTCCATATAACCCTTTTGATAGTGGAATTAATAAAGCCATCTCAAGCGCAAGAGATTCTCTTGGGATGACCGATAAGCAGCAGGAAAAAGCTCTTAGAAGGTCAATGCTTACTTTTGGCGATAATATAGCTCAGCAACCTAAACAAAAAGGTTTTTGGAATAATTTTGGTTCAGTTGGAAGAGCTTTATCTCCTGCGATAATGGCGCATGATGATGCAGAAGATGCAGCATTAACTCAAAATAATGCTCTTGCTAATCAGATGTTAGCTTATCAGGCCGCAGAACAAAATAGACAGTCTCAAGAAGAAGAAAAGGCGTGGAGAAGACAACATGCAGAAGCGCAGCTTGGAGAACAAAGACGTGCTCATGATATGATGAATTCTAGGGTTAATGCTAGGACTTCCGGCGGAGCTTTGCAAGATGGATTAATAGATTATAAGGGTCAATCTTTTCGTCCATTAGATAAAATAGAACAAAGACAAGCTAATAAATTTAAAACAAAGGCAGGTAATACTTACTTAGCTGTCAAAGAAATTAATAAAAGCTGGGATGAGTTAGAAAAACTTACAAAAGATAATACCTTCCAACCAATTGGAGGCTATTCAGGAATAACTAATCCAGTAAAGGATTTTTTTGGTCAATTTAGTAATAAAAAAACTCTTCAAAAAGAAACTGCGGCTAGAAAAGATTTAGCTGCAAAGATGGGTAATCTAACTGCTGTTTTAGAAGCTGTTAAAGCTGGTGGTGGTAAATTAGGTCAGGGGATGTACGATCGTTTAAAGCCGAATTTTCCTGATATAAAACACGATGATTATGAAACCATAAAAGAGAAAATGGGATCTATCAATAAAGAGATGGATACCTACTACAAAGCGGCGAAACTAAGTGCTGATTTAGGGATCAGTATAGATCCTAATGATGTAGATGAAATGGAAAATATGGCTCTTCAAGGTCAAGATATGGATATAAATTCAGGAGAAAGCGGCCAAAATTTTATACTCATGCAAGATCAAAACGGCCAACAAATTAAAATTCCTGCTAATGATAAGCAGGCTATTAATGAGGCGATCAATGATGGTTTTAATGAGGTCTAAAAATGAGTAAATCTTATGACAAATATAGAGTAAAGGTTTTTCAGGATTTACCAGTAAAATCTTATGACAAATATAGGATTCAATCTCAAAAACAAGAAGAAGGCGATTCTTGGCCAGCTCTTATAGGCAAATCTGCTTTAAAAGGATTAGGTTCTATTGCTGATCTTCCTAATCTAGCGGCTCAAGGAATAGAAGGGTTATCTAGAGGCCAAGCAGAATCGGAAAGAAGAAAAATGGCACTAATGGGGTATCCGGGTTCAGACATAGAAACTCCTCAGATTAATACTTTAAGCTCTCGTATTCCGACTTCTAGTGGTGCAAGACAATACCTAAAAGAAAGAACAGGTTTTGATTTAGAACCTAAACCTACAACTGGCAGACAAAGAGTGGCGTCGCATGCTGCTGAGTTTGCTGGTTCATTAGGGCCATGGGGTTGGGTTGGTAAAGGAGCGGGTGCATTGAATGCGGCAAAATTAGCCCGCACAGGAGCTGCTATCGGCGCAACTAGTGGAGCGTTGCAAGAAGGCGGAGTTGATCCATTAGTTGCTGATCTTGGATCGGTATTTGCTTTGCCAACAGCTGCAAGAGGAATTTCAAGTTCTATAAAAGGAACTGGCAATTTATTAAACAGATTTACCAAAAGTGGTCAAGAAAAAGCTATAAAGAGTGCTGCAAGTGATATTCTAAAAGAAAAAGTAGGCGAAAAAAATATTCCAAGAGTACTTGAGAATTTAAATGCTCCCACTCCTTTTAATACTAAGCTTAATACTGCCGAACTAGCTCAAAATACAGGTATTTCAGGCCTTCATAGAGCTTTAGCCCCTAATATTCCGGCTATTGCAGAAAAGGAAGCTATTACTGATAGCATTATCAACAGACAATTAAATCAATTATCGCCTCAAATAGGTTTAGAGCCAACCCAGCAAGGGGAGGCTATTAGAAATTATTTGTTTGGAGAATTAAAAAATAGAAAACAAGCCAGAACAAATGTTACAGAGCCTCTTTATCAAGAAGTAAATAGATTAAAGCAAGGTATTGATCTTCCAAATACACAAGCTTTTTTAAAGAGAGAAGGTGAATTTGCAAAAGGAGATATAAAAAATAATCTCAATTATGTTGAAGATATCATTAGAAGTAATGCGGTCTCTAAAGGTGAGGTACGTGGTTTTGATAAATTATATGGTAATTTAGGACAAGGAGCGCGATCACAGATTCAAAAAGAGATTTTAGGTAAACCTGTACCCGCTGAACTAACAAACGCTTTAAAAGACATCTCTGGAAGAATTGGTGCAGCTAAAAAATCCGGTAATAATGAAGTGGTACGAGCTTTGTCCGAAGCTAAATCTAATATTCTTACAGACATGGCTCAAATACCTGAGGAAGCAATAGCACGGTCTGCTTATGCTAAGTTATCTAAACCTATCTCTGCTATCGAAAAAGAGCCATTACTAGGAAAGATTGTCAAACAAGATACTTTTGGCCAGGAGTTTTTAACTTCTCCAGAGCAAATCCCCGACATGATATTGCGTGGTAGTTTAAATAATACAAAGGCTTTAATGGCCGAAGTAGGAAAAGATAAGAAGACTATTGATATGATAAGAGGCTCTGTAGTTGACAAGTTATTAAATACTTCTGAACTTGCTTCAGCTAATGCGCTAGGACAACAGAATCTTTCATATAACAAAGTAAATAATTTTTTAAAGAAGAACAAAGGAAAGCTTCAATATATTTTTGATGAAAATCAGATTAAGGTTCTAGATGATGTAAAAAGCGTTTTAAAAAGGCGTAATATGGTTGCAACGGTCGGGAGAGCCGTTGGCTCTAACACCCAGTCGCAAACTACTCTTTTAGAAAATCTTACTAACCCTGTAAAACAATCTATCGGAAAGAAAATTATAAATAAAATACCGGGTGGGAAATATTTAACGCCAGTATATGAGTTATCTAAAAATTATGAAAAGCAACAAATAACACGTCTATTAGAACAAGCGTTACTAGAGCCTGATATAGCTAAGTTGCTCTTAACACCTGTAAGTTCAATTAAAAATGAGGCAAGTTTAAAGTCAATTCTAACAAAGGTTGGCATTCCAACAACAGCTTACTCTTTAAATAGCCAAAGACAAAGAGAGGAAAAATAACATGAATTATAATTCTCTACGTCTTCAAATACAAAATTACTCAAATAGAACTGACCAATTTTTTATTGATCAGATTCCTGATTTTATTAATCAAGGAGTGAATCGAATTTATTCAGAAGCAAAAAGTATAGGCTTTGAAAAAGTTGTATTGGGGAACTTGGTATTAGACAATCCATTACTAGCAAAGCCGGCAGATTGGAAAGAAACAGTTAGTTTTAGTATAATTGATGATAGATCAGTTCCATCTTCCACCTCTTTTTTACTGCTAAGAAGTTTAGAGTTTTGTAGGAGCTATTGGCCATCACCAGAGCTATCAAGAACTCCCGAATTTTATGCCAATAATTTGGAGTATAGTAATTTTTTCTTTGCACCTACCCCTGATTACGCATATCCATTCGTATTGATTTATCTTGCGCTACCTTTATTTAATCAGGCGAATCCTGAAAACTTTTTAACTTTAAGATATCCGAGTTTGCTTCTATATGCTTGCCTGCTTGAGACAATCCCGTTTTTAAAAGATGACGAACGTGTGCAGATGTTTGAAGCTTTATATAGTCGTGCTTTGC
>Ga0315284_10004996_pt1 | contig 18846 bp, 14 predicted proteins | sample YL17G09_16_MG_FD_203696 | JGI IMG/M metagenome (GOLD analysis project Ga0315284, IMG submission 203696) | Sediment microbial communities from Yellowstone Lake, YNP, Wyoming, USA - YL17G09_16 | ecosystem: Environmental > Aquatic > Freshwater > Lake > Sediment | place: USA: Wyoming | collected... | reverse complement strand
GCATCAGGGGGGCGTTGGGATCATTCAGCAAGGTTTAAGAGTTGCCGCCAACGGTGATGTTCGGCTGGAAGCCACACCCGGACAATGGCAACCTATTCCTAAGGTGGGGAAACGCAACGTGGACAAAGATCTTAATGAAATATCGGTTAATCTCTGGTATCCCGACTCCGCAATCAACCGCAAGGGTTTTAATCCCATTGTTTATCCCGACCTGCAATTTGCCTATAAAGTCAGGGTGAAAGGGGAGAATGACTATTTCATAATAATGGTGGATCTCGATGAACCTCTTCCTACTGAATGGATCGGCAAAATTGGTTTCAATCTCGAACTTTATCCGGCAGCGTTGTTTGGCAAAACCTGGATCATGGATAACCAGAGCGGATTTTTCACCCGACAGGCTAATGGTCCGGTTACCCTTGATGCCAATAAAGAAAACCAGGCCGTACCCCTTGCCGTCGGCCGTAAACTGGTCATTGCACCGGAGGCTGATAACCAGAAAATAAGTATAGAGAGTACTACCGCTGATCTGCAACTTCTGGATGGCAGGATAAAACACACTAACGGGTGGTTCATCGTGCGATCGGCTATTCCTGCAGGAGCCACCAAAAGGGCGATTGAGTGGACCGTTAAGGTAAACAGGATTCCGGGCTGGATATCACCGCCAGTAGTACATACTTCCCAGGTGGGCTATCATCCCAAACAAGCTAAAACGGCAGTCATCGAAGTGGATGCTTCGGAACGTAAAATTCTTAAAGCGAGCTTGTTAAAAATAAATTCTACAGGTAAAGAATCAGTTGTTAAAACACTCAAACCGACATTATGGGGCAAGTTTTTACGATACAATTATTTGCAATTTGATTTTTCGGAGATTAACCAGGAAGGGATCTACCGGATACAGTATGGAGATGTCCGATCGAATCCTTTTATGATCTCATCGGATATCTATAAAAGGCATGTCTGGCAACCTACCCTGGAGTACTTCCTGCCGGTGCAAATGTGCCACATGCGCGTGAACGATGTTTATAAGGTTTGGCATGGCGTATGCCACCTCGATGATGCCCTGATGGCACCCACCGACACCAATCATTTCGACGGATATAGGCAGGGACCTTCCACGCTTACGAAGTACAGGCCCGGTGACCGGGTTCCGGGGCTGAACCGGGGTGGCTGGCACGATGCCGGTGATGACGACCTGCGGGTCGAATCACAAGCCGGAACTGTGCAACTGCTTTCACTGGCCTGGGAGGAGTTTAAACCTGACCTGGATGCCACTGCCATCGATCAGACTAAGCGACAGGTTGATATTCATGTACCCGACGGGAAACCCGACATTTTGCAACAAATCGAACACGGAGTGCTTACCCTGTTAGGTGGCTACGAAAATATGGGCCGGGTATACCGCGGGATCATTTCTCCAACACTTCTTCAATATACTCTGGTTGGCGATATATCCAACCAGACCAATAACATGCCTTATAATAAATTATTGAAATACAATGGCACTTTTGAAACGGCACAGGGAATTAAAGATGACCGTATGGTTTTTACCGAAGAGAATCCTTCGCATGAATTTAGCGCCATTCAGGGACTAGCCGCTGCAGCCAGGGTGCTGAGAAAATATAACAGCCCATTGGCTGACCGTTGCCTGAGTGCCGCAACCGGCCTTTGGAATCAAAAAAGGAAATTTGCCGCCAGAGATTTATCTGAGCAAATTATGGCTGCCTCGGAGCTTTTGATAACAACCGGGAATGTAACCTATAAAGAGTTTCTCCTGCAGATGACAGATTCAATAGCCAGCCGAATTTCCAATGTGGGATGGGTGGTGGTTAGAACATTGCCCCTGGTGGCCAATGAATCCTACAAGGTAGCCATTGAACAGGCACTCACCGGACTTTCAAAAGAAATTTCAGACCAGGAAAAGGAGACACCTTTCGGTGTGCCTTACCGGCCTTACATATGGGGTGCCGGCTGGAACATCCAGGAATTTGGCGTGCATCAGTATTACCTGTCTGAATTCTTTCCGGAATTGTTCAGTGCCGATTATATGTTCAATGCCCTCAACTTTGTGCTGGGATGTCATCCCGGTGAAAACACCGCATCATATGCTTCCGGCGTGGGCTCACGTTCCATGACCATTGCCTACGGTTATAACCGGGCAGACTGGTCATACATTCCTGGTGGCGTGGTTTCGGGAACAGCCCTTATCAGGCCCGATTTTCCCGAACTGAAGGATTTTCCATTCCTGTGGCAACAGGCTGAATATGTGCTGGGGGGAGGGGAGAGTAATTATTTGTTTTTGGTATTAGCGGTAGATAAAGAGTTACAATGAAAAATGAAAAATGAAAACTGCATAACTGCATTACTGCATAACTGCCTAATTATCTAACAATGGTAACATTTCCCATAAACCTACTCCCATTGCTATAAGTAATCTCGAACTGGTAAATACCCATCGGCAGCTGCTGTCCGGTTGTGGTTTCACCGTTCCAGACAGGAATATCATTATTCGTGAACTTTATCGAATAAACCAGGGTACCCGACTTTGAGATGACCTGTAAAGTACCTTCCTTACCGGCTTCAACCGGAACGGTCCACGTTTCGCCTTTCAAGGGTGCGAAAACAGCCTGATAGGTACAGTCAACCGATCCTATTTGTGCGACGCCTGCCATACCAATGCAGTTGTTTCCATCCTTTACATATACCGGGTAATTTCCGGGGAAAAGCGTAGCGAACTGCAAAGTATCATAAAACCTCGAGGTGTTGAGAGAAAAGCTGTAAGGCGGCTTGCCTCCCGATACCGATTCCCGATGGATGGTAAAACTGCCGGTGGCTTTGTTGTTACAGCTTTGCAGAACCGTTAATTCCACTTTGAATTTTGTCTTCCGGCAATCGATTCCCACCTGTTTCACAGGTCCGGGAGTTTTGTCCCCGACAGGTAGTTTGACTTCTTCCAGGGTCCCGGGCAGAGGTTTTTGGGTATCCTCTAATGCTGAATTATTGATAACTATTGAGTCTCCGGACATTCTATTCATATCGTCCTGAACGGGCCGATTGAGGGGCTCTAGCGGAATGACTTTTTTTACCAGTGATGTGGGAGATTGCTTCCCTGCCTTGCTAAAAAAAGTGTCTGCTGTGTCTGTTGTGGTCATGGAAATTGCAGGGATTGTGTACGATTCTTTGGTTGAACGGGTATTTCTGAAGACAAGTAGCAGGACAAAACCAATCATAAGGCAGCCGATGCCGAAACCGGTGATGCGCTTGAAATTCTTCGACAGCCGGGTTTTCCTGATATGAATATCTTTCAGTTCATTCTTAACATTTAAATAGGTACCATCTTCGATCCATGCACGAAGTTGCCGGTGCATATCAACTTCACGGGCAAAAGAAGGATCTTCTTCAAGACGTTTCCGGAAAAGCCCTGTTTCACCGGTTGACAGATCGCCGTTCAGATAGGATTCAATCCATTCATTTATTTCAATTTCCGTTTTCATAACTCTTGTATGGCCTGTTTGAGCGACGGTCTGGATTCAATTAGAGAAATAAGTTTTTGCATGCATTTGTATTTGCGTGTTTTCACGGCATTTTCAGTTCTGAATCCCATTTTTTCACATATTTCGTTGTTTTTGAGTTTATAAAAGACAGAATACCTGAGAAGCTGTTCGCAACGTTTTCCCAGCTGCGATAAAACACCTGAAATCATCTCTTCCCGTTCCCGGGTAATGATGTGTTCCATGATATCGCTGCCGGTATCGGATGAATCGAAAAACGCTGGCATGGTCACTTCCCTTTTTTCTTTCCGCAGGCAATTGAGCCATAAATTCCTGCTCACAGTATAAACAAAGGCACTGATCTCATATTTCGGATTGAATTTTTTCATTTTCACATATTTATAGAAAACCAGGATGGTGTCCTGAAAAATATCGAAAGCAGCATCGGTATCACCGCTATTATTCAGAATAAATTTTTTCACTTTCGGGAATAGTGAATTATACATGAATTTTAATACATCCCTGTCGTTGCCGTTATAAATGGCGTCAATAATCTCGTTGTCGGAATATCCCATGCTTCCTGAGGGATTTTATATGTACTTCAGATAAGGTTCTAAAAGGTAACCCGGTTTCTTAAAAAATAATTACTTTTATTATTCTTACGATAAAACAATTGATTTGTACATGTTTATACCAAAAATAATTAAAACATCGTATGTAATCCAATTGTGGAGAGTTATATTGTTCAAGTGCTTCCTGATCCTGCTATTGATAGCTGCCAATCGTGTTTGTGCATTTGCTCAGCCTGAGAGTAAAAACTATCCTGTACAATTCAGCCAGTTCATTTTTTCATATCCCCTTATTAATCCTGCAAGCCTTGGCGTACACGCCAGTAATGAGGTGCTGCTTGGATATCAGAAACCGGTAAGCGGATTTGCCGGAGTGTCTACTTATTTCTGCAATATCTCTTTTGTTCCTTACAGACTTAAGTCCGCATCCAAAAATAAAAGCATTGTCGGATTAAGATTTTACAATGATAATGAGGGTGCCTATATAAACCGCATGCGGTTTTACGGAATGTATGCTTTTCATACCCCCATCAACAGCAGATTGAATTTCTCGGGTGGTATTGATTTTGGCGGTATGAACTTTTCGGTTAAATCGACCCCCACAACAGAAGGCGCATCAACCTTCAATGTTGATGCAAATGCCGGGGTATGGCTTTATAACAATAATTTTCATGTAGGTGTTTCGCTGAATCAGTTGTTTAATAGCATTCTGAAACCTCTCGAAGAAAAAACCAAACTTCCCACGCACATGAATCTATCCGCTTCCAAAACAATTCTGTCCAATGAGAATGTTGTTATTGGGCCTCATGTACTGGTAACTTTTCCATATTACGACAGGATCAGTATACGGGCGAGTTTGTACGGCCTGTTTTTCAATCGATTCATCACAGTGGTGGGATGGAACCGTAAAACCAATCTTTCCTATATGTTGGGGGTGAGCAAAATACGCGTGTTAGGGAATGAGATGCAATTTATCCTTTCGTATAATACATCATTAAGCCGTGCTTCAGTGAGTATTAACCAGTGGGAGATATCTTTTGCCTATTCACTTTAAAATTTCATATCAGTATTTTAAAATTTTCAGCCTGAGTGGGGTTACCTTTTGCGGCAGCATGTGTAGTTGAGGTATAATGATTTGTTAATCTCAACAATTAAAACGTAAACTCATGAAAGCAAAAAAATTGAAAATTCCGATGATGGCCTGCGCTTTGGCACTTGTTGTTATGGCATGCGAAAAAGAAAGCCTTACTTATAACGAAGACAGGGAAGCTGATGGCCTGAAAATGGCAACCCTGCCTGGAGATACCTCCATATCAGTAATCCCTGATATCGTGATCGATGATTCAGTATTGCAGAACAATGCCTTTGTCTCACAATACTGTGAAGATTTTCTGACCTATACTTATGACAGGGCCGGTAGACTGGCTTACATCAATTACATTAAAAGAAATACGCCACAACCTGTCAGTTCCTCCGATATAGCCTCAAGATATGTCTATATGCAGGATAAATTTGTTTATAGCAATACCGGAAAACTTATAGAACTGACCAGGTTTAATCTTGCTTACAACTCATTCCTCACCAGTATCATGGTTACAAAAAGCTATAAATACAACCAATCAGGTAAACTGGCTGTGATTATCACACGATGGCCAAACAGTCCGGCAGGATGGGAAAAAACAGAATATTTATACTATGATAATCTTGGGAACATGGTAGAAAAAATTATCAAAGATCCTGATAACGGACTTTATAAGTTCATCTACAGCTATGATAAAGAAAACAGGTTGATCAGAATGGCCGGTTACGGTGATGAATCCTCCCGGTTGCATTTCGTCTGCAATCTGTTTTATGATAGTATGGATAATATTGAACGCAAAGAGTTTTATTATCCTTATCCATGGGCAGCTAGTGTTAATGATGTAGAGCGGAGATGGGTTGTTTATTATAAATATGATAACTGCCTTAATCCTTTCCGGGACTTCAAACTCCCTGTATCATCACTGTTCGAATGGATGGATGTTATTTCTCCTTCCAATATTACGGCCATATCGTTTAATAGCAACTCGATTGACAGGGTTGTATTTTACAAGTACCGTTACAACACACCGAATTACCCGGTACTTCGCTACAGGGTTAATCTGCTTCCCTTGGATGTATAAGCTAAGGGATTTATTCGTAAATTTGATTTATTACTTGATGAATTAGGTTTATGGTATCCTTTCTCCGGTATATGATGGCGGGTTTTTGCCTGGTGGTTTTTCAGGTTTCTCAGGCGCAGGAAGTGCCCTGGAATGCTCCGTCGGTATCACTGGTTTCAGCTTCTTTGATCATTAACTGTAAACCACAGGTTGATGAAAAAACCTTGACCGAAGGGGATTATATTGGCGTATTTCATGATTCAGGCCGGTGTTATGGACTGGCGCGGTGGAAGGATACCACAAACTTCAGAATTACGGTTTACGGTGCGGATGGTGTTACCGACGGTTTTAATATCGGAGATAAGATTTCGATAAAGCTATGGTTGCGAAGTGAGAATTGTATACTTGAACATATTTCCCAGATCAGTTCGGAAAATCCGCTGATTTTTACCAACATTGCCTCAAACCGTTTGAATCTCCTGAACTTCGAACGGGCATCGGTTTCTTACCAGCGTGATGCCTATTGTTTGAATGAAGGGATTCCTGTAATACCGGAGAATAATTATCCTGTTGAGGATCTTACTTTTCTGGCAGGGACCGGATTGGAACTGGATGCTTCTTCAGGAGTTATTGATTTGATAAAAAGTCTGCCAGGGGTATACACCGTTTCACTCAATTCAAGTATTTGCCTGGCAAGCAAAAGCCTTAGCCTAACCTTGCATGATTATCCCCGGTTGGAAAGTATTCCCGATACTTTCATCTGCGGTGACAAACTTACACTTTCAACTCCTGTGCAGAATCAACAAATTCTTTGGTCAACAGGTGCCGTAACACCTCAGGTAGAACTTACCGAAACAGCTCTTGTTTGGTACAGGGTTACCAACATCCAGGGTTGCAGCAATTCTGATACGTTTGACGTTAAAAAAATGGCCATTGCCAGTATGACTTACACAACTGAAAAGGCAGACTGTTATGAAAAAGGCAGGATAAGCATATCGGATCAGCAAATCGACTATGGCAAACCGCCTTACGGCTACAGACTGATCAATCAGCTTGACAATTCGGAACTTGTAGATCTGGCACATATAACCGAAGGTATTTATGTTATTGAAGTTATCAATGCCAATGGGTGTGTATTGCGTTATCAGCAAAAGATAATCGTTGAAAAAGACTGCCTGAATGATAAACCTGTGTTTTCACCGAATGAAGACGGACTGGATGACAGGTATTTTGTTAATCTGGTAGGCAAATTGGAAGTATTCGACCGGAATGGTCAGCTCAGGCGGAGACTTAAAGGCCCCTGTTACTTCGATGGCAAAGATGAAATCGGGAATCCCCTTCCCATGGGCGCATACATGGTTGTATCCGAAAAGCGGGAGACAGTGGTTATAACTATTATCAGGTAAATTATTCCCTGTAAATTGTTACAAAGCTAACGCATGAAAAAGACAGTATTCATCATCCTCTTTTACCTGGTAATTATTGGGGGCATTGCTAGAGCCCAGCAACAAGTCATTCCCCTATGGCCCGGTGTGGCCCCTGGTTCTGAAAATTGGACGCAAAAGGAGGTACAGTACTTAAATGACCAAAAGCAACAAATGGTGAGGAATGTTGTCACACCCACCCTCACGATATATACTGCAGATCCTGCCAAAGCAAATGGCACTGCAGTAATTGTCGCCCCCGGTGGGGGATTCCGATTCCTATCCTGGCAAACAGAAGGCACTGAAGTAGCCGAATGGCTTGCCGCAAGAGGTGTGACTGTTTTTGTGCTGAAGTATCGGGTGATGAACACCGGTGCCACGCAGGAGGAATTTCAGCAATCACTGGCTATTCTTTTCAGAGAAATTAGTAATACCACCAATCCGGCCAATGCCGGTAAACCCGAAGGCAATATTTTTGGCAGCAGGGCAATGGCCGATGCCGAGGCCCTGGCCCAGGAAGATGGCCGGCAGGCTATAAGGCTGGTACGGAAACGTGCAGCCGAATGGAGAATAAAACCCGACCGGATTGGGATCATGGGCTTTTCTGCAGGCGGGATGGTTACCCTGGGTACTGCTCTGCAATACGATAAGGAAAGCCGGCCCGACTTTACCGGGGCAATTTATGCCCCCTGGTCAGGAGGAACAGTACCTGCCGATGCCCCGCCTATGTTTGTGCTGGCGGCAGGAGATGACGGACTTGCTTCCCCGGGAAGTGTACAAACATACCTGGCCTGGAAAGCCGCCGGAAAACAGGCTGAACTGCATATCTATTCCAAAGGCGGACATGGTTTTGGTATGCAGAAAAAAGGACTGCCGGTGGACAGCTGGATTGAGCGGTTTGGGGACTGGATGGAGTTGATAGTGAAAAGTGAAAAGTGAAAAGTGAAAAATTTGAGAAGTTACCCTTCAAGCGGTCCTAAGACCCTTGAAGGATGAAATATTAGCAGTATTTATTTGTGATATTAACTAGTTTAAATACTATGAAATTAATTATCAGTGCCTTATTTTTCATCCTTGCCGTTAAAGCAACCTTCTCCCAACCAGCATTAGAGCAATCGGGTGAGGTGACATACAGCCGCAAGGACGGCATGGCCCTTACCATGATGGTACAACAACCAACCGGTGTTCCCAACGGGAAGGGTGTCATTTGGGTTGTAAGTGCCGGATGGACTTCGGATTACAATTGGGTCTATATGTTTAAGGGTCTGGTAAAACCAATATCAGACAGGGGCTATACCATTTTCTTCGTCATGCACGGTTCACAGCCGAAGTACACGGTTCCTGATGCAGTAGCAGATGTTAAAAGAGCTATACGTTTTATTCGATACCACGCAGGTGATTATGGTATTGATGCGAATCACATCGGAATATCTGGAGCTTCAGCAGGAGGACATCTATCGCTTATGATGGGCACTACAGGCGATGACGGTGATCCCGCTGCCAAAGATCCAATAGACAGGGTATCCTCCAGGGTACAGGCGGTTGCCTGCTTTTTCCCTCCGGTGGATTTCCTGAACTGGAAAGAACCAGGCGACAATGTAGTACTTCATAGTGAAATGAAAGAGTTTCAGGCGCCACTGGATTTTGTGGAATGGAATGCACAAACCCTGCATTACTTACCGGTTACCGATCCTGAAAAGCGCACCGAGATTGGCAGGAAGATTTCTCCCTTGTACTTTGTCACGGCTGATGACGCATCCACATTTATTGCCCATGGTGATGCCGACAAAGTGGTCCCTTTGTCACAATCCCAAAAGATCATCGAAAAATTCAACGAAGTGAATGTGCCCTGTGAATTGAAAATTAAATCCGGCGCCGGTCATGGGTTTTGGAATGATATGGTTTCTTACGCAACGCTTTTTGCAGATTGGTTTGACAAATATTTAAAATAGCGACAAGGGTCAAGGGACGAGGGACAAAGGAATGCCGGCATTGTCAAATTGCAAAAGGGCAATTGTAACCATTACTTCTATGCTAAGCAACAATAAATCTTAAATTATTACTATCCATCTATAAATATTACCACTTTGCAGATTAGATTTTCATAGGCTTATCATGTTGTTGATATTTGAGGGATTGTTTATTCTCTAAATCTTAAACAAACATATCCTATGAAAAAAGCTTTGATTGTAGGCATGACTGCCATTTTTACGATGTTTCTGACAGGCAGTGCAATTGCCCAGCCACCTTCACCTGAAGAAATGGCCAAAATGGAAACGGAATCCATGAACACAGAACTGAAGCTCACCGCCGATCAGTTGACTAAAGTGGAGGCCATTAACCTCAAGTATGCCCAGAAAATGGGTGAAATGTTCAGCCAGGGACCGGGCGGGGATTTTGCCGAGATGCAAAAGAAGATGCAGGAAATGGAAACACAGAAAAGAGCTGAGTTTTCCAAGGTACTCACCGCTGATCAGTTGAAAAAGTATGATGCCATGATGGAAGAGCGGCGCAAGAACATGCCGGGACCGCCGATGTAGGATTTATCTTAAATCGATATAACAGGTGTAGAGACGCAAAATCTTGCGTCTCTAGTGTGTTTCATCATATCAATTTTCTACAGTAACAATCTCTACCAAAGCATCCTTCAATCCCTCCGCTTTGGCCTTTAGCACAATCTTCCCCGCCTGTCCCTTCGGACGCATAATAACCAGGCATCTTCCCTGCCAGGTCTTCTTCCGGGGTTGCTGAAAACTAGACATATCCGTGGGACTGCCGCTTCCCACCCCTGCAATCTCTCCATTCCCGCTGATCTCAAAGTTCACGAGCAAATCGTCGGCATCGGGAACTATATTACCCTCGGCATCAAGGATTTCCGCCATCACGTACGAAAGGTCATTCCGGTCGGCCTTAATGGTGGACCGGTCGGCAATCAGCCAGATGGATGCCGGCTTACCCACGGTTCGGATCCTCTCCGAGGCGGTTTCCACCCCGTTGTCAAAACAACGGGCCGTCAGTGTCCCTGCTTCATAGGGAACCTCAAAGGTGGCGGTAATGGATTTGGTGTCGTCCACTGCATGTTCACCGATCACCTTGCCATTCAATTCAAGTTTTACCAGCTTGCTATGCGTATATACATGCACCTGCATATTTTCACCTTCATGGCCATCCCAATTCCAGCTTTTTAGTTCATCAGGGAAGCCCCAGGGACTTACCAGTTCCTTTTTCCCTGGTGGGATGGGTTTGTGCACGAACATTTCAACCTTGCTTTCACGCCAAACTACGTGTTGATAATAGTAGGGCGTTTTTGGATTGCCGATCAGGTCCAGGTCACCCTGGAAGTTGTTGAATATGGGCCACGAATCAGGATTAAAAAATACCATCATGGAAGCCATTGAATTGGGTCCTGTTTCTGGTCTCCCCTCAGCAGGAACCAACCTGGGCAATCCGACTCCGGCCTCACCCAAGTAATCCATGGCCGTCCAGTTGAAATTCCCGATCACATAGGGGAGCTTCTCTACCATCTGCCAGTTTTCGGAGGAAAGAGGAGGCATGAACTCGGAGGCATAAATAACACGATCGGGGTAATTGGCATGATCCTCTTCATATCGGTTGAAATTATAATTATAGCCTACTGCATCCAGCACTGCCATGTGGGCAGCCTGTTTATGCCAGCCACTCTTGCCGGTCATGAAGGATTCAAAATCCACCATGGCTTCGGTGACTGCGCGCGTGGAATCAAGCCGGCGCAATTCATTGGCCAGGTTCCTGGCAATTCTAAGTCCGGATGTATCAGCAGCCTCCGGTATTTCATTCCCGATGCTCCACATAATGACTGAAGGATGGTTTCTGTCGCGCATCACCATCGAACGGATATCATCCTGCCAGTGATCCCTGAAGAATTTGGAATAATCATCGGATGAAACTTTCGGCCTTTCCCACATGTCAACAAACTCATCGATCACCAGCATACCCATACGGTCGCATACATCCAACAGGTAAGGAGAAGGAGGATTGTGGCTGCACCTGATCGCATTGAATCCGGCTTTCTTCAGTAATTCTATTTTGCGTTCTTCTGCACGGTCAATGGCCGCTGACCCAAGCGGACCATTGTCGTGGTGGAAGCATCCCCCTTTCAGCTCAACGTTTTGGCCATTCAGGGTTAACCCGGTTTGCGGATCTATCCTGATGCTGCGGATACCGAATTTAGCAGCCAGGTTATCAGTTGCTTTGTTACTGACCAGTACTGTTGCCCTGACCTGATAAAGATTTGGCTGTTCGGTCGACCACAGGGCAGGACTTTCAACCGAGATCTTCTGCTTTAGATCATAATATGTTCCCGTGGTCAGTGTAATGTTGTTCTCTGCTTTTCCAACGACTTTTCCTTCAGGATCTAGAATTTCAACCACCAGGGTTACGGGAGTATTTTCCTTTCCTTCATTGATAAGGGTTGTGGAGATCTCAACATCAGCAGATTTTTCTGTGACCACAGGTGTAGTGATATACACCCCCCACATCCCGATATGCACCTGATTAACCAGGGTCAGCCATGTATGACGGTATATGCCAGAACCCGAATACCAGCGTGCATTTTTACCTTCATTCTTGACCTGCACGGCCACCACATTGGGTTGTCCCGCCGGATTAAGATAGGGTGTAATATTGTAATAGAATGAGGTATACCCATAGGGGTGGTTACCAACATGCTTTCCGTTGATCCAGACATCTGAATTCATGTACACTCCATCTAACTGGAGATACGCAGTTTTACCCTGATCTGCCTTATTGACGGTAAAGGTCTTTCTGTACCAGGCTGTGCCGCCAACCGTATAGCCTGAGCCCATTTTACCAATGGAGGCTTTGGTAAAAGGACCGATAACACTTTCCTCTGCCTGTCCGGCAGGCAGGTCCTCGATACTCCAGTCGTGCGGCAGATCGATCATCCTCCACTCTGAATCATCAAATGCCGGGTTTTCCGCCCCTGTCGGATTGTCTTTCAGGAAGCGCCAGCCTTCATCAAATGTTTGGGTACGATGATTGTCTTGCGCGCTCATCGATGTGATGCAGGTAATTTCAAGTATTGATACACAGATCATCAGCATGAATAAGAAAAAAGCAATATTTTTCATCCTGTTCATAATTTAATACTCTGAAGGTACGAGTTTTTTTATTATAGACCTCCTTATCATTGCATATCCTTAACAACCACTTCTAAATGATTGACAGCGCTTTCCCCTGGCTGCAATACCGGTAATGAATTTTCCTCGCGTAGCACTTTCCTCGATTTGCAAAGTACGTTGCAGGTAAGGTAAACCAAATTAATTCCCTTATAACTGGCCAGTGAGATATCCATACCGCGATCGGGCAAAATGGTATATTGCAGGCCTGCACTGGTGCTGATATCGGTTGCCCGCATGCCACGTGCCCATCCTTCGGTGAGGGTGTAATGCCTGCAACCTCCTAGTTGCGAAAGGTTTCCAATGTAATGTAAAGTATCTGACTTGTTCATATAACTGTTCTTAGGGTTTTGATAACTGTAAGTCGTCGTATAGATCAGGTTTTCCAGAATTGCTGAAGGGCAGGATATAATTGCTTATAGGCTTCAAATTTCCTGTTGTATAGTCCGGCATTATCCTGATTTGGTGTGAAAACCATACTATCCATGCGGTTTTGCCTGAGCAGGTGTTCTACTGGTATATGTTCCACTGCACTGCAGGCCAACATTGCTGCTCCATAGCATCCCGCTTCACCAACATCACGTACCATGATCTTTTTATTCAGCACATCCGCTTTCATCTGGGTCCAGGATGTATTCCGGGTACCGCCTCCTGTAGCAATGAATGTGTTGATCTTCATACCTGATTTTTCCATCAATTCCAGGTTCAGTTTCATCTCCATGGCCACTCCTTCCAGCAGGGCACGGGTAATTTCTCCCTTGGTGGTTGACAACTGGAGTCCTACAATCGCTCCTTTGGCCTGGGTATCAAAATAGGGTGTTCCGGTGGCTGAGAAGTATGGAAGAACCAGTAAACCAGTTGGGTGCGACGGCATCGATTCGAGGAGCAGGGAATAGCTATTGATTCCGGATTCAACTGCCCTGGCTTTTTCTGACTGTCCCAGTTCGTCCCGCATCCAGCGCAGGATATTGCCTCCCGTCAGGCTGTAGGCAACATTGGTGTATTTACCCCTGATCGTGTAATCATAGCAGCAAAGGTTATTCCGTTGCAGCTCTTCTGAAAAGCTGGGTTTGTCGAGTATGGGACAGAAGCATTCCACAGAACCGGTTGCATACATGCACATGCCTGATTCAATTACTCCAGCTCCTAATGCCGCACAGGTCTGATCATGTCCACCGGCAATTAAAGTGACCGGATTTTTAAATCCTAATTTACGACCGTTTTCCTGCTTAATCGTTCCGGTCATTTCTCCAGATGCCACGGGTATTGCCAGCTTATAGGCCGGCAATTCTGCTGCTTCAAGTATTTCTTGGCTCCACCGGTGATTGAGCACATCGAAAAGCATGGTCCTGCCTGCCAGTGGCCAGCTGATCCTGGGCTCAAGGCCCGCCTTGTAATGAAAAAGATCCTCAAAGCACAAAAAGTATCTGGTATTTTTCCATATCTCCGGTTGATTCTCCTTTATCCACAGAATCTTAAAGAGGGTAAACAAGGGATGAGGGGTATGACCTGTGATGTGATAGATTTTCTCGATTCCAAAAGCATTACTCCAGTTTGCAGCAATATCCCTCGCCCTGGAATCGGACGATACCATGGCATTCCCAAGAATATCCCCGTTATGGCCAACCGGTGTAAAAGCCTCGCCCTGGCTGGAGACACACATCGATACCACAGGATCAGGCGTCTTTTCGTTGACCTCGGCAATGACTTCAAAACACTTACTGATCACATCATCTGAATTGAGCTCTGCCCAGTCAGGATTTGGATGCAGTACAGCGTATTCCCTGAAAGAAGAAGCCAGTTCTTTCCCAATGCTGTCAAATACCACTGCCTTGCATCCTCCTGTGCCTATATCTAAACCCAGATAACTCAAGTTGTTGTGCTTTAAATTTCGGTAATTTCGTAATTCAGGTAACGCGTGCAGGCTTCACGAAATGCTCTAGCAACAAGGCCGGGAGTCACACTTACGTGATGACGGTAACCATTGTAACCTATTTTATACAGTTTATCCTGCAACCTTTCAATTTTGGCAACACCTCCGCATCCGAAAAAGCCTTCCTGAATGGGGTCTTTTGTAAACTCACCTTCGCCCACATATACACACAGTTTCCCATCCTGGGTTTTTGAGCTGGCAAAGGTCAGCGGATTAGGGGCAATGCGTCCGACGTTGCATCCGAAGCCACAACCGGCACCCAGCGACTTGGCAAACATGGGATGTTCGATGACATCTCCCTTGGCAGTCATGAGACTTTGCGGTACAGGCCCACAATGAAAGAGTATGCATTTATCCGGATCGTCACCATAATTGTTATTCCAGTCGAGACAGGTTACCGGTTTACCAGAGGCCAGGTTCAGTGCATACATGGTGATGGCATTGCAGATATCCAGTTCACAGGCTGCCGGGAATCCCCGATCGTTAATTTCACTCAGCAACACACAGGGGGCAACGCCAAATTCCTTTTCCATTTCAATCCAGCAACGCAGGGCAAGTGTATTAAGGTTATATTCTGTAATGATCTCATCAATCACAACGCCAAAACGTACCAGGTTTTCAAATGCTTTTTCAGGAACTTTCTTAAAGTTTGAGTAGCTTTTTAGTCTCGCTGCTTTGTCTTTTGCTGTCGCAGAAGTGATGTTCAGCTTACGTACCCTCCCGAATACATCTGAAAGATCAAGTACTTCAGTGGTAATCCCGTATTTCTGAAGTGTCAGCTCATCGTAACGGACTGTCTTAAATGCCGTGGTCCTTGCTCCTAATGCTCCCACAGTCATTCTTTTCATGCCATTGACAATTTTGCATACCTTATCGAAAGTGTCAATTTGCAGTTCGAATTCCTTTGAAAAGGGATGCAAGGTATGGGGCGGGAAAACAGTATAGGGCAATTGATACTGATAAAATACATCCATGATGGAAAATTTTCCGCAGAAAGCATCGCGGCGCTGCTGGAAATCCATTTTATCCAAATCGTCGGGATAGGCCAGGATATAAATGGGTACTCCGGCATCCTGTAAGGCTGACACAGCGCCAGTTTCATCCCCAAAGTTCGGCAGTACCAGAATAACGCCATCGAATTTACCCCGGTTTTCCTCCAGGAATTTTGCATATTTCCTGCCTTCTTCAGGACTTTCAACAGCCCCGTAGCGAGTCAGGTTACTATCCATCATCAGGCTGCTGTAACCCAGTTTTTTCAGTGTCTCGCTTACTTCTTTTCGGGCTATGGCAATTAATGATTCCGGAAAGAATCCCCTGTTGCCAAAATACAAGGCAAATGTTGATTTTTGTTTTTTCATACAATTAATATTTTAAGTTTCACTGTTTTCAAGAATGAGGCTTGCTGATCCTGCAATTTCAAGCTGGTTCCTGATGATATCCAGCATCTCCTCATAAACAGCATCCTGTGCAGCCTTTACAGAGCTACCCATTAGTCTTTCATAAGGTTGCCGGATGGCAGTCGCAATGTTGATTTTGGCTATGCCATGCTTAAATGACTGCATCAGGTATTCTTTGGCAATGCCAGTTCCCCCGTGCAACACAAGTGGAATATGAATGGTTTCATCTATTTTTTTCAGGTGAGGAATGGCCAGCCGGGCTTCAGTTTTTTTCTCGGTTCGTGCTGCTGCAGAAATAGCACCATGTACATTGCCTATTGCAACAGACAGCCAGTCGGTTTGGGTCTCCTGAACAAACCTCATGGCTTCTTCGGGCGACGTGAATCCTTTTCCGGTGGCAAAAAGCTCTTCATAGAGTGGCAAAGGTCCAGATTCATGACCCAGCACAGCACCCAGTTCAGCTTCAACCGGAACGCCGGCACTATGGGCCAGGTCAACTATTCTCCTGGTGCTTTTTATATTGTCCTCCAGGGTAAGCCTGGAACCGTCAATCATCACTGAGTCATATCCCAAATCAAGTGCTTCGGAAATGATGGCCTCATAATCGGTTTGCAGATTGTCCTCATCCACTACCGGGACATGATCGAGGTGTAGCCTTGTGAACCGTAGATCCTTTAGTTTTTCGTATTCATCGCGTACAGCTTTCATGCTGCCTGACTTGAATTTCAACCATTCAAGCCTGGCGACCATAATCAGTCCGAACGTCCCGGTGTCATGAAGGGCCTTCGTTACAGGTTCCATCATGGGCAGATAAGGAATATTGAAACCGGGAATGACAATTCCTTGTTCCCAGGATTTCTGCATAATGACATGTATTGGCTTCGTGTACATGGATTTCTGGTTAATTGCAGAACTATTACGAAATTAGTCTGCAAAAAACAAGAAGTGTAGCAACTGATTTGCCAAGTAATGAACTATATTTACATTATTAGAGATTTTAGTTAATTCTATTGTTAATATTATGCAGATATCATATGAAAAGCTTGTGGTCGACGAATACAGCCTTTTCCATCACCAGCAATTCATTCAGAGCCGGTTTACCTCGCCGTTTCACATGCACGATGAGTTCGAGCTGATAGTTATTGTTAAAAGCCATGGCAAGCTTTATGTCGGGAACAACGTAACCAATTTCAGCGCGGGTGATTTGTTCCTGTTTGCACCGGGATTACCGCATTGCTTTTATAATACACGCGGCTATGAGAACGGCGAAATTCCGGCACATGCCGTGGTGGTTTTCTTTAAAAGGGATTTTCTGGGGGATAAATTCTACGATAAAACGGAGGCATCACAGTTAAACCGGTTGATCAGGAAATCTGAATACGGTATACAGTTTTTTAATATTTCAAAGACATTGATCAACAGGATAATTACATTGAATCAAAAAAAGAACCTGGAAAAACTCGGAGAATTCTTGCTGGTGCTTAATGAGCTGGCTGGTAAGAAAACCATACAACTCCTGAGCAACAGTGAAAATAGTCTTACAGCCGCCAGTCTGAACGAATCCAGGGTAATTCATGATGTATATAAATACGTGGCTGAAAACTTCCAGAAAGAGGTCACCTTCAGTGGTGCCGCAGCGGTGGCAAACATGCAGAAATCAGCATTTTGCAGGTATTTTAAGCGAAAAACAAAGAAGAAGTTCACGGAATTCGTTAACGAAACGCGGATCATGCATGCCAGAAAATTGCTGGCTGAGACTGATAAGACAGTCATTGAAGTGGCATTTGAATGTGGATATGACAATACGTCCTATTTTAACCGTCAGTTTAAACTGTATTGCCAGATGTCACCTAAAGTTTTCAGGGAACAGATAAGTCAGAAGTGAGATGTTATGCAGGTATGCTTGTGCAATTTTGAACACTCACCGCTTAACGCTTTCCTTATCTCCAAAACCTTACTTTTTGTCTATAAAATCTCCGATTTTGTATATTGTGTTTTGATGGGAGGGGTATCTTCATCATCTTTGAGATGTAAAAGTCAGCCAGCAAGATATTAGTTTATCCATCATACAATTCAGATTTGCAGGTGTTTTTATTAGTAGTTAGGGTTGCCCCGCTTTTTAGCGGGGTTTTTTGCCAATTTGTCTATAAAAAAATTAAGTTTGTCTAGTTGGTTTACTCAAAACTTATAAAACCCTAACTTTACCAATATGCCTGCGGATAGATCTATCTCAGGTAATACGAACTTAAGCATGGAGGTAAATGATATGAAAAAAATCAGGAGTTCATTGTTGGTTATCGCAGCAGGATTGTTTCCGATAGCCCTGCAGGCACAGCATCTACAAACGCCTGTTCTGGGTAAGGCTTCTGTTAAACAGGTTATCGCAGCCATGACGCTGGAGGAGAAAGCCAGCCTGGTTGTTGGAACAGGTATGAACATGCCCATCCCGCCTGCGGCGGGACCCGGCACTCCGGGTGCTCCCCCTGCCAACGCCGGGGCACCTCCACAGGGTACGGCAATCGGACAAACCAGTTTTCTGGTGGATGGTGCATCAGGAACCACCTTTGGCATTCAACGCCTGGGGATAAATTCCTCCGTGGTTACCGATGGTCCTGCAGGTATTCGTATCAGCCCCACCCGCCAGAATGACAATAATACATATTACTGTACGGCTTTTCCGGTGGCCACCCTGCTGGCATCCACCTGGAATACCGACC
>Ga0315284_10004994_pt1 | contig 18851 bp, 5 predicted proteins | sample YL17G09_16_MG_FD_203696 | JGI IMG/M metagenome (GOLD analysis project Ga0315284, IMG submission 203696) | Sediment microbial communities from Yellowstone Lake, YNP, Wyoming, USA - YL17G09_16 | ecosystem: Environmental > Aquatic > Freshwater > Lake > Sediment | place: USA: Wyoming | collected... | reverse complement strand
GTAGGCGCCTTCGATTGCTGATATTGTTTCGCCAGCGTGGCGAGCTGCAGCGCCGAATCGACCAGGTCGGTGGCGCCGCTCAACTGGATGTCGCCACTGGCATTGGGATCGACGCGGGCGATGAGCCGGTTGGTCGCCAGCACGGACTCGCGCTGGATGGTGCCGAGCTGGATACTCGGGCTGCTGTTGACCCTGCGGATCCGTTTGAGCGTGGGGGAGATGAAGAAGTAATCCATGTCGTCCTCGAGGACGGTGATGAAGCGCTTGATCATCTCGTCGGCGGCGGCCACGCGCGGGGTGGTGGTGGACAGCTTCTCCGCGCCGCCTTCGCGCTGGGCGATATGCCAGGCCAGGCGATCCATGCCGTACAGGTCGGCCACGCCGTTCAGGTCGGTGGGCGCCGGGATGACGGACGGATTGCACGCCCGCAGACCGAGGCGATACCAGCAGTCGGCGCCCGGCTGCATGGTCTGCGCGCTGGCGCCGTCCCAGGCCAGCCAGCCCACCAGGGGCAGGTAGCGCTCGCGGACTTCATTGGCGGCCCGCACGTCGAATATCCCGCGCTGCTGCATGAGGTCGATTTCGCGGATGTCGGCGCAGACCTGGGCGGCGACGGCCTCGCGCGCTTTGACATTTAACGCGTGGAAGATCTCCTTCTGGTTCGTCGAAGCGCCCCAGCTCGTTAACTCGCCAGGCGTGCGGTTCATGTTGGTGCCGAGAACCGTGCGCGGGAAGTAGGGGTAGAGGGATTGCGGCCCGGACATCGGCAGGTCCAGGTGGAACCCCAGCGTCTTCCCGAACTGCGCGTGGAGTGTCTCCAGGAAATTCAGCAGCGCCGTCCCGTCGGCGTCGGCGTCGCTCGCCTTCGTCCCACCGTACCATCTCTGGGGCTGGCGCGCATGGACGATGATCGGCAGGGTGGTATCATACAGCTCGCGCAGGAAGTTGAAGAGGATGCGTTCGCGGCAATCGCGCTTGCCCAGGTTCCACACGAAGAGCATCTCGCCCAGGGTGTTGGCCAGCGCGGGGTCGGGAAGCGTCCACTGTGTCAGGTAGTTGACATCATCGCGCTCCCGCGGGGTGGGGAAGCGGAAATACGGCTCCGTCGTCGCCCTGGCGTATACCTCATCCCGGCAGAGCGGCAGCAGCTCACCCATATAGTCGATCGCCGCATTCAGATTGCGCGACAGCAGCAGGTTTGATTGCAGTATATCGGGTTTAGATTTCAGCCTGGTAGTTGAATTCAAAGAGAAATATTGATCAAACAACGTATCATCACCGGCCATCAGCAGCTTCTGCGCCTCCAGCTCCTGCTGGAACCAGATTTGCAAAAACTGATCGATCCTATCGGCCAGCAACAGTCCTCCGGGTAAAAATGTGGACGGGAAAGAGCCGGGCGGAAGATAATATGCACTCGTAAACGCCGCGCCATGATAGCGTCCGGCTTCCCCGGCAAAGGTCTGGGCGGCGTTCACCGCTTGCTCCATATGATAGGTCGCGATGTTGAGATAGAGCGTGCGCCGCGCCATCAACAGCTCCCGCGCTTCCCGCACTTTTGCATCCCATGTATTCGGGATCATCCGCAATTGCTCGTGCATGCTCTTCGCCCGCGCGTAGGCTTCGCGGGCGGAGGTGAGCTCGCAGCGCAATACGGCGGCGGATTCCGGCAGATCCGGCAGCGTGAAGGGGAAGCCCAGTGCTTCGCGCAGCTCGTTCGGATAGTAGAAAAATCGTTCCATCCGGTCGCTGATCACGTCGTCATGATAATCCCGGAAGCCCATGGCGTCGTCGGTGATGCGCCCCATGCGATTAACCTCTTCGTTGATGCTGTTGCGCAGCACGTCCTGCACCATGGTCATGTCGCCGCGCAGCTCATTGAGGGCGGTGTCGATGTCCTGCAGCGCCTTGTTGAGCTGGGCGGTATTCTCTTTGCCTTGCTGGCCGTTCACCTGCAGCGTCCACAGGGTGATGCGCGCCTGCGGGGCGGGACGGTCGAGGGATGCGATGATCGCCTTCACGCGCTGCACATCCCGCGGCAGGCCCCACAGGTAGATCGTTTTGCCGTCGTCGTAGGCGAAGAGGAACACGCGGCGGATGGGATCCTCGCTGTAGGCGCGGGCGGCGTGATACCAGATGGGGGCATTGCGGATGGCCTCCCCGGCGGCGACGGCCTCTTTAGCCGCCAGCGCATCCACCTTGCCGCGCAGCTCATGCAGGGTCGCGAGCTGGGTGTTGAATTGCGCCTCCATTTCGCGCTGCCGGCCGGGCAGGCCGGTTTCTTCGTTGAGCATGGCCTGGTGGCTCGATTCGGCATCGGATTTGACCTTCTCCGCCTCTTTTACCAGCCTGGTCTGCGCGGCCGCTTCCTCCTGCGTACTCTTCAGCTCCGCGTCGGGCTTCGCCGTCAATTGTTCCACCTTCTTATTCAGGTAGGCTTCCTGGAATTTCGCTGCATCGAGCTGTTTGCCGGCGTTCTTCTCCTCCGCTCTGGCCTGGCGGATTTGCTCCGCAATGGTCAGGCGGCGCATCTGCAGGTTGTTGAGCTTCTGCAGCGTGTCGAACACCTGGCGCTGCTGGGCGAGCATCGTCTCGCGCAGCGCATCGGCACTGGAGCGGACGGCGGCGGCATTGGGGTCCAGCTCCTGGGGTGGCTGGCGAAGGAGCATGGTGATAATGCGCCGCACGTCGATGTTGTAATACAGGCGCACCTGATCGAAGGCGAAACGGTCGATGTGGCCGGCCAGCGTCTCGTCGAGCACTTCCACGGCGCGCCCCAGCACCGTCATGCGGCCCACGATGGCGGCGGACAGCCCGTCGAGCTCCTCGAACGGAATCCGCTGGGTGCCGTCGCCGAGCTTGCGCTGCCGGGACAGGATGGCCTTCACCCCCTGCCAATCGCGGTCGATATACTGCCACTGGCGGAAGGCCGGCTGCAGCTCCGCATACAGGCGCTGGTAGTCCGCGCCGGCGGTCGCGGAGGGGTTGGCAATGGCGTCAACGGTGAGATTGACCTTCTCGCGGACATCCGTATCCAGGTGCGTGAAATACACGGTCAGGGTCTTCATGTGGGCGGTGATCTGATTATCGTTCGCGTCCAGCTCCTGCAGGCATTTTTCAAATCCCACCTGTTTGATATACGTGCCCTTGAAGAGCATCAGCATGCTATACAGCCGCAGGAGATCATTGCCGATCTCCTGCTCATGCATCTGTGCGGGCGTGGGGGGGGTTGCGACTGGGATTTTTTCGATCTCCGTCTGCCACTTTTTCACCGTCTCCGGGTCGAGCGAACCCTTCAGGTCGCACACGTGCTCCGGAATGTCGGGAAGCTCGGCATCGACAATCTCCTGCAGAACGGTGCCGGATAAAGTGACGCCTTCGATATCGCGCAGGTGGCGGGCGGCGCTTTGCGCCCAGGTCAGGGGCGCGAGGGCCAATTCGCCGCTGAGATGGTGGCAATTCTGCCGGCGGTCCAGCGCGGCGCGCGCCCGCGGGAGGTATTTCCCCAGGACGGCAAACAGTTTATCATTGTGGGGATCCTCCGCCGGCAGGTCGTTCAGGTCGGGATAGTTCCCATGCAGCTCTTCCGCCACCGTCGCCAGATCCGCGTAAAGGTCGTCGATTTTCGTTTCGCGGTCATTGCACACTTCGTCCAGGCTTTTGCACTTGGCGTCCAGCTCATCGCATTTGCTCTTCAGCTCCTTCAGCCGGTCCTTGCAGGTTCGGAGATAGTCAAAATCCGCCGGGGTAAAGTTCGTGGTCGCCAGGCCCTTCAACAGGTCTTGCTCTTTCACGATCTCCGCAGTCAATGTCGGCAGATCGTTGATCACCGCGGGCAAAGTATGGCGCAGGGTCGGGATGGCGGTGATCAGGGTGGCGTTCCGGCGGATGACGGCCAGTTGGGCCGCGGCCCGCTGATCCGGGTCGGCGACCTTCACCGAGGCGAGCGTCTGCCACATGCTGAAGATCTGTACGGAGTTCGTCAAACCTTCGCACCGCAGGCGCAACTGCTGCAGGTCCGCATCGTATTTGCCGACGATCACGTTGGCCGCCATCACCGGCGCGATGGACAGCAGCAGGGCGATAAAGCACAGGGAAATGAATCTGACCATGGATGTCGCTCCTCTCCGACAGAGTAGACGAAGGGAAAGCTTTGCGCGGCTGCGGTGAGCCATGAAGGAGGCGGTGAAAGACAACTATTGCGCGCTTTATGTGCCGTATAGAACTTTGCGCTCACAGATACCATACAAGGCAAGCGCCTGTCAATGGGAAAAGCGCCGTTGTAAACAATCTTTATGATTTCTTTATAGCGCGGGCGGAAACGGCAGTGGGGGAGGGGAAAAGGCGGCGGCGGTGGAAGAGCACGAATGGTTAAAATGCAAGGGAGGAAGCCATGAAGATCATCGATTGCCACCAGCACGCGCCGGATGAAGGCGGGCTGGAGGCGCGGGTGGAGGCGTGCGCGCGGGCGGGGGTGGTGAAGGCTGTGCTGCTGGGGCTACCGGAGAGTCGGGTGCCGGGGAATAACGCGGCGGCGCTGGCGGCCAGCCGGGCGCATCCGGAGCTGTTTATCCCCTTCTACGGCGGGGAGATGGACGCGACGACGCCGGACGACGTCACGCGGGCGCGGGATGAGGGGTTCGCCGGGCTAAAATTCATCGCGCCGAAGCGGGCGTACAACGATCCGGGGTATTTCCCGCTCTACGCGCGGGCGGCGGAGCTGGGGATGCCGGCGCTGTTCCACCTGGGCATCATCGCCAACACGCCGGGGTGGACGGACGTGGACAGCAACCTGATGCGCGCGATCCATCTCGATCACATCGCGCGCAATTTCCCGGAGCTTCGCGTGTTCGGCGCGCACTTCGGCAATCCGTGGAGCGACGAGGCGGCGATGTCCTGCCGGTGGAACCCGAACCTGTTCTTCGACCTTTCCGGCTCGCTGCTCAAGTATCGCAAGCCGTCTTACCTGGGCGATCTGCTCTGGTGGAAGGCGGAAGGCTCCTACGCTCCGCCGGACGGGCGCGGGGCGTGGGAGAAGATCGTCTTCGGCAGCGACGTGGAGTCCGACCAGATCGCGGACATGGTCAACGACTACACGAAGCTGATGGACGCGCTGGACCTGTCGCCGGAGCTGCGGAAGGCGATCCGGTACGGGACGGCGGCGCGGGTGCTGGGGATCGGGTAGGTTTCTTCATACCCGTCCCAATTCCCGGACCCATCGCAAACGCCCATCGAATAGCGTTTGGCCTGCTCCAGCACTCACCACTCACTTACCCGAGATTACGGTTGCGGGAGCATCACTTCGACATCGGTGGCGACGGCGAGGAGGCCGTCGCCGTAGGGGGTGATGCGGTCGTATTTGGGTGGGACGATCTCTCGGCCGGTGTTGTCGATCAGGCCCCATTGACTGCCGACCAGGATGGGGACTTTGCCGGCGTCCTCGCGCCAGCGGCCGCCGCGGGCGACGAGGGCGCGGCCGTTGGAGAAGGCGAGGACGCAGCTGTATTTCGGGGGGACGATCTCCTTGCCGGTGCGGTCGATGAAGCCCCATTTGCCGTCGCGGGCCACCTTGAACATCCCTTCGGAGGCGTCCGCCAGGTAGTCGTAGTGCGGCAGCGCGATCTCGGCGCCCTTCGCGTCGATCAGGCGCTGCGCGCCGTTCAGCGAGACGAAGGTGGCGCCGTTCACGAACTCGGCGGCATCGTCGTATTGGGGTGGGATGGCCAGCGCGCCGGCCTTGTCGAGGAAGCCCCATTTGCCGTGTTGCTCGACGGGGGTCATGCCGTCGGAGGGACGATCGATCTCGTCAAACTGGATGGGGGTCACTTCTTTCCCGATTGCGTCGATGGCGCCCCACAGCTTGCCGATGCGCACCGGCACCAGCGTGTCGCTGAAGCGGCCCACCTCGTCATACCTGGGCGGGATCAGCTCGGTGCCGGCACGGCTAACGGCGCCCCACAGCTTGCCGGTGCGCACCACCACCACGTCGCCGTTCACCGCGGCGATGTCCTCGTAGTTCGGCGGCACGATCTCGCGGCCCTCGCCGTCGATGGCCCCGGTTTTGCCGTTCAGCCGCATGGTGGCGAAGCCGCGGCGGAAGCGGCCGATGGAAGTATACTTCGACGGGAGCACCTCCTTGCCGGTGAGATCGAGCAGGCCCCAGCGGTTCCCGGTCCGCACCGCCACGCACTTCTCGGAGAAGGCGCTGATTCCCTCGTACTGCACGGGCAGCAGCACCTTGCCCGACTTCGCCAGCACGCCCCAGCGGTCGCCCTGGCGCGCCGTCACATAGTCGAGCTCCGGCATGCCGAAGGAGCGATAAAAGCGTCGGTACATCGCGTATCTGACCGAGTCGTCGATCTGGTCGTACTGCAGCGGCACGGCGGCCTGGCCGGTTTTGTCGAGATAGCCGAACTTGCCGTCCTTGCCGACCAGCGCGACGCCGTTGGTGAAGCTGTTCGCCTCATCGTAGACCGCGGGGATGGCCAGCGCGCCGGCGGCGTTCACGTAGCCCCACTTGCCGCTCGCCTGCACGGCCGCCATGCCGTCGCTCATCGCCCGCACGGCGTCGTAGCGCATGGGCACCACCTGGCGACCCTTTTCATCGACGAAGCCCCACTTGCGCACCGCTTCGGGCGCGCCGCCGCCGTAGGTGTAATATTGCTCGGCGCCGCGGTCGCAGTAGTCCGGGGTCAGCGGGCGGGCGGGCGCCGGCTTCACGCGCACACCCCGCAGCCGCGCCGCCACCTCGTCGTCGAGCATGCGCGCCAGCAGTGTGACGTTGATGCCGCTGATGGGGGCCATGAAGTCGGGGAAGACGGGGATGGGCACCTCCGCGTCCGGCAGCACCCAGCTCTGGTCGATCTGCGCCAGCCGCGGCGGCGTGTCCTTGGACCAGACCGGATCGGGCGTGAAGCAGGTAATCAGGTCCACCTTCGCCTCGACGATGTATTTGGCGTAGTCGTCATACGGGGAATTCATGCCGCAATAGGACATCCAGATCAGCAGGTCGCCCGGGTTCAGGTGCGCCTTGAAGGTGAGCTCGGGCATGCCGACGCCGCGGAAGCCGATCCACGGCGACTTGTTTTCCACCATGACGTCCTCGATCTGCACGTGGCCCATGCCGGCGATGCCCACCCTGCCGCCGCCGGCCAGCCGTTTGGCGACGATGTCGGCGGCTGTGGTCAATTGCCCCTGGATGTGGTCGGATTGCAGATCGGCCATCAGTTTACCGATGCGTCGGAGGTAGGCCGCCGACAGCTCGCCCGCCGGGAGGGCCTTCGGCGCGTCCACCAGGCTGTGGCGGCCGGACGAGGACTGGACGCGCGCATCGTAGGCCATGGCGCCCGGCACGTGCACGCTCTGCAGGATGGCGGGGAACTTGCCGTGGCGGGACATGGCGGCGGCGTATTCGCAGCACCACATCCAGCCCAGCGTGACGTTCGACAGCACGTTGATGCGCCCGAGCTTCGCCGCGCCCGACGGCGCGCCGTTGTCGAGGAAGAAATCGGCGCCTAGGTTCCGCGGACTGCCGGCTTTGGAGGCGATCACCGTCACCGTCCACCCCTTCGCCTGATACTCCTTCACGCGGCGGCGGATGAGCGCGGATTCCTTCTCCCACGAACGTACGCTGAGCAGCACGAAATTGTATTGCGACGCGCGCCCGTAATCGCCCGCCTGCCCGGCCAGCGCCAGCCCGCCGGCACGGTTGATCATCTCCTCGGCGAAGGACATCTGCTCCCAGTAGGGAACGCACAACTGCGCCTCCGGATGCGCCAGGAATGTCTCCGCCGCCTGCTGCGCGGAGGCGACCACGGTAGGAATCTGCGCCTGCAGGCCGGCCAGGCGGGCGTTGTACTCGCCAAGCGCCGGCTGCACCGCGGCCAGCACCGCCACGTGCAGCAGAGCGAGGGCCAGCAGGATGACGATCCGCACCGGCAGATGACGGGAGACACGAGTTGCGAGCATGACAGCACCTTCCTTCACGAGAGCTGTGTTCAGGGAAACGGTATTCCCTTTCTAATTCGTTTCAGGACCGGCACCGGGAATCCCTGCAAGGGGGAGAGAAAAAAGTAGGCGTGAAGCGATGAGGGGTATGGGGGGTGGGGGTAGTTTTGAGTTGGGCTGGGAAGAAGGGAAAAGGGGAGTTCGTAGTAGCGCCGTCAGGCGCATGCCCGCTTCCGAATCTAAAGCCTGTTCCCAAACTTAACAGAAAAGCTTTATTCTAAGTTTGGTTACGAGCACTAGAGTCGTGAGCGGGCACGCGCCTGACGGCGCTACTACGAGCTGAGGCTTCACTTTTGAGTTGTTAACGGGCTTTAGGTTCGTGAGCGGTAGTCAGGCAAGCAGGTTTCGTCGCAGGAAGTCGCACGACGAGCGTGCGATGGTCGCGCGACGGGGCGGCAGGCGCTTTTCTGGACATCTTCGCGAAAGATTGTTATATTCCTCGCGAGGAGGTTTTCCGCATGACCGTCAATTCCGCCGTCGATGAGTGCTTCCGGTTGATCCGCAGCGGCGCCGTGCAGGGGACCATCGTGCTCGGTCCCGGCAGTTCTCCCTTCTACGTCTGGGTCGCGGAGGAAATCCGCACCTATCTCCGCCGGCTGACCGGGGTGGAGGTACCGGTTTGCAGTGGTGAGGAAGGGGTAGAGGGGGTGCGGCTGGTGCTGGGCGGGCCGGCGGCCAATCCGCCGGCGGCGAAGGCGGAAGGGGAGGGGATCGTCTCCTTTGCGAACCTGGGCGAGGAAGGGTTCTTGATTAAGTCCACGCTCCTCGACGGCGTCCCGCACGTCTTCATCGGCGGGCTGACCGAGCGGGCGACGATGTATGCGGCGTATGAATTCCTGGAGTGCTGCGGCATCGTCTTCCACCTCACCGGCGACATCATCCCTGAACCGAAGAGCGAGCTGGCGGTGGACTTCGACATCCGCCGGACGCCGGAGATCAGGCGTCGCGGACTGCACATGCGCCACTTCGTCATGCCGTGGATGGGACTGGACGAGTTCAAGCGCATGATCGATCAGATGGCGAAGATGAAGATGAACTACCTGGAGTTCTTCTGGTACGTGGGCGGGCCGTGGCTGGAGTATGGCTACCATGGAAAGCAGCTCGAAATCGGCGACGTGTACCACCTGGACTCCGGCTACACGGCCTGGCGGGTGGAGACCTTCCATTTCACGCATGACGATGTGGTGATCGGGCGCGAGCGCTTCACCGACCGCAAGCCGTGCGCGCCGGAGTTCCAGGGGTGCCGGAACGGGGCGGACGCCTTCCGCGCCGCACGGCAATTGCTGCATGACATGATCGCTTATGCGCACGAGCGGAAGATCGAAGTGTGGCTGGGCGCCGGCGACTGCCCGAGCGTGCCGCCCAACCTGACCGAACCCGGCAAGCTCACTGCTCACGGCTTCCTCGACTGCCCGGTGCTGCCGCCCGGCGATCCGGACGGGGTGGGGATCTGGACGGCGATGCTCGACAGCATGGTGGAGACCTACCCGGAGGCGGACGGCTACTGGCTGTGGCTGGCGGAGCTGTATTTCCATTCAGAAGACGCCGCCACGCGGGAGATCATCGCGCGCTACGCGCACCTGCGTCCGCTGATCCCGAGCAAGGCGGAGATCATGGCGATGGGGTACGACGTGTATATCCAGTGCCTGGAGGAGCCGGCGCTCTACGAGGGCGACCTGGGGCTGGTGCACTACGGAGCAGCGCTGGCCGAGCATTTCACGGCGAAATATCCGCGGGTGAAGTTCGGCGTTTCGCTGCTCGGCCGCGCCTACCTGTTCCGCGCGCTGGACGCCGTGCTGCCGCCGGGGGTGGCGCTGCAGAGCATGGAGGCATGCATCTGCTGGAACCGCACCTCGCGCGTGCCGATGGAGCAGTTTGCGAGCGTGCGGCATCGCGCAACCTTCCTGGTGCCGCGGCTGGACGACGACACCAATGAGTTCGCCATACAGTTCAACCTGGGTATTTACCACCACGACCGGGTGCTCGCCGGGGGGCGGGAATTCGGCCTGACCGGCATCGCCCCGCAGACGGGCCGCACGCGCGGGCTGGAGCAGAACGCCCGCTACGTGGCCGACGGCGGCTGGGACACCGCCCTATCGCCAGAGACGTTCTATACGCGCTATCTTGCCGCCATTTATGGCCCGGCCGCCGACCCGGTTTGCCGCGCCTACGCCATCCTGGAGGAGAACGAGTGGCAATTGAGCAGCATGGGGCTGGACCCCCGACGGGCACCAGGGGTGTTCGAAGGGTTCAATAACTTCCTCAACTATGCCGACAGCGCCGACATCGATTGGATGCGGCTGTTCCGCGACCAGGCCGACCCGCTGCGAAGTCCACCGTGGGACATCACCGTGCCGCGCGAGCAGACCATCGTCGATACATGGGCGTATCGGCTGGAAGCCTACCGGGAGACAATCGGCAAGCTGAACGCGGCGCTGGATTACCTGCGCCTGGCCGTGCACCGCGCGCCCGCCGGATCATTGAACGAGCTGCGCTACGTCACAGGAAAGACGGAGGCCTTCCTCCTCTTCCTGCGCGCGTTGTGCGCCCACATGGAGTGCCTGCTCGCCTACGACGCCGCCTTCCGCGCGAAAGCCGCCGGTGACATGGTTGCCATGCACGAGGCGTTCGCCCGCAGCGAGAACCGCAATGCGCAGGCCGTCGGATTGCTAGAGCAGACCGCCCGCGCTGCCGCCCGGTGCGCCGACCACCCCACCGACCGCCACATCCTCTTCCGCTTCAACGTCCGCGTGCTGCTGCCTTTCCGCGCGTTTGCCGTGTTCATACGGAACGTGGTGAACCATCACGCGGGGCGGCCCGCGGACGAGACGGTGGGGTGGGGGGTGATCTTACCCTGATCGTGCGATAGAGTCTGCTTGCTGCGGCAAGACGTTTCCGACTGACCGTCCAGATCCCCGCAGATCCCCGATTTCGACGAACATTTCGTAGGGCTCCCCTATGTTCTCGCAAGCTCGCCGCAGGGATAAACACCTGCGGCTACGGTTTATGCATAGACGCTTCCGGTTAACCGGCCAGATCCCCGCAGATCCCCGGTTTGGTGAAAATTTCGCGAAGCTCCCCTATGTTCTCGCAAGGGAAATTGTCGACTGCTTTCCCAGAAACATATAATATCATGGGAGAGTCAGAAGAGCTTATCCGAGCGTAAAGTAAAAATTTACTTTACGACAGGTACGCTGAAAACGTGAATTCTGCTTCCCTCCGGTAACTGTCCCGCATTTTCACCAGGCCTTCCTCGGTAGAATCTTGACGGCGGCTTGCCACGTCACTTTTGAACTGGTATCTTTAAGCACGACTGAACGTTTCCTCACAGGAGAGCACAACTATGAAACTGCGCACCTTTGGCCATACCGGCGTTCCCGTGTCCGAGGTCGGGCTGGGCTGCTGGCAGCTCGGCGGGGCGGACTGGGGCGAGATGGACGAGAAGTCGGCCTTCGCCATCCTGCAGGCCGCGGTGGACGCCGGCGTGACCGTTTTCGACACGGCGGATGTCTACGGGCTGGGGAAGAGCGAAACCTTCATCGGCAACTTCCTGCAGCAGAACAAGCTGAACGGCAAAATCTTCGTCTCTACGAAATTGGGCCGTATGCCGGAGCCGGGGTGGCCGGAGAACTTCACGCCGCGGACCATCCGCGAGCACACCGAAGACTCGCTGCGCCGCCTGCGGGTGGACTGCCTGTACCTGACCCAGTTCCACTGCATCCCCACCGAGGAGTTCCGCAAAGGCGACGTGTTCGACACCCTGCGCGCGCTGAAGCAGGAAGGGAAGATCCGCCACTTCGGCGCCAGCGTGGAGTCGATGGAGGAGGCGGATCTGTGCCTGCGGCAGGAGGGATTCACCTCGCTGCAGATCATCTTCAACATCTTCCGCCAGAAGCCGATCAGCACGCTGTTCGACCGGGCGAAGGCGCAGGGGGTGGCGATCATCGTCCGCCTGCCGCTCGCCAGCGGCCTGCTCGCCGGCAAGTATACGAAGGACACCACCTTCCCGGCCGCCGACCATCGCAATTACAACCGCGACGGCAAGTTTTTCAACGTGGGCGAGACCTTCGCCGGCATCCCCTTCGCGAAGGCAGTCGAACTGACGGACGCGCTCAAGCAGTTCGTGCCGGCGGAGTGGTCGATGGCCGACTGGGCGCTGCGCTGGATCCTCGACTTCGACGCGGTGAGCACCATCATCCCCGGCGCCAGCAGGCCGGAGCAGATCACCCGCAACACCAAACCGAGCGAGCTGCCCCCGCTGGACGCCCAGACGCACGCCAGGCTGCGCGAATTTTACGCGCAGAACGTAGCGCAATACATCCGCGGGCCGTATTGATTTTGGATTTTGGATTTTAGATTTTGGATTGGGGAAGGCCTGCCTGTAATAAAGAAGCGGTGGAAAGGCGATTCTCAGTCTGGAAGGCGGCGGGAGCCCCGCTCGGGTATAGTGACAGCCATCATCTATACCCGAGCGGGGCTCCCGCCTCCTTCCAGACTGAGAGTGTGCCTTCCACCGCTTATCTAACAAGGGCAGGCGCGGGACGCCTGCGATCCCAGGGCCTGTAACGTTTTCCCCGCCGGCGTCGTATAATGGATGGAGCGATGCCGGGAACATTTCCGCCCCGGCATCCGTCTAACACATAATTCGCGATCCACACGACATCGGAGGTTCCCATGAAGATCCACCGTCTCATTGCCGGAGCCCTCACGCTGGGCATCGCCCTCGCCATCGCCGTGCTGTGCCATATCGGCCCGCTCGGCGCACAGCCGGCTGATTTCGAAAAACTGCGCAACGAAGGCGAGCGCCTGTATGGCGAGCACTCCTACGCGCTGGCGCGCGAGGCCTACGAGAAAGCGCAGAAGCTGAAGCTGTCGCCGGAGGAGGAGCGCTGGGTGCGCTTCCGCCTGGCCGACACGCTCTGGCGGGCGCAGGCGGGGTCGGACACGCCGGACAACACGAAATTCGACCAGGCGCGCAAAGAGCTGGAGGCGCTGCTCGCCGTGCCGCGCGAGGTGGATCACGATCGCGTCTGGGCGGAAGCGGCGGAATCGCTGGGCGACTTCTGCTGGGACCGCAGGCAATCGCAGAGCTGGAACCAGGCCTGGCCCTACTACCAGCAGGCGCTGGACTGGTGGGCGGGCACGAAGGACATCGAGACGGCGCGGGGGCGCTACCTGCACATCGTGTGGACCGCCATCCGCCCGTCGTGGGTCGATCGGAACGACAACTGGAATTACAACTATTATAACGGCAACCTTCCCCAGCCGGTGCTCGAAAACGCGGTGAAGATCGCGGTGACGCCGCAGGACAAATCCCACGCGCACTTCCTTCTCGCCATGTGGCTGCAGCGCAACGGAGGCGACAACGCCCAGCGCCGCCGCATCCCCGCCGAATATGAAGCGGCGCTGGAGGGCGGCAAGGATGTCGAGTGGTACGACGACGCGCTATTCGGCTACGCCTTATGGCTGGAGCAGCAGGGGCCGATGGTGCGCGTTGAGGCGCAGTCGGCGGAGCAGATAAGAATGCCCCGGCCGCCGGCGCAGTGGCGGCAGAAGCCGGATTACGTCAAGGCACTGGTGCTCTACCGCCGCCTGCTGGCGGAATTCAAACAGGGCGAGACCCGGTATTACGAGCAGGCGCAGTCACGTGTCGCGGGGATCACCAGCCCGGTGGTGGGGGTGAGCGTTTCCAATATCTTCATGCCCGGTTCGGAGATCGGCTTCACTACCAACTGGCGCAACGTGAAGCGCATCGATTTCACGCTGTACCGGACCGACTTGACGAAAGACGTCAACTTCACCGGCGAGTCGGGGAGCGAGCAGTGGCTGCAGACCCTCGATCCGGCGAAGCTGGAGCAGGTGAAGACCTGGTCGAAAGAAACCGGCGACAAGGGGGATTATGTTCCCGGCAACATGGCCGTGCGCGTGGACGACAAGCTCAAACCCGGCGCCTACCTGCTGACGGCGAAGGGCGAGGGGGCGTCGGCACGCGACCTGGTGCTGGTTACCGATGCCGGCGCCGTGCTGAAGGCGATCAACAAGCAGGCGCTGGTCTACGCCTGCAACGTGCAGGACGGCGCGCCGCTGCCCGAAGCGCGGGTGTCGCTCTGGGAGGGCATCTACGTCGGCAACAATCGCTACGACTGGCGCCGGTTGACGAAACAGGCCGATAAGGACGGCCTGGCCCACTTCGACCTGCGCGACCGTGACGAGAATAAAATGCTCTTCGCGGCGGTCGCCGCCGGGGATCGCCAGGGCTTCGTCATCGGCCGCGGCAACGTCCCGAACAGGCACTGGGACCCCTGGCGCATTTACGCCTTCACCGATCGCCCCGCCTACCGCCCCGGCGAGCAGGTGCAGTGGAAATTCACCGCGCGCAAATATGCCGACGGCGTCTACACCACCCCGGCCGACCAGGTCGTCGCATACGAGATCATCGATCCGCGCGGCACCAAGGTGAAGACGGATAAGGTAACGCTGAATGCCTTTGGCAGCGGCTGGGCCGCCCTCGAGGTGACGGACAAAATGCCGCTGGGCGAATACCGGGTGGAATTCAGCACCCCCGACCAGGGTCATATCGGCAACGCCGTCCTCTTCCGCCTGGAGGAATACAAGCTGCCCGAATTCAAGGTGAGCGTGCAGACGCCGGAGGTGGACGGCAAGCGCACGGCCTTCAAGCTGGGCGACAAGGTGGAAGTGACGGTGCAGGCCGACTACTACTTCGGCGGGCCGGTGGCCAACGCCACCGCCGAGGTGCTGGTCTATCAGCGACAATACAATCACTCCTGGACGCCGCGGCGCGACTACGACTGGTATTATGACGACACGCGCCCCGACCGGGATTACGGCTACCGCGGCTCAATCGTCAAGCGCGAGACGCTGAAGACCGACGCGACCGGCAAGGCGGCCCTCACCTTCGACACGCCGCAATCCGGCTCGGACGTGGAATTCAACATCGAGGCGCGGGTGACCGACGCCTCCCGCCGCGAAATCGTCGGCGCGGACAAGGTGCGGGTGACGCAACGCCTGTATTACGTCAACGCGAAGCCCGAGCACAACCTGTACCGCCCGCAGGACAAGGTGACGGTGAATTTCGAGGCGAAGGACGCCAACGATCAGCCGCAGCAGGTCGAGGGCAAGGTGACGGTGACCCGCAACACCTGGCAGGAGATCTGGGTCAGCCCGGCGGGCAAGGATGTCTCCGGCACGGAGCTGGAGCGCCTGCGCGGGCTGGGCGGTTTCCCGCCGCCGGCGGGCGACGGCATCCCCTGGCGGCTGAAGAAGCGCGGGTATGAGACGGAGAAGGTGCTGGAGCGCGTGGTGAAAACCGACGCGGAGGGTGTGGCGGAGCTGGTCTTCACCCCCGAACGCGACGGCTATTACCAGGTCAACTGGTACGGCGAGGACCGCGACGGCGATCCGGTGGAGGCCAACACCACCGTCTGGGTGGCGACCAATGCCAGCACCGACATCGGCTTCCGCACCGGCGGCGTGCAGATCATCATCGACAAGGACACCTTCCGCGCCGGGCAGACGGCGGCGGTGATGCTTTCCGCGCCCACCAATGATCGCTACGTCCTCTTCAGCATCCAGGGCGACGACCTGTACAGCTACCAGCTCGTCCACCTCACCGGGCCGGTGAAGCTGCTGCAGGTGCCGGTCACCGAGCAGCACGAGCCCAACGTCTACTTGAGCGCGCAGATGGTCAGCGACCGGCAGCTCTTCACCGACACGAAGCAGGTGGTGGTGCCGCCGGTGGGGCACTTCCTCAACGTGGAGGTGAAGCCGGACAAGGAGCAGTACCTGCCGCGCGAGGAGGGCACGCTGACGGTGACCGCGCGCGACGCCGACGGTAAGCCGGTGTCCGCCGAGGTGGCGCTGGGGCTGGTGGACGAATCGGTCTACTACATTCAGAAAGACTACGCCGGCGACCCGCGCCAGTTCTTCTACGGCGAAAAGCGCTCAGATTACGTCCAGACGCAGAGCTCCATGCAGTATCGCCGCTACGCGCAGTTGGCGGAGAGCGACGGGCAGTTGGAGGACATTTTCACCGTGCGGCAGCGCGCGGCACAGGAACCGAATCCCAATGACTTGGCGCATTATTTCGGCGGTTACCAGCGCGACGAATATGACATGTTACAATCGGCGACGACTGCCTCGCCCGGCGCTCCCGGTGAACCCGGGGGTGGCATGATGTCAAAAATGGCATTCGCCGATGCGGCGTCAGCGGAAGGCAACGCGACGGGCAACCGGCGCGCGCTGCGGGAAAGCGCAGGCGCCAAGGGCGAAGCCGGCGGCGGACCGGAGGGCCCTGCGGTGACCGTGCGCAGCGATTTCCGCTCCACCATCTTCTGGGGGCCGGAGGTGAAGACGGATAAGGACGGCACGGCGACGGTGAAGGTGACGTTTCCCGACTCGCTCACCGGTTGGAAGGCCACCGCGCGGCTGACCACCGCGGGCAACCAGTTCGGCATCGCCGAAGGCGCCGCCCGCACCAAGCAGCCGCTCATCGTGCGCCTGCAGGCGCCGAGGTTCTTCGTGGTGGGGGACGAAGTCACCATCTCGGCGGTGATCAATAACAATACCGACGAAGAGATGCAAGTGATGCCGGAGCTGGCCGCAGAAGGTCTTACAATACTCGGACTGGTGAGAGACGGCAAAGTTATGCCGGGTATTGCCGGGGGTCCGCAAGTCATCCCCGCCAATGGCGAGATGCGCGAGGATTGGCGCGTTGCCGCCACCAAAACCGGCAATACCAAACTGAAAGTCACCGCCGGAAACGACAAATACGCCGACGCCATGGAGAAGACTTATCCCGTCTACGAGCACGGGGTGGAGAAGCTGCTGGCGAAGGCGGGCAAGGTGCGCGGGAAGGATACGCGGATTACTCTTGACCTGCCGGCGCGCAAGAAGGAATCCACCGAGTTGACGGTGCAGGTGGCGCCCAGCCTGGCGACCACCGCGCTCGACGCGCTGCCTTACCTGATCGACTATCCCTACGGTTGCACCGAGCAGACGATGAGCCGCTTCCTGCCTACGGTGATCGTCGCGAAGACGCTGCAGGACCTGGGACTGAAGCGCGAGGACATCGCCGGCAAGCTCTTCGGCGGCATCGAGGCGGAAACCGCCGATAAGACGCACCCGAATGGCAAGCGGGACCTGGCGCAGATGGATGCGATGGTCACGCAGGGCCTGGATCGCCTGTATGACTTCCAGCACGGCGACGGCGGCTGGGGCTGGTGGAAGGACGGCAATACCGACCACTACATGACCGCCTACGTGGTGTGGGGCCTGGCGCTGGCGAAAGGCGCCGGGGTGGAGGTGAAGCCTGACGTGCTCGACCGCGGCGCCGATTACCTGCGCCTGCACCTGGTGGAGGAAGAGGAGCGCGCGGACATGCAGTCGTGGATGCTGCACGCGCTGGCGGCCTACCGCAACAGCCAGCGCGGCGACCTGCAGATGTCGGACTTCGAGAAGAAAGCCTTCGACAACCTGTGGGAGACCCGCGACCGGCTGAACGCCTACAGCCGCGCCATGTTCGCGCTGAGCGCGCAGTATTACAACCGCCCCGAGCAGGCACAGGCGCTGGCGCGCAACCTGACGGACGGCGTGCAGGTGGACAAAACGCCGGACACCTCGGTGGTGATGGAGGGACCGCAGGAGTCGCTGGCCTCGGTGATTGCCACCGCGCACTGGGGCGCCGACCGCGTCTACCGCAAGTGGTCGGACGGCGGCATCGAATCCACCGCCTTCGCCCTGCGCGCGCTGCTGGCCATCGATCCGAAGAACCCGCTGGTGGAATCGTCGATGAACTGGCTGGTGAAGAACCGCCGCGGGGCGCAGTGGACCAATACCCGCGACACCTCCTTCGCCGTGCTCGCGCTGTGCGACTACCTGCGCGCCACCGGCGAGCTGGCGCCGGAGCTGGAATACGAGGTGCTGGTGAACGGCACGCGCGTGGGCCGGCAGAAGATAACCGCCAAGGAGGCGCTGGGCGCGCCCAGCCGCTTCGCGGTGGACCGCAAGCTGCTGAAGGACGGCAAAAACGAGATCCGCATCCGCCGGCTGGACAGGGGCGACGGCCCGCTGTATTTCTCCACGCAGGCGACCTTCGTCAGCCTGGAGGAGCCGGTGACGCCGGCGGGCAACGAGATCTTCACCCGCCGCGCCTATTACAAGTCCGAGGGGCGGCCCACGCTGCTCAAAGGCTTTGTCTATGACCAGTCGCCGCTGCTCGACAAGGGCACGGTGACCAGCGGCGACCGGGTGGACGTGGTGATCACCGTCGAGGCGAAGAACGACTACGACTACCTGGTTTTCGAGGACTTGAAGCCCGCCGGGTTGGAGGCGGTGCAGTTGCGCAGCGGGGAGAACCTGTACGCCCGCGAGCTGCGCGCCGACGCGGTGGACCGCACCTTGCTGGGCGGCAAAGTGGACCGCGAGGAGAAGGACTACACGGGGCGCACCGCGTGGATCTACCAGGAGCTGCGCGACCGCAAGGTGGCGCTGTTCATCGACCACCTGCCGCAAGGCGTGTGGGAGATCCACTACCAGCTCCGCGCGGAAGTTCCCGGCGCCTTCCACGCGCTGCCGGTACTCGGCCACGCCATGTATGTCCCCGAAATCCGCTGCAACGGGTCGGAGATCAGGATGACGGTCCTTGATAAATAACGGAGGGCGAAAGGGGGAGGGCGAGGCTCCCGCCGAGCCGCGATCATGCGCTCGGTACCGAATTTAACGCCTTTCGAGAACTGGGGTCGAAAAGCGCTAGCTTTGGGACCGGGCTCATGATCGCGGCTCGGCAGGAGCCTCGCCCTCCCGTATTTGCAAAGACCGATCTCAAAAGG
>Ga0315284_10004993_pt1 | contig 18853 bp, 37 predicted proteins | sample YL17G09_16_MG_FD_203696 | JGI IMG/M metagenome (GOLD analysis project Ga0315284, IMG submission 203696) | Sediment microbial communities from Yellowstone Lake, YNP, Wyoming, USA - YL17G09_16 | ecosystem: Environmental > Aquatic > Freshwater > Lake > Sediment | place: USA: Wyoming | collected... | reverse complement strand
CAGTATAAACAATTAAAATCTGAATATAAGATTTTAGAAGAAAGTATAAATAAAGACGAAGAAGTAATTAAATATAGAGTTTTATTAAATAAAGCAATTTATTACATCTTGCAAGAGCAATAACAATTATCTCTATCATTTTTATTTTATTTAAAATTATTTTTTGAAGTGGAATAACTTCCTTTATAAAAAAGGGAGGTTATAATGGAAGAGATAAAACTTAATCGTTCTGAAAAAGATAGACTATACCATGATTTGATGCAACCTCTTTCTCATATATCTTTTTTAGCTCAAATTATTCAAATTGAATCATTAAAATATAAACTTCCAAAAGAACAAGGACAGAAATTGGAAGCTTGTTTACAATCAATAAGATCAGCAATAGATAATGCTTTGTTTATATTGCATGATTTTTTAGATATGGAAACTCCAGAATATCGTTTATTAACAGTGAAAGATATTTTAGAAAGAATGGTTCAACAATATCAAATGACTTATGGAGATACTGGTGATAGAATATATGAATTGCATTTTGAATCAGAAGATTTTATGCTTTCTCAAGAAAAATTTGTAAGAATAATGAATAATTTATTATCTAATGCAACAAAGTATTGCCCAAAAGGAAGCATTATAGTTCAAGTGTTGGAAGATAATAATTATTATAAAATTACGGTTAAAGATAGCGGATATGGTATTCCAAAAGAAAAATTAGATTTAATTTTTTATAAAAGACAAATAAGTGAACGTCAACAACCAGGTTTGGGTGTAGGGCTAAATATTGTTCAGCATTTAGTCGAAAGTTTAAATGGAACAATTGAAGTAGCTTCTGAAATTGGGATAGGAACTTTTTTTAATATGAAATTTCCAAAAACTATAAAGATAGAAAGATGAAAATAAAATTTATTTTTTCATTCTATATTATGGAATTCAAGACAGAGAAGGAGAAGAATGAAAGTATTTACAATAGAATGTAAATGTACTACTAAAATTAAATTAACTGGAATTCAATTTGATGATTTCGATTATGGAATAATGGGTACTTTATATTGTCCAAATTGTAAAGAAATTTTATTACCAACTGATAGTCGTACTAATAAAGAAATTAAAACTACCATAATCGAAAAAGAAGGAAAAGATCCAGGATGGTCATAGTAGAATTGGGGAAATTATGAATACGGATTTTACAATAAATTTAGATATTCCAGAAGCTAAAACTGAAAATTTTGAAGTGAAGAAAGAAATTTTAGAAGCAGGATCAAATGTAGTTTTAGTTAGTATAAGAGAATCTTTTTTTAGTTATCATTCTAATTATAAAAAAGCCTGTTCTATTATATTAGAAAAAGATTTGCATATTTATAAATTAATAGAAAAAGATCGTGGAACTTGGATGACATCTACTCCTCAAGAAGTGGTTCAAATGAGAGAAGATGCAGAAGGAATAAAAGGAATAGTTTTAGTCGGTGGGTTAGGACTTGGAGTAATTGTAAAGATATTGAATGACAATCAAGAAGTTAAAAAAATAGTTATTGTTGAAAAAGAAAAAGATATTGTAAAACTTGTTTATGATAGTGTAAAATCTTCTAAAACCGAGATTATTGTAGATGATCTTTTTCGGTATCTCAAAAATACAAAAAGAAAATTTGATTGGGCCTTTTATGATATTTGGGCTCCTACTGGAGAAGATATTCTTTTTACTCATATAAGACCACTGTATAAACTTTCTAAAGGCAAAATTAAAAATATCAAATGTTGGCAAGAAAAGACCATGCTAGGACAAATGGTTCATTCTCTTTTAGATATTCAGTGTCCAGAAGAATTCGCTCCATGGAAAACATTAAATGATGAGCAGTTTAAGAAAAGTTATAATTTTTCAAGAACAGTGTGGTCATATAGAAATTGGTATAGACATATGAAGCCAGATGTACAATCAGCTAAAATAGCGGCTAATAATTATATAAAAAATTATTTGGATATTGATAAATGGAATAAGGTATGGAAAGAATGGGATTATAAAGAAAATAAAAAGAAAGGAAAATTAAAATGCCAAATAGCAAATCAATAGGGACATGTAAAGATTGCGATCAACTTTATTGTTTCAATTGTTCAGATGCAGAAGCTTATAATGAATATTGTTCTAAACAATGCGAAAAAGATGCAAAAGAAGTTGAAGATAAAGAAAAAGAAGAAGAAAAGATTCAGAGTAAAAGAAAAAGAAAATGATATGAATACAGATTTTAAATTTGATGATAATTCTACAAAAAATGAGGGCCGTTGGAGACTTAAGGACCCAAAACATTTTAAAAAATATTTTAGAAGAATTGTATGGAAAGATGTACCATTTAAAGAAGGCGTTTCTTATGTACTTGGAATAAATATAAAAACAGGACATTTAGACGTTCAGGCTATAAGATTTAAAAAAGAAATAATGTCAGAAGAACTTGCTTCTAAATGGTGGGATGAGAATAAACATATTTTGAAAAAGAATGGTGTTGGTCAAAGTACGAGCTTATAAATCAACCATGATAAATCAGATAACATCAAATAATAAACAATATATATCTCTTTATGAAGCAGAAAAAATCATTGGGGTGAAATGGAGCACTATCTGGAAGTGGGTGCATCAAGATCATTGGTTAGATTATATTAAATATAAGAATAAAAATTTTATTGGCAAAGAGCAAGTCATAAAATTAGGTAGAGTTCGTTGGATTTTAAATACTGCTAATGAATTGGGTATTTCACGAATAACAATTTATAATTGGCATAAATGGAAATTTAATGGATTTGAATTAAAAATGGCTCCTGGAAATCAATATTACATTGATGAAAAGTCTTATGAAATAGCAAAAGAATTAGCAAAAACAAAATTAATAAGACAAGATTTTAGAAATCAAAATAGAATCAAAAATAAAGAAATAATTAAATATAAAAAATTAAAAGAACATAATCATCAGAAATTAAATCAAGAAAAAAATGAATGTAAAAATAAAATTAAAAAATATGAAGAGAAACAAAATTCTTTAAAATTATTGTTAATTCGAAGAGAAAAAGAATTTTTAAAATTTAAATCAAATATAAATAATGAAATTAATATAAAAGAATTTAAAATAAAAGAAAAGGAATTTGATAAAACTCTTTTTATATCTAAAAAAGAATTAGAACAATATAAAGAAAAAAATAATTTAATGAATAGATTAATTAATATTTTAATAAAAAGAAAAACATCGATACAAGAAAATTTTAAAAGAGAACAAACGAAGTTAGTAGTTAAAAAATCTAAATTAAATCATAAAATAATTTTAGAATTAATTTCTCATTTAATTAATAAAAAATCTATAGATGAATTATTAAATGGAAATAAAGAAAGAATAATGTCATATTTAAATAAATTATCTAAAAAATTAGATGATATTCAGATAAATAATTTATATCATTTAATTGATATAATTGAAGATCAAATAAATCCAATAAATTATTTTCGATTGAAACATCTTGAATTAAAAATAAAAGAAATATTTTCATTCTAAATGATTGAAAAATTTTTGGAATTTGTCATTCTATACTTATAATAAGGAATATAAAAATGTCAATAATAATGATGACAGATAAAAAAGAAGGTCCAAACATCAAACAAGTGAATTGGGATGGAAGAACCATATTTTTGGAAGAAACTTTTAAAGGATGCGTAATTAGGATTTTTGAAAAAAATGGATATGATGATAGCGATTTTTTTGCGACTGTCTGGAATGAAGAAAAACAACAATTTGAAAATATTGAATATTCTACTACTAGAGCTTGGTGTTATCCAAATAATGCAATTGTAGATGCAACACCAGAAATTCAAACAAAATGGGATATAATGTGTAGAGAAAGTGAACAAAAACGAAGAAAAGCGATGATAGAAAATGAAAAACATATTCCACGTATTGGGAAAAATGTTCAGGTAGTAAAAGGAAGAAAAGTTCCAATTGGAACAATAGGAACTATCATACGAGAATATAAAACTCATTATGGAAGGAATGAATCACTTTCAATTTTGATTAAGACTAATGATAATGTTGAATATTGGACAAATGTTAATAACGTGAAAACAATAATTAGAGATTAAGATGATACCAAAAGAAATAATTGATTTTGTTTCTAAAGATGAAACAATAAAAATTGTTCGTAATGATCCAAAATGGATACAATTACTTAAATCAGAAAAAACTAATAAAGATTCAATCATAAATTTTTGTTTAAAATTCCCATATATTCAAGCAAGAAATATGGAAGATTATATTCATATTTCAGATGTATATGATTTAAGAAATTGGGAAGGATTACAATTGACATAAAAAAAGCCAATAAAAAATTATTGGCTTAAAAGACGAGCATTTAAGTTTTTTGCTATTTCTATCTTTTTATATTTTCATAATTTTAATTCCACATTTATTATTAATAAAAAGTGGAATATATAATTTTAAATGTTCTTTGAAAATAATAGACAAATGGTAAAGTCTATGCTAGGACATGCATATTATCCAGACCGGGTTGAGCAAGACCGGTTATTTTGCTGCTGTCCAATTTAAAATGCAGAACTTGAAAAATTGTGGGCCCAATTGATTAGAGGAATGTTGTGATTTTAATCATAACTGAAATTGCTGTTGGTTCGAATCCAACTTATTTTTATAGAACATTTTTTTTATTTTTAAAAGGAGATTTAGATGAAAATTTGTGTAATTGGAAGTAATGGTCAACTCGGTTCAGATATTTGTAAAATATTTAAAAATCATGAAATTATATCATTGACTCATTTTGATATTGAAATTAGTGATGAGAATAAATGTTTAGATATTATTAAAACAATAAAATCAAATGTTATCATAAATACAGCAGCTTTTCATAATGTCCCGAAATGCGAAGAAGATAAAGAAAGCGCAATGAAAGTTAACATTCAAGGAGTATCAAATCTTGCGAAAGCTTCTGAAATTGTAAAAGCCCAATTTGTGCATTATAGTACAGATTATGTTTTTGATGGTTTTAAAACAACTCCATATATTGAAACAGATACACCGAATCCATTGAATTTTTATGGAATTACTAAATTAGCTGGGGAAATTGCAATTAAAAATTATTGTAACAACTATAAAATAATAAGAATTGGTGGGATATATGGTAAAATTCCATGTAGAGCTAAGAACAATACTAATTTTATTGTTAATATGCTAAATCAAAAAAATAAAAAAGAAATAAATGTCATCAATGATGAATTTGTTTCTCCAACAAATACGATTGATATTGCGAATAAAACTAATGAATTGATAAATCATTCTGATAGTGGCATTTTTCACATGAGTAATTCCGGACATTGTACATGGTATGAATTTGCTATATCGATTTTTGATTTTGCCAGGATCACTATAAAGATAAATCCATCTTTATCAATAGATTCTTATATCAAACGGCCAAAGTGGTCTATAATGGAAAATAAGAGATTGTCAGAACTTTCAATTAAACCAATGAGACATTGGAAAGAAGCATTAAGGAGCTATTTTGAATGAGCAATATTAAAAGATTTTTAGAAAATTTAAGCATGAAAGAAGGATATAAAGGGGAAATAAACAAACAAATTTTAAGTAAAGCAGAAAAATTTTTCAATAAAAAGTCAAAAGTTAAATCAATTTAACCCCAAAATAAAAGTGGAATTTTAAAAGTAATAAAAAATAGGAACATAATGAAATCATCTAATGAAAATGGCCTTGGCCTTTATAAACCATATACTGGAATATATGATGTTAAAACTCCTTTCTCTTCTTGGGAAAGAATTGAAGCTCAAAAAGAAGATAATCTTGACAAATTATTAAATAAATATAAATTGAATAAGGAAAATAATATGAAATTAAAAAGCCCAATATCATCTAGAATAAGAAAAATATCTGAAAAATTAGTTTCTGATTTATTTATGCCAGTTTGGGTTGAAATTGGTGTATATGAAGAACCAGAAAAACTTGCAGGTATTTTAACTGCTGTTGGAAATAGAGTAAAAGTTACAAGGAATGTTTTGCTTTCAGATTCTAGAGATGAACCAAAAGTAAGAGAATTTATTAATTCAAAAGGAATAAAAGAAAAATATCCACTTGAAAAAGTTTGGCAAGTTAATCAATAGAAATTTAGCTCTTATTCACACCATTTCCTCCTATGCTAAATAAAATTTTTTTAAATTGTGAATAGGAGCTATTTTTTTGTTTTTATTTTTTGACTGTTTTCATATAATACTCCAAAAGGAGAAATTTATGAAAATGAGAGTATGTTCTACATGTGATAGAAAATTGTATGTATGCTCAAAAAATTTTTATAGAGATAGAAATAAACTAAACGGGTTTGAGACACAGTGTAAGAATTGTAGAAAAGCTGCTAAATCTTTTAAAATTAAAAAGTCAAAAAAGTCTAAAAATATTAAAAAATCTAATTTTGGTTGTTGCATCAGATAGTATTTGAAAAAAATGCGAAAATGTTCATATTATATATATGAATATAAAAGAAAAAGCTTTAGAATTTTGTAAAAATGCTCATAAAAATCAGACAAGAAAAGATGGAAATACTCCATATTATACCCACCCAATAAGAGTTGCTGAAAAAGTCATGAATTATTCAAATTCTACTGATGAAATGGTATGTGCAGCATATTTGCATGATGTTTTAGAAGATTGTAAACATATTTCTAAAGAAGATATTCAAAAAGAATTTGGAGATTTAATAACTTATTACATTTATAAACTTACAAATATTTCAAAATTATTAGGAATTTATCCAAGAAAAGCAAGAAAAGAATATGATAGAAATCGTTTATCAGATGCTCCAAAAGAAGTTAAAATTATTAAAATGTTTGATAGAATCGATAATTTGTCTGATATGAATTGCTTTGAAAAAGGATTTGTAAGACTTTATATTGAAGAGTCTGAATTATTATTAGAAAAAATTGGTAATGCTGATGAGAACATTGCCAAAGAATTAAAAGATATAATTTTAAAAGAAAAATCTAAATTATGAAAATATCAAATTCTATTTATAAAATGGGAAGAATTTCAAGAAATGTAAATGCAATTTCAAAATCAATTGAAACAAAAAGTTTACTTCCAATAATCAAAAGAATATTTAACATTTTTATTGGAAGAAAAATTGTTTCTAAATTGTATTGGAGATAATATGGATTTAGATAACATTTTAGATCATTTTAAACAAAATGATATAGATTTAGATAAAATTTTAAATTTTGATCCTTTTAGACAAGCAGAAAAGATAACCGGTAAGAAATATAAATTAGACAAACAAACTGACCTACTTGGTTGTACTCTTCAATTTCAAAATTCTATAATTAAGAAGCAAATGTTAAAATCTTTAAATGATACTTATTATGGCATAGAATTCAAAGAATTTTTAAAATCATTTGAAGAAAATAATACTTTATTTAATTTTGAAATTGCATATGAAAATAGTTTTGTGAGTAATGAATTTGATGATAAAGAAATAATTTTTTGTCAATTAGACAAAGGTATTTTTATTCATGTTTGTTCATATCATAATAATTTAAATAGTTGTCATATTTATTTTCAAATTAAAGATCAAAAAGATTTAAAAGTTAGAGGAAGTTTTTCATATAAAGATAATGAAATATTATTAGATGAAGATGGACGAGAAGCATTGTTTTATAAATTAATGAAAAATGATATGAATTATGAATATGTTAATCCATGGAAACATGATATGCTTCTGTTTTTTCTTAATTATAAAGAGAAAGATTATGACAAAAATATAGTTTTAAATAAGATAAATATGATGAATATTAAATTTAAAAAAATTCTTGAACCTTGCATATTGGAACTACAAAATGAAAATATATGTAAATGATAAGATCAAAAATGATGTATCTAAATATCTTGATGTAGAAAAAAGTATGATAAAAATAATTCAACTTCATAAAAAAGAATATGAAGAAAAATTAAAAGAATTATTTCCAAATGCAGATATTTGTGTTAGTATTATTGAAAGCAGTGTAATATTAGATATGGAAATTAGATTTGAAGGTTTACATAATTATTTTGACAAGAGTTTAGAAAAATTAATTAAATATGCTTTGATAAATAAATTATATGATATTTCAGATGATATTTTAAAAGAAAAGTCAAATGAATGGATTGTGTATAGAACTAATATGAATGAAGAGGTTTTAAAAAATTAGTTTAATTTGAAATTAAAGTGGAATACAAAAATGAAAATGATATTGATATTTATTTTAAGTTGTTTTTATATTTATGCAAATGCAGATATTGATTCAGAAATTAATGAAATAAATTCTTTATTAAAAATTACTCCTAGAGATCCAGAACTTTATTTTCAACGGGGTTATTTATATTATAATATTGAAAAATATGATAGAGCTATAGAGGATCTTGAGAAATGCGTTAGATTTGAACCAAATGATAAAATCTATTATTTTTATCTTGCAAAATCATACATGAAAGGTGAAAGAATAAGAGATTCTATAAATACATTTCAAAAATGTGTTAGATTGAATGATTATGCAGAAGCTTATTTTTATTTGGGTATTCTTTATAGCAAAGTACATGAAAATTCATCAGCTTTAACTTCGTTTGATAGAGCTATAGAAATAAATAGCAATGAGGCCAAATATTGGGCTGGAAGAGCAAGATTAAAAAGAGATATAGTTAATATAAATGAAGCCATAGATGATTATAATAAAGCATTAGAAATCGATCCAGGTTTTGTATATGCTCATTTTGATTTAGTATGGATAAATATTGAACAAAATAATATTAATTTAGCTTTGCAACATGCACGAGTAGTAAATTTTTCAGATATGCGAAATCCAATATATTGTGATACACTAGCATGTGCATATTCGGAAATAAATATCAAAAAAGCTATTGAATTTGAATTAAAAGCTATTGAATTTGGTGGTGATTTAGATTGCAAACAAAAATTAAAAGCTTTCAAAAATGGTAAAACATATTTAGAATATAAACGAGAAAATGAAAGAATAGAAAAAGAAAGAAAACAGCAAGAATTAATAGAAAAAGTAAGAAGAGAAAGAATTTGGGAAGAGATTGTAGAAAAAAATAAAGAAGCCAATAAGAAACATTCTAGATAAAAAATCTATTTTTAATTCTAATGTTTTTGCATATAATAAAATAAAGGAGTGTCATGTTTATTTTTAAAGAAATGATAAATGATATAAATATAATTCATTTAGTTATGGGACCAGAAACTGATTTTCAATTCGATGCAAATGGTTTTATATCCATTCCACTTGATGATAAATTAGAAAATGGAAAACAAAATTTATTACATATTAATAGATGCCTTTGCGAAGAATCCGAATTAATTGAGCATTTTCAATATATTAGTAGTAAATATATGCATAAACATCAAAATAATCAAAATCAAAATAGCCATCAAAATAAAGAGCCAAAAATTGTTGATAATAAATATGGTATTTTTTATAAAGAATTAAAATGTCCAAAATGTGGTTCACTTGGAACATATGCAAAAAATGGTGATATTAAAGAATGTTTGATGTGTTATAAGATAGATGAAGGTGTAGAAAAAGTAACTCCAATTTCTAAAGACGAAGAAAAAATTTTAAATTCTTTAATTAAAAATAGAAAAAAGAAAAATCAAATTTCTTAAATGGAAAAAGAAGAGTTCAGATCATACATTTTGAACGAAGTCAATCCAGAAAGACTAATCAAAAATCTTCCACAATTATCTAATGAACAAATCAATGAATATTATAATATTTTTAAAAATTTCAAAAATTCAATGAACGTAATAAGTAAAAAAGTTAAGAAAATAGTCATTGAACATGTCGATACTAATGAAATTGATAATGATTCTATCTTATCAAAATTAATGGATGATAGCTTGGATTTTATTGAATTAATAATAGATTTAGAAGAAATTTTTAATATATCAATAGATGATGAAGAAGCAGAAAATTTTAAAACAATTAATGATATAATTAAACACATAAATGATAAAACAGAGGTAACATGATAGTTAAACTTATTAATAAGAATAATGAATATACTAAAGTCGGAAATATTGTCAATGGGGTTAATCTAGATGATTTGCTTGTGATAGAGGAGATTTATAATAAAAGATATAAAATTTGGTCTCCAAATTATAGATTATTTTTTAATAAAATTGGTAAAGCCTTTGAAATAACATTTATTAGAGATAAAGAAGAATATATAATTAGGAAAAAAGTTTTAAATTTAATTTATGAAAAAGGTGAATTAACTTTTGATGATTTAGAAATTGAAATACCCGAATCTAATGGTAAAGAAGTTTATTGTTTTAATGAAAATCATTTTCTTGTCATTTGGGATGCTTTAAATAGAATGACTATAAATGTTATCAGAAATTTATTAAGAGAAAGTAAAATAAAAATGGAAATATGTAATAAAGATAAATATGTAAATAGTTCATTAGAACTTCCAATAACAAATGATATAAAAATTCCACATAAAAAACCACATTGGTTACCGATTATTTTAAAGAAAAATAATAAATTTAGTGACTTAAATAAAGACATAATTGAATAAAGGAAACATTAATGAGCGTAACTATTTATGTTGGTAAAAATTGTAATGTAGATAAAGCAATTAAGAAGTTAGAAAAAATAATGAATAAAGAAGGAATATTATCGGCATATAAACAAAAATTATTTTTTGAAAAACCATGTGCATTAAAAAGAAGAAAAGAAAAGAAAAATTTGTTAAAATTTAAAAGAGAACAAAGTGGATATGAAAATTATTGAAATAAAATCATTAGAAATACCAGAAATCAAAGTTATTAAATTTGCAAGATTTATTGATCAAAGAGGATATTTTACAGAATCATATAAAAAAAATGATTTTGAAAATATTGATTTTATGAAGGGAATATCTTTTAATCAATGTAATGAAAGTTATTCAAAAGCACATACTATAAGAGGACTTCATTTTCAATGGAACCCATATATGGGAAAACTTGTTAGAACTTTATATGGTGAAATGACAGATATGGTTTTAGATATTAGAAAAAATTCTCCAACTTTCGGAAAAATAATTTGTTATAAGATGCCATCTTATTCAATAGATAATTTTTGTGAATGGATATGGATACCACCTGGATTTGCTCATGGCAATTTTTTTTATCAAGAAACAAAAATTGAATATTTTTGTACTGGACAATATAATTCTAAATGTGAAGCAGGAATATCTCCATTTTCGGAAGATATTGATTGGTCAATTTGCAATATAGAATTATATAGAGATTTTATTTTTTATAAAAATAAGTATCCATTAATTAGTGATAAAGATAAAGATGGTTTGTCTTTAGAAAAATGGTCAAATGATGAGAGATCAAATAATTTCATTTATTAAAAGTGGAATAGCGAATATTATAAAAAGGAGAAGATAAATGAGCAAATTTCTTAAATTGATTTTATTGGCCTTGTTTATTTCTGTTTCAACTATTGGATGTAAAGATAATAATAACAATAATAATGGAAATATTACTCCCATAGATCCAGCTATTCAAATAATGAATAATTGGAAAGTTCCATCTGATTTTAAATTTAATTGGAGAATTCCAAATATTGATGGAATGAAGAAAGCTCCAATTATTATTGGTATTGATTGTTCAATTGGTGGTTTTTCTTATTTTATAAAGTCTGATGGTCCTTTTTATGAACAAGATGGTAAACGTCTTTTGGAAAATTATGTATTTAAGAAAGATGGTAATATGTATATTTGGAAAGATTGGGGAGCATTTAAAAATGGCTTCAATGATGGAAGATATTTAAATTGTGAAGATGGTTGGAATGAAATACATAATGCAATGTCTCTTGATGATTTTGATCTAATCATAGTTTTTATTAACGAAGAAACACGTGAAGTTTATGGAAGAAGTGAAATTTTACATAAATCAAACATAAAGGTATAATATGAAAAATAAAATTAAAATATTTGCAAAAAAAATTATAGCTGCTGATAAATTATGGAATAGAGATGAGTGGGCACGATATAAAAAAGAACATCCAGATACTAAAATACAACCAAAATTTAAAACTCCTTCAAAAGGAGACATTAATTATGAAAATTATTTTTTAGCAAAGAAAAAGAACAAATGAGTTTAACTGGTTTATTTAGACGAATCTACTATATTTTGAATTGTGAATTTTTAAGATCTAAGAAAAAAATTATTAGATTAACTAAACGTTATGATATAGTAGAAAAGATAGATAAACAGTTAGTAGATTTTAAGCATAAATTCGTTTACTAAAAAGTATAGTTTTTTGAAGGCTTTCTAATTTTAATCATCCACCAAACTTCTTTACTTGAATTTGTATTAATATTTATTTTACCTGTTAAGTTTTTTAACACCAAACCCTCAATTAAGTTTTCTTTATCATTATTTATTACTTTTTTAAATATCTTTTTAAATTCACCCTTGTAATGATTAGCCAATATTAGATAGTTATATTTATTTCCATTAAATATTGATTCCAGATGTTCTCTTTGTTTACCGAATGTGACCCCGTTATATAATTTATTATCCCATTTTAAAATACAATGAAAAAATAAAGTGTTTTTTGTTACTTTTGTTTTGTTGTGAAGTAATTCTGCATTCAATATAGAATTATCTTGAATTTTTAAATTATCTAATTCTTGTATCAATTCTGAAATTGGGGTATAAACGAGCATTTTTCCATGTCTGTCATAAAAATGATATTTATTGTTTTCTTTATAGAGCAAACAATTAGAACCATTCATTTTTAATTCTGCTACCCAATTTGTATCTTTAGAATATTTATCTATTTCAGAAGAATCGGGTGATAAAAGATGTGGTATATTCGGGAAATAATAAATCATTATTTAAATTCCGGTTTTTGTCCACATTTTACAGAAGCACTTTTTAATTTTACTTCTGTTAATAATTTTTCTCTTTTAGCATTTGTTAATTGAAATGACATATCTAATCCACCTTTGATTACTTGATAACTTTCTGTTATTTCAAAATAATTTGCTATTTCTGGGTTTACTTTTATAAGTGAAACAAATTTTGAAAGTTTTTCTTTATCCTCCATTACGGAAGATTTAATTTTTATTTCATTTATTTTCGTGATAAATTTGTCATAAAAATTTTCTCCAACAATTTCTTTAATTCTTTCAATCTTATCTTTAATGGAGTCTGTTTTTGAAACAGTGATATTTGAAAACGAATCAGAAGGAACATATTGTATTCTTTTATCTTTTGTTTCTTCTTCTGCGTAAAAAGAACCAAGATTCTTTTTAAGTTCAAAACTTTCTTTTACGTAAAATGCATCAAATACATTTTCTTTTAATTCTATCAATTCATTTTCGTATTCAACAATTGCTTTTTCTTTGTTTTCATGTTTTTCGATAAGAGAAGCAACTTTTTGTTTTTGTTCAACAGTAAGAGGTATCAATATCTCTTCTTTACCTTTTTCTTTTTTGGTTTCAGTTTTTGTTTCTACTAAACCAGATAGTTGGTCAAGTGGATTTTCTTCAATCTTTTTATTTGTTACTTTGTATTTATTAGCCATAATCTTTCTCCTTTAATATAAAATGAATATTTAAACAAATATTTCAATTTTTTTGTTACTTTCATTCAAATAAAAGTGGAATAGAGATTATTTTTAAAAGAGGATAATATCATGGCCAATGAAAGTGAAGATATGTTTTTACAAGATATATCAAATATTTTGATGTCAAATATGAATATCTTATTACAAAATTTACAAGAGAAAACTAGAGAAATAGATAGAATTGTTTTTTTAAGAAGCAATGCAATAGAAAATACAAAATTAGATTTAGATTTGAAAAAGAACAATTTAAAGCATATTTTAGAAAAAGTAATTGATATTTATCAAATTGGATTTGGGCATAAAATTAGAATATATGAAATGCATTTTTTGTCTTTAATAGAAGAATTTGTTTTTGATAAAGAAAGAATATTTCAAGTTATTGATAATTTATTATCAAATGCAACGAGATTTACATTAGAAGGAATGATAATAATAGAAGTAGAAAATGATTTAAATTATGTTTATATTTCTATTAAAGATAGTGGTTCTGGAATAAGACCAGATGAAATGCAACATATATTTGAACTTGGTTTTAAAGGTAAAGATAGCTTTGGTCATGGAGTTGGTTTATATTTTGTTAATAAAGTTATAGAAGCACATGGTGGTGATATAAAAGTAAAATCAAAATATGGTAAAGGAACAGAATTTAAAATTAGCTTAAAGTTAGATTTGAATGAAAATTAAAAAAATGTTTTAATGTTTTTAAATAATTTATATAATATAATAGATGAAAATAATATATTCAACAGATGATTGTGGTTATCCCCTATGTATAAAAATCAATGATCTTGTTCTAAAACGAGTCAAAGAAATTCAAAATCAAATTCTGAAATTATCTATAAAAAATAATGAAGGAATGCATTGTACAAAAACAATTCCAGAATTATTCAAAATATCTGAACATGTAAAACAAGGTGTTAAACCATATTTAGAAATTAATTCCAATAATGTATCAATTTGTTTACCGGGTTATGAAAGCTGTGAACTTTTAACAGACTACGAAAATTTATTAGAATTGCCAGATATTTGGTTTTCTAGCCAATTCATACACTATTTTAAAACTAAATCTAATAAAGAATTTAAACGATGTATTAAAAAAATACCAAAAGAACATTTAAAAATTCTAAATAAAAAATAAGGAGAATTAATATGGCCGATAAATTTAAAGCTATTAATGATAAAGATATAAATGCTAAAAAAAGTTATATAGCTATTGTACTTGATAAAAGTGGTTCTATGCTTGATCATAAACAAACAACTATTTCTGGATTTAATGAGCAAGTTCAAACAATTAAGAAAAATGCAACTAATGATACATATGTTAGTTTAGTATTATTTAATGATTCAATTGAGATACCATTTTTTAATAGTAATGTTTCTTCTTTAAATGAAATGAATGAAAAAACATATAACCCAGATGCCTCAACGTCTTTATATGATGCAGTAGGAAAAATATTAGATAGGTTTAAAAAAGAAACGGATTGGGAAAATGAAAACAATATTTATTTAATATCTATAATTACAGATGGAGAAGAAAATTCTTCAAAAGAATATAAAAATAAACAAATAGCAAAAATGATAAAAGAACTGCAGGATACTAAAAGATGGACATTTACATATCTTGGCCCAAATAATGTAAATTTAACAAAAATTAATAAAGAATTAAATATTGAATTGGGTAATATGAAAGCTTATGTTGATTCTACAGATGGTAGATATCTTGCATTACATATGCATTCGCAATGTTTGGCGTCATATATGAATAATTCTAAAAATAGTAATGTTAAATGTAGTAATAATTTTTATTTAGATTCAAATGCAAATGATTTATTAGAAAGGAAAGAAGTTAAAGATGAAGATCTGCAGCAAGTGTAAGATTGAAAAAGATGAAAGTAAATTTTGGAAAAATAAAAATAATAAATCCGGATATGAAGGGGTATGTATAGAATGCCGTACTAAAGCAAGAAATAAAAACAGAGAAAAAAATAATATAATTGATGAGAAGCCAAAAGAATTAAACACACTATATACTCTTTTAAATAAACATAAAATCAATGCTAAAATAGACCATAATTATGATAAAGAATTTGAATTACATTCGGTTGGTATAGTAAATGATAAAGGTATAGAAATTGCATGGCATCAGCATTATAGTTTAGTTAGAGTAATATCTGTAATTGTAGATGATATTAAATATTATATTAAAAAAATGAACATTATATAAATGAAAACGGACATAGAAATTGATAATGAATTATTAAAATTGGTTAAAGACAATTTATATAATGAAGTGATTGATCCTGATCTTCATCTAATAAATGTTAATATGTATAGCGATAAAATAGCTAAACCAAAAAGAATAAATAAATATATGCTTTTAAATGATAAAAAATGTAATGGTATCTTAGATAAGTTTATTATTGAAGAAATTCAAAAAAATGGAAAAATTAACTTTATTGTAAAAGTCAAAAAATGAAAGGTGTTTTATGAAAGGCGTCATTCTTTGTGGTGGTACTGGTTCAAGATTGTTTCCATTAACAATGGTCACAAATAAACATCTTCTTCCAGTTGGTAAAAAGCCAATGATATTTTATCCAATAGAAAAATTAATTCAAGCTGGTATTAGAGATATTTTGATAGTTACTGGTACAGAGCATATGGGAAATATCGTTTCTTTACTTGGAAGTGGAAAAAAATTTCATTGTTCATTTACATACAAAGTTCAAGATGAACCAGGTGGAATAGCACAAGCTCTTGGATTAGCTAAAATATTTACCGTATTTGATAAAATAGTTGTTATTTTAGGAGATAATATATTTGAAGATGATATCACTAATTACGTAGATGAATATAGAAAGCAAGAAAGTGGTGCTAAGATATTAATTAAAGAAGTATTTGATCCAGAACGCTATGGTGTGGCAGAATTAAATAACAATAATGTTATTTCTATAGAAGAAAAGCCACAAAAACCGAAATCCAATTTTTGTGTTACAGGTATATATTTTTATGATTATAATGTATTTTCTATTATAAATAATTTGAAACCGTCTAATCGTGGGGAATTAGAAATTACTGATGTTAATAATTATTATATAAAAGAAAAAAATTTAACCTATAATGTTTTAAAAGGTTATTGGACAGATGCTGGGACATTTGAATCTTACAAAAAAGCAAATGAATTAGTTGGGATCGAATAAGCCGTAATGCTTTTTTTATCAATAAAAATAGAAGTGGAATTTTTTAATTTGTTTTAAGTTTTAATTATCATAAATTAATCATTTAAAAAAATATTAAAATGGAGAGAAGAGATGATACCAAATGGTTATTTCCAACATTTGTTATATGAAGGTTACAATGGAAGTATTAAAAAATTAATGGATATGAATATAGTTCATAGCTTTCTTGATAAAACACCCGGAATAATGGGAATGACCAAAATTTGTTTACCAAATGTTCATCGATATGATTCTAATGATGGAATGTGGGGAGTAACTGGATTAGTTGTTATTTCTGAATCACATCTTTCTATTCATACATGGCCAGAAATTGGATATGCAGCAATAGATTTATTTTCTTGTAAGTATTTTGATGTTGAATTGTGTAAAAATCATATAAAAAGTTTTTTTGAATTTAATGAATCAAAAGAAAAAATCATAAGACGTGGCTTTACAGAAGAAGAATATAATTTACTCAAAATGGAATGTGGCGATTCTTCAATTAAAAAACCAGAAAATTGGATGAACTTTAGCCTGGTTAATGCTTGAATAAATATAAATTAATAAATAATTTATTTAAAGAAAATGATGGCATAAGAAAAAATAAATTTATTGATAATGAATTTATAAGAAAAGAAAAATTTAAAAGGAAAATAGTAAAATTCAAATGCCGGAGATAGAAATAGATATGAGTGAAGAAGAAATATGTTTTAATTTAAAAAATGGAATTGATAAAATTACTGAAAAGATGTGTTCTATTAATAAAGATTTATTAGAACGAGATGAAAAAATTGTTTTTTTAAAAAATAAAATGTCCTTAATATTTAACGAGGAAGCAATTATATGAATAAACCAAAAGTTGAAGTGCCAATAAAATTATATAAAGATGCTGGTGTTTTATCAGATGCATATGAAAGAGATAGACAAATTAAATTTCAACCTGATCCTTTAAAACCAAAAAATGAAGTATCAAGAACAATGATTTTTAATTATGACAAACATGGAGATGTAGCTGGTGAAGGATTTGGTGGAATAGATTGTGACAGATCAAACAATGAAATAGTAAATGGTTTTATGGGAAAATAATTATGAAACTTAAAAAAGCTGTTCCATATCATGATGAGAGAATCAGAACACTTCCAGGAAAAGATGATTATTTTAATGGTTTGCATATAAATAGAGAATTGTCTAATCCAAATCCATATTCAAGAGAACAATTTCCACAACAGCCATATTATATGATATTAAAAAGTGGTGAAGAAAAAGAATCTTTATGGATAAATGAAAGAGATAGTGTACAACCAGAACCACATATTCCATCTGCTTTAGCTAATGAAGAAAAAGAGGCTGAGTTTATTAATGAAGATAAATATCGCAAAAGAATGAAAATACGAGATTTAGATAATAGAGTATTTGATGGAAGCGTTCATTTACCATTAAGAGATAGGCTCGATTATAAAATTTCAAATCAACTTAGAAAAATTTCAAAAAGCATTTAACCATGGATTTTCAAATTATAAGTTATATTAAAGAGGGTGGAATTTTAACTATTCGTTGGGGTGGAAAAATATATGAATCACAAGAGAATATAAGCCCATTTTTTTATAATAAACTTCAATATTTTGTTAAAAATAAATGGTGGCCTAATGTTACAAGATTAATGAGACAATTTAAACTTAAGAAAATAGATGCATCAAAAATAGCTAAAGATGGTCCACATAGTTATTGCTGTGCTATTATTTATATTCCAAATTTGGTAGAACAAATTAGTGAATGGCAAATTAATAATATTACTGACGATATATTAATTGGTGATGGTTTAGAAATGGAGCCACATATAACAATTCTTTATGGTTTAATTGATACTTATATTCAACAAATAAAAAGAATTGCTAATGAATTTGGGAGACCAATTAGATTAAAGCTTGGTTTGATGTCAAAATTTGAACATGATGGGGAAGATATTTTAAAAATTGATATA
>Ga0315284_10004992_pt1 | contig 18854 bp, 22 predicted proteins | sample YL17G09_16_MG_FD_203696 | JGI IMG/M metagenome (GOLD analysis project Ga0315284, IMG submission 203696) | Sediment microbial communities from Yellowstone Lake, YNP, Wyoming, USA - YL17G09_16 | ecosystem: Environmental > Aquatic > Freshwater > Lake > Sediment | place: USA: Wyoming | collected... | reverse complement strand
CAGGCGGTTTACGTCCGCCGGGGAGGTTCCGCTCCCCGTGGCGATGCGCCGCCGTCGGCTTCCGTCAATTATGGACGGGTCTTGCCTTTCCTGCTTGGTCATCGAGGAGATGATGGCCTCGATGCGCACGAACTGCTTCTCGTCCACCTGGAGATCCTTCATCTCGCGCATCTTGCCCATCCCCGGCAGCAGGCCGAGAAGGTCCTGGAACGAGCCCATCTTCCGGACCTGCCGCAACTGGTCGGCGAAATCCTCCAGGGTGAACTCGGCGCGCCTCAGCTTCTTCTGGAGGTCCATGGCCTTCGCCGCGTCGAGGTTGGCTTCGGCGCGCTCCACGAGGGTCACGATGTCGCCCATGTCGAGGATGCGTGAGGCCAGGCGGTCCGGATGGAAGACCTCGAAGTCCTTGATCTTCTCCCCGGTGCCGGCGAACTTGATGGGCGTGCCCGTGACGGCCCGGATGGAGAGAGCCGCCCCGCCCCTGGCGTCACCATCCAGTTTGGTCAGGATCACGCCGTCTATCCCAATCTCGCGGCTGAAGGTCTCGGCCACGTTGACCGCGTCCTGGCCGGTCATAGCGTCCACAACGAGCAGGATCTCGGAAGGCGAGGCAACCTTGCGGGCCTGACGGAGTTCGTCCATGAGGCTCGCATCGATGTGCAGCCGTCCCCCCGTGTCCAGGACGACCGTGTCGTGCCCCCCACGCCGGGCTTCGGCCAGACCGGTCGCGATGACGTCGAGGGTGAGCTTGACCGCTTCCGGGCTGTCGGGGTCGGAGACCTTCGCCCCTCCTGGCGAGCCGGTCCAGACGGCCAGCCCGTTCTGGCGGCCCAAGGCCTCCAGTTGGTCCTGGGCCCCCGGCCGGCGGAGGTCGGCGGCGATGAGGAACGGGTGGTACCCCTGGGTCTTGAGGTAGGTGGCGAGCTTGGCCGAGGCCGTGGTCTTACCGGCGCCATGGAGGCCCACGAGCATGAACACCGAGGGCGGACGGGGCGAGAAGGCGAGGGCGGCTCGGCCCTGGCCCATGAGGGTCGTGAGTTCGTCCTGCACGATCTTGACGACCTGCTGGGCCGGAGTGATGCTCGAGAGGACCTCCTGCCCGACGGCTCTTTCGCGCACGCGGGCCACGAAGTCCTTAGCGACCTTGTAGTTCACGTCCGCCTCGAGCAGAGCCAGCCGGACCAGGCGCAAGGCCTCGTCGACGTCGCGCTCGGTCAGCTTGCCACGACCGCGCAACTGGCGGAAGACCTGGTTCAATTTGTCGGTCAACTGCGAAAAAGGCACAAAAACACTCCCCGGCCAAGCTACAGAGGTAATTCTACACTTGGCACAACCTATTGGCAACGTAGAGGAAGTCCTGGGTTAGCTAGGAGCGTCTGTCACGTCGCGGCGGACAGGGTGGTGATTTGACGTTATGGCGTCGTGATGTTACGCTCACGACATGACCAGAATCAATATCAGGCGAGCCACAATCTACCTTGACTCCGACCTTCACAAGGCCCTCCGAATCAAGGCGGCCGAGACGGACCGAAGTGTTTCCAATCTGGTTAACACCGCCGTGCGCCGTTCTCTCGCCGAAGATGCCGTTGATCTTGCCGCCTTTGGGGACCGGGTTCATGAGCCGACCGTAGCCTTCGAGGATGTCCTGCGGGACCTGAAGAGCCGTGGGAAGCTATAGACTCACCCTCAGGCAATCGGCCGTCAAAGAACTCGAGAGCCTCCCCCGTCGGGACCTTGCGCGCGTGATGAGCCGTATCAAGGTCTTGGCTGATAATCCGCGTCCACCCGCCTGCGAGAAGCTATCCGGTCAGGAACGCTATCGGATCCGCCAGGGTGACTACCGTATCTTGTACGAGGTCAATGACCCTGGCCAGGTTGTCACAGTCGTGAAGATCGGCCAGCGCCGGGAGGTGTACCGATAGCCCTGTTGTCAGCCTAACGGCAGGCCCCTCAAGCCGCCATGCGGTCTACTCTCTCAACCATATAGTTGAGTTCCTGGCGCATTCTCTGAAGCCAGCCTTTTCGTAGAAACCCCGTAGTTTCTCTCCCGCCTGCAAGAGAATGAACGGCACGCCCAACTTGCCACCTTCAATTCGTACCGCTCTAAGTAGTGTCTGACCGAGACCTTGACCGCGAAACTCTTCGCAAATCTCCACTTCGAACAACCGAGCATACTCTCCCAAATTGGCACAGTACACCCATCCCGCTAAGGCCCCGTCCTTCAATAGCCAATAAGGTCTGAAGACTCGTGCGAAGTTCAGTTGTAGAGGTCCTACCCTCTGAACTTGCTCGTCATAGTACCCGCGCGATTGCGCAAGACGACAAAACCATTCCATGTACTCCTGTTCCGCTGGAACCCCGAAAGTAAACTCTGAAGGCAGATTCCCACTCAAGGTGGGCGCGCAGAAGAAGATGGCGGTTTCTAAACGATAGCCTTTCTCTGCGAGATGACCGTTCCATACCGCTTCATCCAAAGCTGGGGGATAGATATCATAGCGGTTGGGCCTTTCCAAGTTGTGCTGTCGGTGAATGCTCTCAACCTGACCGACGACGTCTTCAAATGACTGGAAATCGGAAAGCTTCACTCCCAAAGCTCGGTTGAAATCCCCGCACCAGGGCACAAAGGCGTTGTACATATGGATGAAATTGGGGTGTTCTATCGGCATGCTCTTGTTCGCCCTTGAGAGCTCAATCTCAGAATCAAGCGCTCTCCGTTCCCAATCCATGTTTTGCATTCTCGACACACCCTCCTATGGGTTGTGCAGCGTCTTGTTCGCATCAGGCACTGAACTGGAGTCGGAGGAAGCCGCGGGAGATCTACTTCAACGGACCATGGTCGCCCCAGTGCTTCACTCTGGCCTACACGACCCATCAGGGATGGAAGATGAGGCCACGAATGAGCCCTCGCTGAGGCAGCGCCGACTAAGCCTCGGTCTCCGGCTGAAAGACCACAACTTCCGGCTGCTTCAGTATGTGGCCGAGGAATGATGCCCGTCGGCCCTTCCTAGAGTCGAATTCCTCGGGCGAATACGCCCGGACCTCTATGGGCTCAAAGACTTCGGAGAGGGCATCACCAAGGACCTCCCAGCGCTTCCACGAGGGCATGCCCGAAAACGCGGAGGACACGACGATGAGGTCGATGTCGCTGTCCGGTCTCGCATCGCCTCTTGCGTGGGAGCCGAAGAGGTAGACTCTATCGGTGGGAATGCCCTGGCGCCTCAAGGCCGCCAGGTACGCCTTGACCACGACGGTCAACTGACTTGTTTCCTCAGGCATTCCACGACCTCCCCCGCTCTCCTGACATACTCCTGCACAACAGTTGGCGGGTAATCGTCCAAAGCCTTGCTTAGTACGTCCCAGGCTATCATCACCAGGAGCAAGCTGCGATGGTAACAGTCAGGCTGGCTTAGTAGACAGTAACACCATTGCGGATGGAAAGCGTCTCCTCAATCGGGACTCGGTTGGTCCCCATTTCGAGAAATCGGTGGGATACAGGTCAACCATCCTTTGAATGCACAGTCCAGATGCGTGCAGTGCGTTGACGAATTCGGAAACTGGGCGCCGGAAAGTCGTGAATTCGTATTCGTCTTCGGGGAGCCATCTCCACTTCACTGCGCCCTGATAGGAGTAGTCAGGGTCGGCTCCCTCATCGGGCCAGAGTTCAGTCGCTCCGATGGCCATGAAGATAGGGTGATCAACACTAAAGATGAAGCGACCGCCGGGCCTGAGTACGCCGGCAACCTGTCGGAATACGGCACTGATATTGGGAACGTACGTGAGTGCACAGACGGACAAGACTAAGTCGAACCGCCGTCCGCTTAGGGCACTTAGGTCCTCCATGTCCCCCTGAACGCACTCCAAGGAGACACCTGCGCTGGCCGCGTCTTCTCTCCCGATCTTGAGTTGTTCAGAGGACAGGTCCAGACATGTTACCGTTGCACCCAGTATGGCCAAAGCGATGCCGCAGTTGCATGCGCCAGAGCCGAGTTCCAGAACTGTAAGGCCTTTGGGGTCGCCTATCATGGCAAGATCACGCTCAGTAGGGAAGTCAACTCCATAGTAATCCACAATCCCCACCGGAAGGTTGCCTTCAGACGAATAGCGCCTTGCATGTCGGTTCCAGGCCAAGGCATTCCCCTCAACCATCGTACTTGACTCCTCCTCTCAATGCGTTTTGGATGCGTCCCTTGTCGGCGAGACTAAGGAGCTGGGCGGCGATTATGGTCGTTTTCGGACACCTTCGCGCCAACCAGAACTCCGAACAGGGAGCGAACGCGAGGGGTGATCTCCTGTCGGTCAGGGTCGAGCTCCTGCTCGATGAGAGAGAAGTAGTCAGAAACCATCTGGGACACAGACTTCCCCGACTTCTTGGAGATACGTTTCACCTTCTGGATCAGGGCTCATCCAGCCGCAACGATTTCTGTGCATGGCCACGGCCTCCTGCCGTACAACTCACACCAGCCGGGTGCCCAGGCAAGAGAAGTGTATGCACCAAGAGCCTCAACAGGGGTACGATCACGACCCGCAACGGCACTGGTCGGTCCCGGCGGCGAACGCGGTTTGAGGACGAGGGCAAGAGGGAACGGGCCCCGAATACTGTGACGGAAGCACACGAGGAAGCCGAGGAGTGAAACACTGTGGCTGACGAAGCGCGTGTGGTCGAGGTATCCGGGCACAGACTGGTCTGTCCCATCTGCGCTAGCGAAACCTTCGTCGAGAGGCGGAGCCTGCTCAACACCAGGGGATTCACGTTCGTCGGCCTTGACTGGGCCAACCGGGCGGCTGTCAACTACATCTGCGCCACCTGCGGTTACATCATGTGGTTTCTTCCCGAACCGGCGCGGTAGGACGCCAAGTTAGCACGGCAGCCCGAGAGGTACCGGCACACCCGCTAGGTCGCTCCACCCGTGTAAGTTCTATAACACGCTGTCGGCTCGCCGGAACGACCCGCCGTAGTCCCTCCCAATGCCGGAGCGGCGTTCCAGTGACGGAGGGGGCTTCGTGGAGGGCAAGGGCCGCCGCCCTACCGGCGACACCGGCAGGGACTGTTCCTCATATCTGGAAACAGTAGTCTCAAGCCCATATCCGCGTTGGGGGGAAAAGGCCTTGAGCTATCGGAACACCCGGTGCGTCCTCATCGTGTTCCTGCTGGCAATGGGAGCGCTGACCTGTACTCCCTTCGGTTCCGGGTGCACGCTCAAGGACCCAACCGCAGCCCCCCAGCAGGCGGCCCCGCAGCCTCAGCCACCGCCCACGGGGCTAGACGGGGAGATTGCCGCTATCCTCACCCGGTACTCGCTGAGCACCCGAGGCGACCCTTGGGCGTTCGAGGTCACGGTGCCCGAATCATGGGAGGTCCGCCCGGGAGAAATCCCGGTCGGGCTGTACTGGGGCGTGGCGAACGAGTTCGCCAAGGATGCCGGGTTCGACCTGACCGAGGTCAAGGGCAGGACCCTCCGGGTCAGGCGCTACATCCTCGGGGGCGAGAGCGTACCGGGTCCCGGTGGGCAGGGGACTATTCTTGGAGTGCGGGATCTTGTCGTCCTCGTGGATGGGGAGCGGATTGCCGGCGCCTGGGTTTCCTTCGCCACGGGCGGCCAGGGTCAGGTCGGGATGTCCCTCTCGGGACGCTTCCTCGAGGAACTCACCGCTCTTGAGTTCGGGCCCTGGGCCGAGCGCGAGGGGCTCTTCGTGGCCTCGGTCGCGAGCGCCGGCCTTGACGCTCTTGGGCCAGCCGACGTTGTTGCCGTCTTTCTCGAGGCGGTCACGGCGGGTGATAAGGCCCGGGCGTACGCCTGCCTAAGCCCGGACAGCCTGCTGAGAACAGTGGCCTCCCAGCACTTCCGGGACGCCTCTGCCCTCTATCAGGCGAAACTTGAGCCCTTCAACTCGGTCGTGGAGGGACTCGAAGCCGGCCACCTCATCGGCTGGCAGCTCCTGGACCCGGAGTCGCCTGAGAAGGAGCTTCTCGGGCCCGGCGAGCTAACCGCCATCGAGGTCCAGGCCGAACTGGAGCTAAGGTGGCGCAAACGGCAGATCTACGAAGGGAATCCGCCCGAGCCGGCCTGCACGGAACGGGGGTTCCGCTACTTCACCCTCCGGCGAACGGGCCTCGGCTGGAGGATCGACCTTGAGGACCCGCGCGACCTAGACCTCCGACTGCCCTCCGGCGCCGGGACTCCGGCCTACGTCACCGGCTTCCTCCAGCAGCATGGGCTTCCTGGCCGGGGCGCGGCGTCGAGCTTCAAGTGGCGGGTCCCCGAGTCCTGGGAGGTCCCGCTCGGCGGCTATCTTGAGGGCGTCTACTGGGGGCTCGCCAACGTCGGCTCTAAGGACATCGGCTTTGATCTTGAGCCACTAAAGGGCGAGGTGGTCACGGTCTGGTCTTGCCCGGTGGGCGTGGAACCGCGGTTCATGCAGGACCTGGACCGGGCGATCCTGCTGGTCAGGGAAGGCGTGGTCGTCGGCGCCTGGACGGTCTCGGGCTCGGGTGCCGTCTACGGGTCGGCTGACCGGCGTCGGTGGGAAGCCATCACCGGGCTCACCCTCGACCAGTGGCTGCAAGGGAATGGGTACTTCCGCGAGGCCGGCCCGAATGCCGACCTAGCCGCCATGGACCCGACGGAGGTTGTCAAGGCCTATTTTGACGCCCTCACAGGAGAGGACTGGGTCAGGGCCAATGCCTGCCTACTTCCGGCATGGCGCCTTGAGGGGTTCACCCCGCGGCCGGAGACTTGCCGTCTGTATCTTCCGGATCAGGCTCCCCGGCTACCGAAAGCGACTTGGCGTCTGAAGAGCGTCAGGTTCTACGACTGGGACGACCCACCCATTACCCTCAAGGATGTTGGTGATCTCACGAAAGTCGGGATTGAGGCCACAATCGAAATGGAGTCGGAGGAAGCCGTGGAGGTCTACTTCAACGGACCATGGTCGCCCCAGCGCTCCACCGTGGCCTTCAAGACCCATCAGGGATGGAAGATCGCAGGTTTCGGCGCAACGGGCTAGGAGGGTCGTAGGCGCTGCGCTGATCTGGTTAACGCCGCCGCGCGCCGCTCTCCGTGGGAAGATTACGGCAAAGGCCCCGATAGAGAACAAGCTTGGCCACCTCCAGGCAGCTCAGGCCGTCGCCAGGGGTACAGGTTCCGAACGAACGGAGGGCTTCCGAGCGCTCACCAGTCGCCATTGAGAGCGCAGACTTACACCCTCCTTCGCGGCCATGGCCGCCATAGTCCCCTCTTCTGGTGAAAGCTCGAATGCGGAGCCGAGGGTCTCCTCCACTTCCACAAACCCTACGGCTCGCAGTATGGGAGCCGCGCCACTCAGCCAGGCAGGCATGTTCTCCTCGATGTAGGCGCGTAACCGCGGCGACAGCCGGGCGGCATCTTGTGGTTCCAGCACCCCCTCGTGTTCTACAAGCAGACCACCGGGACGGAGCACCCGGTAGGCCTCAGCAATGGCCCGCTCCGGGGCCAGGACCTCGATGAAGGGTACGGCTCCCGAGATGACGTCGATGGACGCCGACCTGAGGGGGAGTTAACGCGCGTCGGCGGCGACGAAGCCCACGTTTGGCCCCGCTCCTGCCGTACGAAGAACAGCCTGCCATTCCTCGAGGAGGGGATACAGGATGTCATTCAGCAAGACCTGGGCCTCGGGGTCGTGAAGGAGGATGAGCGGAAGAAACCCCCCGCCGGGACCGGCGGCCAACTCCAGGATGACCGGCTTGGCTGAAGGGTCGGTGACCGGTCGTCTCAGCGCCTGGGCATAGGTGCTGTAAATAAGGGCCTTCTCCTCATCGGAATACCGATTGTCGGGGCTGGCCCGCAGGCCCCAATCGGAGACCTTCCCGACCTGGGCATCTCTTACCCTACCCCACCGGCGATTGGCCGATGTCCAGTTCCCCTTGACCCAGCCTTCTCTGCGTGCTTGCTCAATGAATGGACCGCCAAGCCAGCCGCAAGAGTCACCGACAAAGTCCGCGATTCCTCCTCGCACGCTGTAGGCCCGACACAGTTGTGGGCTGAATAGGCGACCGGCAAGCCATCGCCCGTGCTCTGACTGACCATCGAAGGTCAACGCGCCCAGCGAGGCAGGATCGGCGAGGACGTGATGGTAAACCGGCAGCATCAGCCTACACCACCCGCCGCGTGGCTCCGCCGTCGAAGGGCACCGTGAGACCGGTGAGGTACCCGGCCTGGCGGGAGCAGAGGAAGGCGACGAGGTCGGCAAGTTCAGCGGGGTCGGCCGGTCGCGGAACGGGGAAGCCGTCGCACCACTCGCGCATCGGATGATCGGTTCCCACCGGCCCCGGAGCGACGCAGTTGACCGTCACCGAGGGGGCCAGTTCCTCGGACATAACCTTCGTCAGGGCCGACACCGAGATCTTGGCCACAATGTTCTCGGCCATCTCGGTCATCAGGTGCGGCACGCCGGGAGCGAGGTAGAAGGCGCCCATGTTCACGACGCGCCCCCAGTCGTCCGCCTTCAGGTGAGGAAGGGCCTCTCGAGTCACCGACACCACCGTGAGGACGTTCACCTCGAAACCCGCCCGCCAGTCCTCCGGCTCGACAGAACTGAACGGCCCGGGCTTGATGTAGCCACCCGGGTTGTTGACGAGGACGCCGAGTCCGCCGAAGCGTTCCACTACCTCTGAGACGAGACGGCGCACCTGCTGACGGTCGGACACATCGGCGACCCGGCCCCAGACGTCGACGCCTTCCGCTTTGAGCTTCTCCACCGCGCCAAGGAGGTTCCGTTCCCCCCGGGCGCAAATCGCTACCTTGGCGCCTTCCATCCCCAGCCGGCGGGCGATGCTGTAGCCGATCGTCCGGCTGCCACCGGTAACCAGAGCCACCTTCCCTGTGAGTCCAAGGTCCATGGGGGAAGCCCCTTTCCGTGAATCAGAGCCTTGCGCCAATGGAAAGCCCTGCCTACCGGGTTTCGGCGTCCGAGCGTCGGGACCCTGCCGATCGTGGGATGATGAAGGGCCACAGGCTCAACGGTCGCGAGAGTCGGGCCCGCTGTAGTTCCTCAGGACCCCGTCGTCCCCTCTGCCGGTTCCTACTTCCCGCCCCGCAGCACCTCGATGAGCTTCACTGGATCGACGACGACCGTCCGGTATCCGGGCGCCTCGGCCGTCAGGTCGATGGGCGTCCCGGTTTCCAGCGCCGTGGCCCAGAACTCGTCGGGGGTGACGTCCGGCGCGACCTGGCACGCCAGGGCATAGAGCCCGGCGAGATAGGGTACGCACCAACTCCACCCGCCCGAACGGTAGAAGACATAGTCGTTTTCGCCGTTCGGAGCCGCCGTCGTGCGCGAGCACATGGGCACGAAGAGGACGTCCCCGGGGGCGGTGCCCCCCCCGCCATAGCCCCAGCCCAAGACGGTGCCGTAGCTGGAGACGTCGTCGGGGTCGGATAGCGGGGTGCGGTCCAGGCCGGATCCCCGCCGCCCCAGCCGACCGAGATGGAGATGACCCTTATCTTCCCCTCGGCGGGCAACAACTCGTTGGCCTGGAGCAAGCGGTCGATGGACTGGGCAAGGTAGGTGAAGTCCCAGTCGAACCCGCCACTACGGAAGGTGCCGTGGGTCTCGGCGATGTAGTAGAGTTCGGCTTCGGGAGCCACCCCGGCGGTCTTGCCCACCAGAATAGAAGCGACGGTCGGCCCGTGCATCTGAGCGCAAGAGTCCTGACAGTGGACTTCCTCGTAGTAACGGAGGCGGTCGGCGTACTCGACGTGGCTCACAAGCAGGGCCTGGTCGATGATGGCCACACCCACGCCCCGTCCGGTGATGCCCTGCTCATGTAGTGACCGCACGCCCAGGCCCGGGTTGGCCCCGAGTGCCATGATCTTGGCCGGGTCGAATGGTGAGGGAAGGGACGCCGGCCACTGCGTCCGCGTGTCGAAGTCGGCCTGGAGCAGGTCGTCAAGGCGGCCCGAGACATCCAGAGCTCGAAGGTCGTAGCTGCGTAGGTCCACCTGCCACACATCGGTCGAGGAAGGGTCGTAGCTGGGGACCGCCTCGAGTTTCCCCCGGCCGTAGTCGCTGGGGGGTGGATACTCGTGAATACCAAGGGACACCTCGCCGAGATTGACCGGTTGTCGTCCGCATCCCGTGGCGACCAGGGCTGTCAGGAGTGGGAGCAGCAAGAGCATCGCTTTCAACCTGCGAGAATCCGCCATCAGTCTCCACCTTCGCTTCATTGGCCAGGGCCACCCATCGTTCTTGGCCATCAGTCTCCAGTTCACGGTCAGAAAGTAATGCGTAGCGGGCGGCAAGTCAAGACGGACCGGAGCGTCCCGTGGAAGGAATAGGCGGGCTTGGCGGCGAATGGTCACTATTGGAAGGACTCAGGCGGCGGACCTGACCTAAGGAGGCGACCCGATGAGGCAGCGAGGTATCGTTTCCTGGAGAGCCGTAGCCGTCATCCTCAGTCTTCTCCTTGCAGGCAACCTGCTAGCGGCACTCCTATCGGGCTGTTACGGCGGGTGGACCAAACCGGACCGCAACCGAGGATTTGCCTTCATCATCCAACGGCGGCCAGACCCATGGGTATGGTCGCGGGGCGAACTCCCCGCTCTCCCGAGCTACGACCCTGCGTCGGTTGACGCCTTCCAGGTCGACCTACGCGGCTACGACCTCTCCGACCTCGACCTGACCGGTCGTCTCACCGACCTCTTCGCGGCCGACTTCGACAGCAGGACCGTCTGGCCGGCGGACTTGCCCAGCTCCTTCGACCCCGACCTCATCATGGAACTGGGTAAGAGCCCTGGCCTGGGGCTGAGGGAGCTACACGAGCGGGGCATTACCGGCGAGGGAGTTGGCCTGGCGATTCTCGACCAGCCCCTGATTATCGACCATGTCGAGTACGGGGACCAGCTCCGGCACTATGAGGAGTACGCCGTCTCGAATCCGATGGTCTTGATGCACGGGCCGGCCGTGGCTTCCATCGCCGTCGGCAAGACGGTGGGGGTGGCCCCCGGGGCCGACTTGTACTACATTGCCACGAATGGGTCGAGAGTCGGCGGTACCGCCCCCGACGCCATCGAGCGGTTCCTGGCGATGAACCGGTTCCTACCGCCGGAAGGCCGGATACGGGTCATCTCGATATCGATGGGCCTGCGCCCCACCAGCCGCCTCAGTCAGCTTGTGACTCAGGCCGCCGCCGAGGGCGTGCTCGTCATCAGTTGCGACGCGAACTGGTCCCACGGTCTGCCTATCCGCTATCACGGGCTGGAGCGTGATCCGCTGGCCACCCCCGAGGACTACCGCAGCTATCACCCGGTTACCGGCTGGGGCTACTTCGCGGCTACCTACTCCCCCGAGCCGCCCAGGACCATTCTCTTCGTGCCCATGAACTCTCGATGCGTCGCCGGACACACCGGGCCAAACGACTATGCCTTCTACCGCAGCGGCGGTTTCAGCTGGTGCGCTCCCTACATAGGCGGGCTCTATGCCCTGGCCTGCCAGGTGGACCCGGATATGGACCCCCAGACGTTCTACGACGCGGCTCTCGCCACCGGCCGCCCAATCGATACCCTTAACCTCGAGCCGGGGACGCGGGCGGTCGTAGTCGACCCGGCGGGTCTCATCGAAGCCCTGGAGGCCGGAGACTGAGTAATTGGACCGGGCCGGCGGCAGTGGCCCAAGACTCCTGCGCGGCTATGGCCGGCATTGTCTCCAGGGGCGATTCGCCGATGTCCAATTCCCCTTAATCTAACCTTCTCTGCCTGACCATCGAAGGCCAACGCGCCCAGCGAAGCGGGTCGGCGAGGACGTGATGCTACACCACCCGCCGCGTGGCTCCGCCGTCGAAGGGCACCGTGAGACCGGTGAGGTACCCGGCCACGTCGGGGGCGAGGTACAAGGCGCCGCCGAGTCTGCCGAAGCGTTCCACTACCTCTGAGACGAGACGGCGCACCTGCTGACGGTCGGATACATCGGCGACCCGGCCCCAGACGTCGACACCTTCCGCTTTCCGGCTGCCACCGGTAACCAGAGCCACCTTCCCTGTGAGTCCAAGGTCCATGGGGGAAGCCCCCTTTCCCTGTGTGAGAGCCTTGCGCCAATGGAAAGCCCTGCCTACCGGGTTTCGGCGTCCGAGCGTCGGGACCCTGCCGATCGGCGAACCGAAGCCTCCCGGCTAGCAGCCTGTGGGACCTTGGCTCGGACAGCCTTAGCTGGTATCATGTGGGAGGGTTCGACACCCTGGCGGTCTCGGGCTGCCATCTTCGGTTAGCTCGTCAAGTACAGGAGGCGACACCGTGAAGGTCGGAGGTTTCCGAACGCCCGCCGCTGCCGTTGGCCTAGTCATCTGCCTCGCTGTTGCCCTGTCCATCTTCGTCCCAGGTTGTCGCCGGCCCGAGCCCGCGCCGCCAGTCGCCGGGACGGAGCCACCCCCGGCCCAGCCCTCCCCGGATGGCACCGGCATTCCCGTCCCTCCCGGAGCGGCCTGGCGCATCACCGAGCGGCTGAACCCCGATGCACCGGGTCTGGCCCTGGGCGACGGCGTCATCCCGTTCCTGGTCGCTGACCCCCGCCCGGCTGCCCGGGAGCGGCAGGATATCCTTCTCGGCTACTGGGACCTCAGGGCCGGCACCGTGACCTTCGACCCCGTACCCGTCTGCACCGTCGAAGGAGATACTCTCCGTCTTGTCTGGGACGGCGGCGCCCGCCTCGGCCTGATGGTAGAGCCGCAGGCCCCGGGGGACCCCTCCCCCCTTCTTACGTTCGACCTCCTGCGGGCCGCCGGCGCGGACGGCATTGTCTCCTGCCCCTCGGGCGAGACGGGCATCTATCTCCTCACCACTTGGTTTCTTGACGCGCTCAGCGGCACGGAGGGCGACCCGGTCAACCGGCGGTACCCCATGGCCTCCTGCGGCCGGGCCGTGATTCTCACAGCCAGCGCCGGCCGCGTCGAGGCCCTCCTGGTGGCGACCGTCGGTGAGCCCAATTCATCGGCCGGCGTCGGGATCGTCCGCTACGTGCTGGAGGAGGGAGTCCTCCGCGGGGAGACCTCGAGCCCCCCGCTCCATATCGTGGAGGCCGGGGGGCACCTCTCGCAGTGGACCCGTGTCGGCGACCGGATCTACACCACGGGATCCCACCCCACGGGATCGACGTCGCTGCTGAGGTACTGGGACGTGGCCACGGGAGAGGTCGGGGACGGGCCGGCTCTGGAGCCGCGCCTGCGGGCCTACGAGACCGACTGCGCGCTGGAAATGGTTTACCCGGTGCCTCCCTCTCTCTTTGGGTACCTGGACCTCCTCATCGTCGAGTACCGGCCCGCCGCCGTCGAGTCGCGCTACGACGCCGGCGGGAACCTCGTCGCCCGGGACCCGATCCAAACCGCTCATTTCATGGTCCTCCGGGGCGGCGAGGTGCTCGGCGAGGCCACCCTTCACAAGGGGAAGCTCACCGTCCGCAAGGACGGGCAGGTGACCCAGGAGACGGACCTCGGCCCGGAGTACAGCCGGTTCTGGTGGTTCCCCGGGATGCAGACGCCGCCCTAGTCTAGCCGGGCTAACGCCGTGCATCGACCGCCGCGCAGCGGCGGCTCCGAGCGAGGGTTGGGCGGTCCGAGGGTGGGGCTTCACAACCCCGCTACCTGATCCGTCTCCCAGTCAAGTTCAGCATAGACCGCTCCCGGCAGCCAATCCGCTGTGGCATAGACGCGTTCACCGGTAGGAGCGAAGATGTACCCGCCTCCCGGAAAATCCTCATCTACCGTCCGCCCTGCTTGCCTCGCTACCCCTACCCACAACCCATAGACTTGGGCGTAACGGCTCAGATGCTTTTGGCATTCACTCTCCCAGCAGGCATACCCGGTTGCCCAGTTCCGCGTGTCTTGTTCCCCATCCAGCCCCGGCGCCGCCAGTTCAAAGACAATCCGCGCTCCTTGTCGGGCGCACTCGGCAAAGACCATCTCATTCTGGATATCCGCGCAGATGGCGAGGCCGAAGGTCAGCTTTCCCGACTGGAACACCGGCACGGTCTGCCCGGCTGAAAACCATTCCACTTCTTCATTCTCAATCGTGATCTTGCGATAGTAGCCCTCCAATACTCCTTGCCGGGCCACGATCTGGGTGATAAACGGCTTGCCTGCGGGGTTCCACTCGATCAGCCGGCTATCACGCTAGTGGAGTAAGGCTCGGTCAACCGGAGGAACTGCTGGACTTCCGGGCCGTCAAGGCGGAGGACGGCTTGCGGATACCTATAGGGACCCGCATAGCCGGTCAGGCTCATCTCGGGAAAGCCGATGATCTCCACCCCGCGGGCGGCAGCCTCCTTAAGGTGGAAGGCCATGCGCTGCAGATTCTGGGCAATGGCGCTCTTCTCGCAATGCATTTGGATCAAGCCAATTCGGGTCAAAGGAATGCCCCCTGGCCCGAACCTGCCGCGGCGTGATTCCCTCGAACGGTCCCCTCAAGACACACGACAGGCCGTGTGTTTCCGCGCCAGATGAACTCAGACCGCTTGAAAGCCCGGAACCCTAGCCGGTTGAAGAACGCCAACGCAGGTTCATTGTGCGGTTCGACCATGACCGTAAGGCGGGAGAAGCCCTCTTGAACCGCGAGCCCTGCAAGTCTGGCCAGCATGGCACCCGCAACGCCTCGTCGGCGCCATCCTTCCTTGACCTCTAAGGCCTCAACGTATCCACTCTGCTCACCGTCAGCCATATCCGCGTCGGGGTGCGTCCGCACCAGCGCGACCGTTCCTACGATCTCCTCATCGGCGAGCGCCATGAGGATGAAGCGGAGCCTCTCAGAGTGTTCGCCGATGCTCAGCCAGAGAAGCCCGTCAATGTAAGGATCGCCGCCTCGCCAGGAGACGAACGCTCCGATATCCCGCTGTTCCAGCAATCGATAGGTGACTGCGGTGCCCACTCCAGTCGCCCCCACATGTTCTTCCTACTGGCACATCGCGCCGATGCCTGGCGCCTCGAAGGCGAACACGGGTCAACCAACCGGCCAGCGCCTGGCGGTTCAGCGGAGCCGACTGTCATGTGCCCGTACCGTCTGTCTGCAGAGTTCAACAGCGACCCTGGTCCGCTCGGGCAACTCCCCCTCAAGAAGAACCGCGAACCGGTCCTCGCCCACTACCTGCCCGGCGAGTCGGAACATGTGGGAGCTTGCTGGAACTGGCATCCTCTGAGCAATGAACGCCCCAGCGAGAATCTCCCACGTGCTTGTCGTGATCAGGTACGCAGTTTCGAGTTCGGACTCCGCGTTCTGCAGCTTGCGTATGGTCGCCTCAAGCCAGTCGCGGTTGCGCCTGACCTGGTCCAAAGGAGGGGAGTACTCGGAACGCCACCTTTCCACCGAAGCGGAAAGCGCAGAAAGGGTCCCATCATCTACCTTGATGTCCATCTCTCCCAGGGCGTACCACCAAGAGGGCTTGTTGAACCAGTCCGAAAGATCCCGAGCGATATGCAACTCAACGACTAGGCCTTGCTCAACAAACCTCTCGAATCGGGGCTGTTCCGACAAGCCGATCAGGTCGAGGTCCGAGTACTCGCCATGATCGCCTCTTGCGCGCGACCCAATAACAGCCAAGGCGCGCAGTCCGTGCTTCCTGGCAAGAGCTTCGAAGTTGACCACGGCATGTGCTCCTACCCGCCCGATGCTGCTGCCATTCTCCTCCAAGACACCCGACCCCTCCCAAGCCGGAGCGGCGTTCCGGTGACGGACGCGGCTCGCGCGTCCCGGCAGGGAGAGTGGCAGCCGGCGGGAATGAGGTTCAACGGGGGGTGGGTACCTCCTCCAACGTGAGACGGCGGAAGCCATACGGCGGAAACGAGGTCTGGTCCCGTGAACTCCAGGGGTTTTGCCGCCAGGGTCGTCCTTGTCCTGGCGCTCCTCTCCGCCATCGTGGCCGCGGCCGTTGTCGGCTACCGGCCCGTTCGGCCCTTGCCCGGGGCCGTGGTCGGCTACCGACCGGCGTCCGTGCCCGACTCACCCCCACCCCTGACCGCCGCCGACATCTACCGGGTCGATCTCGCCGGCATGGAGAGGGCCTGGGTTCCGGTCTTCCAGACCCAGCCGGACGCCGCCGACCTCATGGCCGAAATCGCCGCGGTCTACGGGGGAGCGAGGTCCAAGGTCACCACCTCCCCTCTGCCGGTCCCCGAACCCCTCTCCATGTCCCTCCCCTTCCGGCCGCACCTGTCCCTCCTGCTGCGGTCCGGCGTGCGGCTCACCCTCGACTGGCTGGTGGAGGACGAGGTCCGGGTGGATTGGCGCGGGCCCGGCGACGCCCGCGCGAACTGGGTGGTCAAAGACCGAACCCTGGCCGCCTGGGTCCAGGCGGCGCCGCTCCGCTTCAGGCTGCCGTCCGGCCAAGGAGATTGGCTTCTGCCCTCCCGGTGGCTGCGTCTCGGCGACGAACTCACCATCCACCTTGAGGTCTTGCCCGAGGCTGACCACGTCGATGTCTACCTCTGGCCGTCGTACACACCGGTGACCATCCCCTCCGGCCCCCGTGGCTATCCGGTCCCCGAGGCGGCCCTGATCGGTTCGCCCATCCAATTCGAGGCCACCGTGAACTACACGTTCAGGCTCGAGGAACACATCGGCCGGCGTCCCGACGGAAGCCCGCTCGAACTCCGGCCCGGGAGCTACAACATCCAGGTCGGGGGGTGGGGCGCCGGAATCCTCATCCTGCCGGCCGAGACCGCCCCGTGGGTGGCCGCCGTCAAGGACGGAACCCTTTAAGCCTGGCGTCCCGAGGGAGGGGTTAGAGCCTACGTCCTGGACGACGCCGACGTGCCCGCCCGGGCGGCCCACGACATGGGGGCCGTCGTGAACGGGACGGAGTTCGACCTCCTCTTCCCGTGCGAAAGGGTCAGGGGCGGTCTTCGCCTGTGCCTCGGAGAGACCGAGTTTGCCTTTCTCCTCGACTGCCGAATCTACTGGCCCTCAGCCGACCAAGTCTGGTTCGTCCACGGCCGTCCCGATGTGCCCCTGGAGTTCCTCGAGCGCCTCGGGCTTCTTCCCGGACCCGGTGCCCCCCCGCGGGCTCTGGTCAACGGGGCAGCGGTGCTGGGGGAGGCCATCACCGTTGGCGGCACTCTCTATGTTCCGGCGGACAAGTTCGCGCTCACCTGCCACGGGCGGGCCTGGTACGAGGAAGGCATCGTCCAAGTGGCGACCGACTATGGCTACGCGGCGGTCGAGGGCGGTCGCATCACCGTCCAGGACCGCGAGACGGGAGCCGAGAACACCCTTTCCGCGCCGGCCCTCACCAGGAACGGTAAGACCTTCCTCCCCCTCGCCCCTCTAGTGCTGGCCTGGGAAGGGACGCTCGATCAGGAGGCCGGCTCCCCCGTGGTGCGGGTCTGGTTTGAGTCGCGCCCCTAACCGATGCCGCCTCGAGGCGACAGCCGCCTAACGCCGAAGCTCAGTGGCACCGCTAGGCGTCCGCTGAAGCGACGTGTCAGGGGGCAGCATGTCCACGTAGGCACCATCAAGTAAGCTCTCCTCGGAAATGCCAAGCTGCTTCATGAGATTGTGAGCCGCGACACGACCAGCCTCAATCGACTCGCCTTCCGTCAGGACTACCTCAAGTTCCACGAAATGGCCGAGCCCCTCCACATGGTCAAGGTGAACCCGTATGTTCCCAACCAGGAATAGACGGCGACGCTTGCGAACACGCCCTGAGACACCAAGCGATAGCGCGAGCGTTTGTCGAAGCGAGGCAGGCTCGGAAGTGTTTGAGATGAAGTAGTTCGACTCCTTTGGGCCTCGGGCATCGGCGCGTTGATAGAAGATGAGCTGCCCGTGCGACGGAGACAATTCTCGCAGTTTCAGGCGGCCGTTGGCGCAGGAGAAGAACGTATCATCCTGCGATATCTCAACCGGGTCACTGTCAGAAACCGCCGTGGCTCGTTCGAGCAAGGCGGAGAGATTCTCAATGCGAGCCTTTATCTCGACATTCCGTGCCAAGAAGACTCCCCCTGACGGCTCCGACCTGCACTCCGCCCACTACGACAGTCGACGGCCAGAGTGATGGGTCTTCTCACGCTGCCGAGATAGACACTCGTATCGGCAACGATCGTGCCATCGACGGTCGCCTCGACCGGGCTGGTCAGCAGCTCGCGGCCATGGAGGCTCCACTGCCGGGGAAGGAAGGTAAGGTCGGTCCCACCCTGGGCGGTCACCCGCATCGACGAGCCACCTTGGAGGCGACTCTTGAGGTCGGTCAGGTAGCGCTCATCGTCCTCAGGGTCGGACGAGAAGATGCGGAGAAGGCTATCCAGTGGCAACACCTCGTCGAAGAACACCGGCTGGCAGGCGACACTAAGCGTGAGGCCGTTCTCATAAAGAAAGCGGCTGCTGAGGCCCAACTCGAACCACATCCTGAGAGAGGTCAGGACGATGAGCCCTATCCGCGGGCAATCGAATGACTCCAGACACTCCTGGGGCCACGCCTCCGCCGCCTGGTCGACGATCACGAGTTCCGGGCGGGAACCTCTCTCGACCAAGCCTTTCCGCAGCCGCTCACCAAGGTCTAGCTTGTCGTCCCCCGCGAGAACGAGCACTCTCTGTCCCGCGCGGGGGCGAAAGTGGCTGTCGAGGATGATGGTGGCGACTTGGCCCAGAATGTCCGAACCCTTCGTGGAAACCACCTCCTTCCTCAACTTCTGCGGCAGCTTGTGGACGTCGCCGGGTTAGAAGAATTCGTCCAGCAAACGGTAGAAAGCAAGCTTGCGTGCGTTCACCTTCAGGAGCCCGTAGCGCTCGAAGAACGGCTGAACCCACTTCCCTCCCAAGTTCCTGCTGATGCTTCGGGCAGCGAGGGCAATGTCCTGATACCGGTCGGCCACCCCCGCCCGGCCGCAGTCGATGAAACCTACA
>Ga0315284_10004991_pt1 | contig 18859 bp, 10 predicted proteins | sample YL17G09_16_MG_FD_203696 | JGI IMG/M metagenome (GOLD analysis project Ga0315284, IMG submission 203696) | Sediment microbial communities from Yellowstone Lake, YNP, Wyoming, USA - YL17G09_16 | ecosystem: Environmental > Aquatic > Freshwater > Lake > Sediment | place: USA: Wyoming | collected... | reverse complement strand
CGCTCGCTGGATTTCGGCTTCGCAAATCCGTTCGTGTGCCTGTGGATTCAGGTCGATAGCGAAGGCGTCGTCCGCATCATCGACGAATACGTCCGCAGCAGGGCGACAATCGACGTCCACGCAACAGAGCTAAAGACCCGCTCACCGGGCGGAGAGTCTCGCATTATGTCAACCTTCTGCGACCCGGCAGGCGCAGGCGCAAACGACGTTACCGGCACAAGCGCAGTCCGCGAACTCCGCTCACTTGGCATTAACGTCCGCTACCGCCGAAGCGGAATCGCAGAGGGTATCGAGCTTATCCGCCGGGCTATCCACGCCGGCGACGGCAAAAACCGACTCCTTATCTCGCCCCGCTGTCCACGCCTCATCGAGGCCCTTACCTGCTACCACTACCCCGACTCGCCAGCCGGCGATGAACTGCCCTTCAAAGACGGCCTATACGACCACCCCATCGACGCCCTGCGATACTTCTTCGTCAATTACACTCTTCCGAGCAAATTAGCGACCCGGAATTATTGAGAAATTTGCAACAAGGACATCGAAGGAAGTATGACTGAACCACTTTGCCGGGCTGAAAAACGCGTTATCTATTTCTGCGCATAAAAAAACAGGACTGGGTCGGAGGGAGGGGAGAAAGCGAGATATCCCAGCCCTGTTGTTGGCTAAAAATTATCGCGGCGCAAAATGCCTGAAGGTGTGGGATTACTAAAGGCAAATTCTCGCCCAAACTCAAAGTGATTATATCACAACCGGCCGATTTACACAAGGCAAATCCCGAAAAAAAATAAAGAATTTTCCGCCCCTTATTTCAACTCGGCCCCCGCCAGACCATTTTGCCCGTCGGCTTAAAGCAACTATTAAACCCATTGCCACAAAACCACAAGTCCTTTATTTTAATGGGCTTATTAACATTGCCGGTTCCGGCTTGTGCGCAAAAAAAATGGGCTGCGGTCAGGAGGGAGGAGAGGAGAGAATTACCGCAGCCCGTGGTCTATTACAAACCTTCTACGGCCAAGAGCCGAGTATGTTCAGCCCGGCCGATTCAGGCCGGCATTATTTCAGATTACCTGCCGGCCCGTCAAGTAGTCTTTTCCTGATTTGCCCGAAAAATTTGTCCGCCGGCAGGCGCTATCTGTCGTAATCGTCCGGCGTTCTTATTATCCTAAAAGGCCGCAATCGACGTCAAACTCCACCTCCGCCATCGCAGAAAAACCTTTCAGCCGAACCCGCAGCCGGTATAATCTCCGCAAAAGGACATTTTGCTTTCAGGAGGTGACGTATGTTTATAACGCTATTGGCAGTGACGTTTGTGATTGCCTTTGTGGTTTCGACGATTGTCGCCAATTTCTTTCGCCAGCCGATAGACAAAATCCTCGGCCGGATTATCACCGACGATATCAGCAAGGCCTGGTCCAAATACCTGCTGTTTGCAATCTACGTTACGGGCATCTCCTCCGGCGTGCGAATCTGGGACCTCGAAAAATACATCACCCAGCCGCAATTTGAAGGGGCCAAAATCGTCAACCTCACCGGCCAGCGATGGGTGCTTGAGGTCTATCGCACGGTCATCGAGACACTGCAGGGCATCGCCTGGATGCTGCTGGTCTTCTTTGTCTTTGCGCTTGTCGCCTACGTAATCGTCCGCGCATTCGAGCTTAAACGCCCAAAACCCGAACCCAAGCAGCAGTGAATTTGAAGCCACACTGGCTAAGCCGACTTGGAAAATAGCAGCGGGAACTCACGAAGATATTAGTGAGAAAAAAAGTGGGCTGAGGCCAGGAGGGAGGAAGAGGAGGATTTTAACCTCAGCCCGTGGTTTGTATTAAAGCCGTCACCGGCTCTATTTTTTTTGTTCTTATCCGCCCCTAAGATGTATCAAGTAATCCCTAACAATATCTACTATATCAATTCGCCAAACAAATACAACAGAAAAAATGACCGGCATAAAAAATTTTTTTCGTGCCGCTATTACCAACGGAACAGGCAAGGAATTCCCTTATAATCGACTCATCCAAAACCTTACCTCTCGCCAGCCAAGCCCCCAAATGGCCCATCAGCAACCAGCAGGCCAACATTTGAGAACATTGCGGAAGGTTGACAACAGATGAAGCGGCTAATAAAGTGATGGGGCAAATGACAGTTTGGCAGACCTGTCCACTGTATGTTATTTGCCAGGGAGCAGTTATGAATAAGTTGTATGAGAAGGCGGAAACCGGGTGTTGCCCGAGATTCAATCCTGAGCCGTGGGATAAGAAAGTGGTAACGTTCAGGGATAAGCTGTTCGTCAAAGACCACGTGGCCAGTTTCCTGCATATTCCGCTGAACTTCGGCAGGATGATGGTACGGAACATGGAAAGAATTGCGCAGGCACAGGCGTTGCCGCCTGAGCCGTTGATGCTCAGCGATGAAAAGTCACTTTGGGGAGCGGATATCTATATCGCGGTGGCCAAGGACGTGCCAGGAGCGGAAATGGTGAAGGTGTCGGGGACTTTTTTGACTATGGTCTTTGAAGGGCCATATAAGAATATCCGCCAATGGGTAAAACAGATGACGGATTATGTTCGCCAGCAGGGAAAAGAGCTAAAGAAGCTTTACTTTTTCTATACGATGTGCCCTAAGTGCGCAAAGTACTATGGCAAGAACTACGTAGTGCTATTGGCGCAGGTGTGAAGGCAAACAGGCAGAACTCAACCGTCGGGTAACATACGAAATGAAAAAGCGACTGCACAATCTGGGAACTTTGATTAGTGCGGTTCTGTTCTGCATTGCCATCGCGATTATTCACCACAAGTTAAAGCAATATCATTACCACGACATCGCGGCGGAGCTGGCGCAGACGCCGATTATTTATGTGCTTGCCGCTCTGGGGCTGACGTTTCTTGATTACCTTGTGCTCACCAGCTACGACACACTCGCTCTTATATACATCGGGCATCGCCTGCCCTACCGCAAAATAGCCGTCGCATCGTTCGTCGGATACGTATTCGGCCACAACGCAACGATAGTCGGAGGCAGCGCCGCACGCTACCGCATCTACTCGGCGCTAGGCCTTTCAGCGGGCGAGGTGGCTCGCCTCGTGATGTTCTGCTCGCTGACGTTTTGGCTGGGCTTTTTGACCATGGGCGGCTGCACCTTTTTGCTCCACCCCCAGGCCATACAACATGGCACTCATCTGCCTTTTAACACAACCCGGCCAATAGGCATTGCCTTCCTCGCCCTGCTGGCGGCATACTTCGCCCTGACGGCAGCGCGAAAAAAACCGCTTGTGCTTCGCGGATGGGAGCTTGAAATACCCTCGCCGCGCCTGGCGATTGGCCAGATTATCATCGCCTCTGTCGACTGGGCGCTGGCAGGCGGCGTCCTGTATGCCCTGCTGGCAAGAACAATCGAGCTTGGCTACCTGGAATTTCTGGAGATTTTCCTCCTCGCGCAGGTCATAGGACTTGCCAGCACCGTCCCCGGCGGCCTGGGTGTCTTTGAAGGCGTGATGTTGCTTTTGCTGTCGGAGACGGCCCAGCCATCCTCCCTCATCGGCTCACTGCTTCTATACCGCGTAATTTACTATCTTTTGCCGCTTGGTATCGCCTCAGCGACCCTCGGCGTCACCGAGGTGGTCTCGCGCAAAGAGGCGCTCAAACGGCTTGGCGAAACAATCGGCAAATGGGGCGCAATGCTCGCTCCCAACGTTTTCGCCTTCAGCAGTCTGATGGCAGGAGGCATACTGCTCGTCTCCGGGGCCGTGCCCGCTGCAACGGGACGTATGGCGGTGATGCGAGACTTCCTGCCTCTGCCGGCAATAGAAATCTCGCACTTTATGAGCAGCGTCGCAGGAGCAGGACTGATTATCCTCGCACGAGGACTGCAAAGACGCCTCGATGCCGCATACCATTTGGCTGTAGCGCTCCTTTTCGCAGGCATCGTCTTTTCGCTTTTCAAGGGATTTGACTACGAAGAGGCGATAATCCTGTTCGTTATGCTCGCTGCCCTTGTCCCGTGCAAAAGCCGTTTCTACCGCAAGGCCTCACTCTTGCGCGACAGGTTCTCGATGCCCTGGGTCTTTTTGATAATCGCGGTCGTTGCAAGCTCGGTCTGGCTGGGTCTCTTCTCCTACAAGCACGTCGACTACTCGCACCAGCTCTGGTGGCGGTTTGCGTTTGATGACGACGCCCCAAGGTTCTTGCGCGCAAGCGCGGGGGCCGTGATTGTGGTTCTGCTCTACGGACTCGCCCGGCTGCTTGTCCCGGCAAGGCACAGGCCTGCGCCGCTCGCCGATGCCGAACTTAAAATCGTCGAAAATATCGTCCGAAACTGCCCAAAGACATACGCCTGGCTTGCGCTGCTGGGCGACAAGAGATTCCTGCTCGGCGAAAACGAAGATGCCTTCCTAATGTTCGGCGTCCAGGGCCGAACCTGGGTAAGTATGGGCGACCCCGTCGGCCCCGACGACGAAGCAAGAGAGCTTGCCTGGCGATTCCGCGAAACCTGCGACCAGTACGACGCCTGGCCCGTCTTTTATCAGGTCGATAACGCTCATCTCGATATTTATCTCGACCTGGGACTGACCTTCCTCAAGCTCGGCGAAGAGGCAAGAGTCGAATTGCCCGGCTTTTCACTCGAAGGCCACGCTTACAGAGACCTCCGCTACGCCCACAACAAAATTACAAAACTGGGTCTGAAATTTTCGGTCATCGAGCCGGCGCAGGTCGAAACCGTCATCGGCAAGTTCAGGCAAATCTCCGACGCCTGGCTGGCCGAGAAAAACACCAGAGAAAAAAGGTTCTCACTGGGCTTCTTTGAGCCGGAGTATCTGAAGAAAACGCCCGCGGCGATAATCACTCAGAACGAAAAAATCATCGCGTTCGCCAATATCTGGCTGGGGGCGGGAAAAGATGAACTGTCGATAGACCTTATGCGATATCTGCCAGACAGTCCCGACGGCATTATGGATTATCTTTTCACCGAGCTTCTGCTGTGGGGAAAATCGCAGGGGTACAAATGGTTCAACTTCGGCACCGCTCCGCTGTCGGGCATGGAGGATAGACAACTGGCGCCGTTGTGGTCGCAGGCGGGCGCCTTCCTGTTCCGCCACGGCGAGCATTTTTATAACTTCCAGGGCCTGCGCCAATATAAGGATAAATTCGCCCCAGTCTGGCAGCCCAAATACCTTGCCTGCCCCCGCGGACTTATGCTGCCCAGAATCCTCGCCAATGTCGCGTCGCTGACTTCGGGCGGTGCCAAAGGCGTCGTCGCAAAATAAGCCATTCTTCAATAATATGCCCCAAAAAAACGCCCCGCAAAACACGGCAAATTGGGCTTTGGAAATCCCCCCAATCAGTTATTTCCTGCCTTTAGCTATTGCTTTGGGGGCTTAAAACTGCTATAATGAAGAAATACGCCTAAATGGGGACTAAAATTAAGAGGTTGATGAAATGACAACCAATTGGCGGAGCTATCGTTTTTTCCTGTCCGCCGTAATCTGCGTATTAACCGGCTCTGTCTTTGGCGCACTGTGTCCGCCGGCCGACCTCACCGGCGACTGCTGGGTCGATTTGAGCGATGTGAAGCTGTTTACAGAGCAGTGGCTGGACCCGGAGTCGTGCGAAGAAGAGGAGGTATGCGCGGATTTTGTTGACCCATACGGCATTGATTTTATCGATTTTTCGTTCCTGGCGAATCAGTGGCAAACCGGCGTCCCCCTCGTCATTAACGAGTTTATGGCATCCAACACCAGCGACAGCAACATCCACGACCCTTATGGCGACTACGACGACTGGATTGAAATCTACAACTTCGGCGATACCCCAATAGACCTCGGCGGAATGTATCTTACAGATGACCTCGGTAACCCGACCAAGTGGCAAATCCCTACTGGCTACCCGTCGGAGACAACTGTCCCAGCAGACGGGTTTATAGTATTCTGGGCGGATGACGAAACGACAGAGGGGCACCTGCACACCAATTTCAAGCTGTCTGCAGACCAGGAGGCAATAGGACTGTTCGACACCGACGGCAGCACCGCCATCGATACCATTTCATTTGGTGAGCAGACAACCAATATCTCATACGGGCGATACCCGGACGCGACTGATAACTGGCGGTTCTTCCACACTCCAACGCCCGGCGCAGACAACAACGGCGCTTACTTAGGCGAGATTGAAGATGTCGAGCTCAGCCATACACGCGGTTTCTACGGCACGTCGTTTAATCTCACCATTGCGTGCGTAACACCCGGCGTGAATATCTACTATACCACCGATGGACGCAGTCCGGTTATAGGCGAGGTCAATACGCCGACAAGCAAACGTTATACGACGCGAATTACCGTCAACAGCTCAAAATGTATTCGGGCGGCAGCCATAAAAACCGCCTGGAAACCCTCATCGACAACCACACATACCTATATCTTCGGAGCCAGTTCCGCCATCAAATCAATGCCTCTCGTTTCACTCGTCGGCGACCCCAACAAGACGTTTTATGAGCCAAACGGCATTATGGCCATCGTCGGCGGCTACTATGCCGGCGATGGAACATGGCAATCTGGCGGCGCAGGTACTTACAACAACGTTATTCACAGGGGTATAGCTTATGAACGGCCTGTTTCCTTCGAAATAATCGACCCCTGTGCCGCCGACGGCAACTACCAGATGGACTGCGGAATACGCATCCACGCCAGCGATTATACCCGACCGCGATTCGTCCGTGGTGACGACTGGGTAACCTGCTGGATCGGTAACTATAAAATAAGCTTTAATCTCTTCTTCCGCGACAACTACGGCGATAATCGATTTGACCACCTGTTCTTCCCGTTTACACCGGAAGTGCAGAGCCACAAGAGCATCTGTTTGCGGGCGGGTATGAACGACAGGTGCACTCCCTTTGTCAAGGATGAATGGATGAGACGCCTGTTCCACGATATGGGATGGGCCCAGGAAACTGGGACTTTCGTCAATCTCTACCTTAACGGCTCGTATAAGGGCTACTTTAATCCGACCGGCCGGTCTGATAATCAATTCTACCAGGAATGGTACGGCACCGACAACGACTTCGACATCATCACCCATGGCGGACTCAGAGACGGCGACTGGACCGCCTTTAACGACCTCTCTAATTACATAAAAACACACGACCTCTCTAATACCGCCGATTATAATTATTTCGCCGACAGGTTCGATATCACTGAGTTTGCAGATTATCTCATCCTCCAAATCTACTCCGCAAACTTTGACTGGCCAAATAACAACTGGACCGTTCATCGCGAAAGGTCAGATACCGGCAAATTCAGATACAACATCTGGGACGCCGAGGGAATTGAAAGCTGGGTTGTTAGCGGACACGGCAGTTTTGATGTTAATGCCTTCACTGATATGCCGTGGTATGGCAGCAACGGCGGCGGGCTTAACGGCCTTATGGATGACTGGTATTATATTCCTCGCTTTTACCGTGCCCTCAAGGCAAATCCCGAATTCAAACAGCTTTTTGCAGACCGTATCCACAAGCATTTCCGTAACGGCGGCGCACTTACTCAATCACGTCTATTGGCAAAGTGGTGGGAGGCCTCCGCCGAGGTCTCAGCGGTCCTGCCGTATCAGGATACCTGGGTCCCTAATAGTTTCATACCGGTCCGCGAACCGTTGTTTTTACTCGCCTGTGAAGACAACGGCTTATACAACCGCGCTCTCGGCGCACCGGTATTCAACGTAAACGGCTCTTATAAGTTTGGCGGATATGTAACCACCAGCGACTCGTTTACTATGACCGACCCCTGCAGTTCAGGAGGCACCATTTATTACAAAACCGATGGCTCCGACCCCAGAACGCCGGCGACCAGTGAACAGCCAAGAACATTCGTTATAGAAAACGCCTCAAAGAAGGTGTTTGTCCCGACAAGCGACATCGGCACGACTTGGCGAGGCGGCTCGGAACCATATAACGATTCAAACTGGACGAGCGGCACAGGCGGCGTCGGTTACGAACGTTCAACCGGCTACGGACCATATATCGATATAAACGTCGGCTCTGCTATGTATAATAAGAACGCGACCTGCTATATTCGCATCCCGTTCACCATTGACGCCTGCGACTTTAATAACATCACTTCGCTTACTCTGCGAATGATGTATGACGACGGCTTTGTGGCCTATATAAACGGCACAGAAGTCAAACAAGTCAACTCCCCGACCACGCCGACCTGGAACTCCGCTGCTACCACAGAACCCTGCGATACGACCGGTTTTGTGAATTTCGACATCGGCTCCTATATTAGCGCTTTGCGCACAGGCAACAACATCCTGGCCATCCACGGAATGAACAGAACTACCACAAACGATGACTTTCTGATTTGCTCAGAGCTGATCGGCAACGTAACAACCGGCGGCGATGTTTCACCGACCGCGATTCAGTATGCCGGTGGCTTTACTATCAACAAGAGCACAAATCTCAGGGCTCGTATTTTCAAAAGCATCGGCAAAAAATGGAGCGCGCTTAACGAAGCGGTTTATACATTCCCGGATGTTAATCAGAATCTTCGAATCACCGAGATTATGTATCACCCGAAGGATACAGGCGGGCCAAATGACGCCAACACCGAATACATCGAACTGAAGAACGTCGGCGCAAGCGCCATTAACCTCAATCTGGCAAGATTCACCAAGGGCGTTGACTTTACATTCGGACCCAACACACTTGCAGCCGGTCAATACATCCTCGTTGTCAAAGACATAAACGCCTTCCAGACCAAATACGGCACAGGGCGCAATATCGCCGGGCAATACGATGGCTCGTTAGACAACGCAGGCGAGAAAATCCGTCTCAAGGACGCCAATGGCACAAACATCCTCGACTTCGATTACAAGGACGGCTGGCGCGATATAACCGATGGCGATGGTTATTCTCTGACGATAATCAATCCGGCCGATTCCAACGTCAACCACTGGGGTAACAAGGACTATTGGCGTTCAAGCGCATACGTCAACGGCTCCCCCGGCTGGGACGATTCCAACATCGTCCCCAACCCCGGCGCTATCGTAATTAACGAGGTTATGTCCCACTCCCACGCCGAGGCCTCCGACTGGATTGAGCTTCGTAACACCACCGCAAGCGCAATCAATATCGGCGGCTGGTACTTGAGCGACAGCGACAGCAACCTGATGAAGTATCGCTTTGCCACGGGCACTACCATACCGGCTAACGGTTACATTGTCGTCCGCGAGGACATCAACTTCGGGCCAAACAGCGTTGACCCCAGCCGGCTCGTCCAGTTTGCCCTCAGCGAGAATGGCGAGATGGTCTGCCTTACCTCGGCGCTCGATGCCAACAGTAATCTCACTGGATATCGTGAAAAAGAGGACTTCGGCGCTTCTGAAACGGGTGTGTCCTTCGGCAGATACTACAAGGCCAGCACTGGCACTTACAACTTTGTTCCGATGGACACCAATACACCGGGTTCTGCAAACGCCTATCCCAGGGTTGGCCCGATTGTAATCACTGAGATTATGTATGACCCCAACTGGCCCGCGGACGGCAATTATGCCAACGATGAATACGAATATATCGAGCTTCGCAACACCTCCGGCTCATCCGTTACTTTGTATGATTCCAATGAAAACGCACCCTGGAAATTCACCGACGGCATCGACTATACCTTTGCCTCTCCGCCGAACGCCGTGACCATTGCCGCGGGCGGCAGGATATTGGTCGTCAAGAATAAGACCGCGTTCAGTTGGCGGTATCCGGGCGTTTCGACAAGCATAATCTACGGGCCTTATACCGGCTGGCTGGCAAATGACGGCGAGCAGCTCGAATTAGGCAAGCCCGGCGACGTCGATGGGCTTGGCGTTCGTCAATATATTCGCGTTGAGCGGGTTGATTACAGCGACGGCTCGCATCCCAACGGCGAACCGGGCGACGTTGACCTCTGGCCGACCGCCGCCGATGGGCAGGGTAAATCTTTGACGCGGACCAGCACGACACAATACGGCAACGACCCGAACAACTGGACCGCCGCCACCCCCACCCCCGGCTCATAAAAGCCGATTATTGACTATTCCGCGACGACAGGGTATCCTCAACCGCCTGTAAATACCGATTTTGCGGCAACAAACAGCTTTTAGGCGGATTTTCTATGCTCAAACGGACAAAAACTTGCGGCCAGCTTCGACTGGAGGATGTGGGCAAGCGCGTAATACTGGCGGGGTGGATAAAGTCATCACGCGACCACGGCGGACTGATATTCTTCGACCTCCGCGACAGGGAAGGCATCACACAATTAGTATTCAATCCTGAAAAATTCCCCGATGCGCATAAGTCCGCACAGGCGGTTCGCAGCGAATGGGTGGTGGCGGCAGAGGGGGTCGTTGAGCCACGGGGCGAAGGGCTTGAAAACCCGAAATTAGCCACCGGCCAGATTGAAGTGCTCGTTGAGAAGCTCGAAATCCTCAATACCGCAAAGACGCCTCCGTTTGAGATTGATCTCGCCGAAAAGACCGGCGAAGAGGTGCGGCTGCAATATCGTTATATCGACTTGCGCCGCCCCGCGATGCAGGACAAGCTCAAAGTACGTCACCGCGTCACAAAAATCGCCCGCGACTATCTCGATTCGCTGGGCTTCTGGGAAATCGAGACGCCTATGCTGGGCAAAAGCACTCCTGAAGGCGCCCGAGACTTTCTTGTCCCCAGCCGATTGGTGCCGGGGAGTTTTTATGCGCTGCCTCAGTCGCCGCAGCTTTTCAAACAAATCCTTATGATTAGCGGCGTCGAAAAATACTTCCAGATTGTCCGCTGCTTCCGCGATGAAGACCCCCGCGCCGACAGGCAGGCCGAGTTTACCCAAATCGACGTTGAGATGAGCTTCGTCGATGCAAACGACGTCATCGGCGTCCACGAAGTGCTGGTGGCGAAAATCTGGAAAGCAGCCCTCAACATCGACGTCCCGGTGCCGATTCGCCGGATGACCTACAAAGAGGCGCTTGCCGATTACGGCATCGACAGGCCTGACCTGCGATTCGATATGAAGCTGAAAAATGTCAGCGACATCGTCGCCAAAAGCGCCTTCAAGGTCTTCACGGGGGCTATCGAAGCGGGCGGAATCGTCAAGGGACTTTGCGCGCCCGACGGCGGCAACAAATACTCCCGCAACGACATCGAAAAGACGCTGACAAGTTTCGCCGCCGACTACGGCGCAAAGGGACTGGTCTGGTTCAAGGCCAAAAACGAATCCGGCAAAATAACGCTGACCAGCAGCTTATCGAAGTTCTTCAGCCCCGACCAGCTCGAACAAATGGCCAATCGCTTCGGCGCTAAAGAAGGCGACCTGGTGCTGCTCGTGGCGGGCGACGAAAAAGGCGTCAACAAGGCACTGGCGCCCCTTCGATGCAGAATCGCAAAGGACCTCAAGCTCTACGACGAAGGCCGATTTGAATTTGTCTGGGTTGTCGATTTCCCGCTGTTCGAATGGAACGACGAGGAGAAACGCTACGACTCGATGCACCATCCATTTACCGCGCCGATTCCAGCCGACATTCCCAAGCTCGATACCGACCCCGCCCACATAACCGCACAGGCCTACGACATTGTCGTCAACGGCTCGGAAATCGGCGGAGGCAGCATCCGTATCCACAGACCCGAAATGCAGGCAAAGGTATTCGACCTGCTGAAAATCACCAGAGAACAGGCGCAGTTGCGATTCGGATTCTTCCTGCGGGCGCTCGAGCACGGCGCGCCGCCCCACGGCGGCATCGCCCTGGGACTCGACCGGATGATTATGCTCCTGACTGGCACCGACAACATCCGCGACGTTATCGCTTTCCCCAAAACCCAGCGAGGCCAGTGCCTGCTCACCGACGCACCAAGCGAAGTCGAACAAAAACAGCTCGACGAACTCAACCTGCGGGTGCAGCGGCATTCGCACGATACTGCCGGCAAGGCCGAAGACCAAAAACCCAAGCATTCATAATAGCGAGGGAACGTGTTTAATCGGCACAGCGAACACGGAGAGAGGTCAACCGCCAAGCCCTGTGGCTGGCTGGAGAAGCAATCATGGGCGTTCCAGATTGGTCTGCTTATCGGCGCCGCGCATATGCTCTTTATGATTATGACCGTCGTCTATATTATTCGCCACCACGAGGGGCACTGGCATATGTTCTGGATTTTATGCGGCTACATCGATTTTCCCGTTTCGCTATTACTTCCAAAAGTCATACTGCCCGTCCTATCACCTCTTTTCACCCACGCAGACCCGTATTTGGCAGCCAGATATAACTCACCGCTTTTCGCGGTCTTTTCGCTGTTTCATATACTGGTCGGTTCTGGCTGGTACTTCGCCCTGCCCATCCTCGTGCACAAGGCCTCCAGAAAAATTACCGCTACAACAGCAGGAGCAGCGGCTGCTGCCGCGATGATGATTATTCCCATTCCCTCTAACTGGCTGCAGTTGCTGCGATTTATCGGTAATGATACCACGTCCGTCGCAATCGGGTTAAACAGCATCCTGCCGTGCGTGTGGACGGTTTTGCTCGTATGGCTGTTTCTTACAAATGCCAGACGAAAAGTGCTGTTGTGGCTGTTCTGTCTTGCACCGCCGGTCTTTTACTATCTGGTACAGGATTTATATTATTATACGTTGCTAACCGGTCGCTGAATTGAAAATGCGTATCGAACTTATGCGTCAACAGATACACAAAATTTATCACGCTGCCCTGGTTTTCCTGCACCTGTCGCCGCTTTCGCTGGCGGAAAAATGCCGGCTGGCGTTCGGCTCAGCAGTGGTGCTCACCCTGGTGCTGGCGCTGCTTATTCCCTACGCGTGGATGCGTCAGCTCACCAGACAGATTCTGCTCGATGCCAGCAGGGCCAGAGCAGAAACGCTGGTTCGCCGGCATTTTCAGACGCACGCCCCCGGCGAAACCACGCTGCCGGTGCTGGATGACCGCGGCAACGTGATGGACCCGAACAAAACTGATATGCGATGGGTCCGCTTCAAAAAAGATGAAAAGCGAATCGAAGGACTTTCAAACCAGCAAAGCCAAATGGTCGAGGCGCTCCGCAAAGACGAAGAAACCTCCGACCAGATACGCCTTGAGAATAGAAACCACAAGCCCTACGCCAGCTACGTGCGAGTCTTGCGGGCGACTGAGGGCTGCATAACCTGCCACAACCCGCAGGGTTCAGCGGGGGCCTTCAGTCGCGGCGAGCCGATAGGCGCCGTGATAATCGAAAGACCCGCCGCCGAAATACGCAGGGCCGTCCTGCTCAACCGCGTCTGGGTAATCGTCGCGGGCCTTATCAGCGGCACCGGCGCAATCGTGGCCTTCTATATCATTACCCAGCGCGTGATTTTGCGGCCGATTCGCCAGTTGCGGGCAATTGCCAATAACGTCGCCGAAGGCAACCTCGACATCAGAAGCTACATCGACACGCGCGACGAATATGAAAAACTGGCCGAGGCCTTCAACCACATGCTCGACGGTCTGCAGGCCGCCCAGGAGAAACTCCGCCAGGCCAACAGGCAGCTCGACGAAAAAATAATAGAGCTTTCCGAGCGAAACATACAGCTTTTCAAGGCAAACAAGGTCAAGGGCGAATTCCTTGCCAACATCTCGCACGAGTTCAGAACGCCGCTCAACTCCATTATGGGTTTCGCCCAGGTGCTGCGCGACAAACCCGAACTGGTCAGGGAAGATAAAGGCAAAAGATACGCCGAGAACATCGTCGCCAGCGGCCAGCGACTGCTCAATATGATTAACGACCTGCTATACCTGGCAAGGGCCGAGGCGGACAAGATTCAACTCCACATCGAACAGACGACCGCTGACGATATCTGCAATGCCGTAGTCTCCTCGTTTTCCGAAATGACGCGGGAAAAGAACATTAAGGTCAAACTTGAAGTGCAACAGAATATCCCGACCTTTGTGACCGACGCCGGCAAAATCCAGCAGATTCTCGAAAATTATATGAGCAACGCCGTCAAATTCGCGCCAGAACAGGGGAAAATAGTATTAAGGGCGGCGATGCTCGACGATAAGGTCGTCCGATTCTCAGTAACCGACACCGGCTGCGGGATAGCCGAGCAGGACCGGGAAAAGATATTCCAGAAGTTCGGACAATTAGGCAGCCCCCTGACGCGACAGACAAGCGGCACCGGACTGGGCCTGGCAATCAGCAAAGAACTGGCCGACTTGCTCGCGGGCCAGGTCGGCTTCGAAAGCCAGCCCGACAAAGGCTCGACCTTCTGGCTCGATATACCGCTGACCCTGGCCAAAGACCAGCAGTAGTAATAATACAAATTAGAAGGGCTGCAAATGTAACTTGCAGCCCCTTTGTTCTTTATATCAGCAACGGTCGGCTACTCGACGCCGTCGAGCCAGGCGTCGGAAAAGGCCTCGAGGTCGTCGAGCAGGACTGAGTTGTTTCGGTCGGCGTCAAAACCACTGCACCAGTTGTTTATTGCTCCGCAATCGCTTCGCTTCCACTGCTTACCGAAAACGGCGAAATCCCCAAAATCAAAGCAGCAGAAGGGCAGCTCAATCTCGATATAATCAACGTAGAACCAGCCCCAGTTATGCTGGATACGCACCGTGTTGGAACCGCTGTTCAGTGATATGTTTCCGAACTCAAAATCAGACCAGACGCTATTGGTATTGGTGAAAACAGGCGACCATATCGTTGCGCCGTTGACCAGGACCGTGTTTGTCTTGTCGCCCCAGCCGCTCGGTATCAGATACCTGATGGTCAGCGGGAAACTTCCCGCCTGGTTGGAATTGACTGTAAAAGTAATTCCGGTTCCACCGTAGCCATTAAAGAGCATCGAGCCGGTTCCGGAATAACCGGGGTAGCCGGTGCTGAAGTTTGGCCCATTGATGTCCCTGACGGCGTTTTCAGCTTCATAGCGAACAATAATCGGGGGAGGCGGGGCTCCGACAGTTATATTCACGTCCTGAGAATCACTCCTCAACCCGTTATTATCAGTGGCTACGGCGCTAAGGACATAATGCCCTTCTGGCGCATTGAGCCAGGTAAAACTGTAAGGCGCATTCGTATCTTCACCGAGCTTGACATCGTTTTTGTAAAATTCCACTTTGGCAACAGCGCCGCAGGGGTCGCAGGCATCGGCGCCAATTGTGATATCGTCGCCCTCATCAAATTCCACGCCTTCGGCCGGCTGCGTAATCGATACAACCGGGGCGCCTCCTGCGACGGGGTAGTGTTTCCAATCAATCAACTCATCGAGGGTAATAATATCTTCGTCATGATAAACGGTATTTAGAAAGGTCTGATTCACGTCACGTATCATGTTGTCCCAAACAGAAAACCAGCTCCACCATACGTCATAGGCCCTGATGTTGTTGGGATTGGGGAGGATTCCCGTTTCGGACAGCGTTACCAGTTTAACTCCCTCGTGCCGGCTCTGGGTATCCTGCCAGAATCCGGCCAGGGTGGCGTTCTGGTCGCTTGGATAAATGTCCATCGACGCGATATCGACATAGTTGTCTCCGGGATACCAGTCCGCGTCGCCGACGGTATAAATCCAGATAAGGTTATTCAGATGATGATAATTGACATAGCGGTCGTGCATCAGCCGCCATAATTCGATAAAAGGACCGGGGCCTTTGGCGCCCCACCAGAACCAGCCGCCTGAGGCCTCGTGAAGAGGCCGCCAGAGGACAGGCAGATTGGCGTCCTCAAATTTCTGTAATTGAACCGCGATAGCGTCAAGGTCGCGAATCAGGAGCTGGTATCTCGTACCACAGGGGTCGGCAAGGACGGCCTGAATATCAAACGTTGTGGCATGTGTATAAAATCCTCGCCACCATTCGTGGCCATTGGTATCAATCAAATCGGTAGGGGCGTTCCAGTGCCAACACAAACTGACTATTCCGCCGCCGGTATTGGCCCAGTTTATGAAACTTTCAGCCTGGCCGTTCGGGTCGGAGCCGCGTTCTCTTCGTGATGGAGAATACTCTATTAAATCAAATTCAACAAGCGCAGGCTGTTTTCCGGTGATGGAATAAATATAGTTTAACTGGTTCTTCTCCCAATTATCGTGCTGGCCTGAAAGAACCTGCATACCGTAATAGTCAACAAGAAAGGACATAAGTGATTTCGATTCGCTGGTGGCGTTTGGGTCGGTGAGAGTTTTCGGCGGTCGGGTAAGTCCTATCGCTGGCGGTGTAATAGCAATAAACGCTAAAGCTATTGCCAACAAAATAACGGCTTGACTCCTTCGACTACGCCCGGGACGGGCGAGCTTGCCACAGACGGCCTCAAAAAATCTCCTCCTGGTCTCCATCATTTCAACTCCGCATAATTATTTTTATAAACACTTTACTCAATGCCTTCGAGCCAGCTTTCAACCAATAACTTCAGGTCATCAAGCAGGACAGAACCGTTGCGGTTAAAATCGGCGCCATTGCACCAGGAATTGCCCGCGTTGCAGTTGGTCAGGCGCCACTTAGCGACAAAATGGGCGAAGTCTCTGAAATCAAGGCAACAGGGCGACAGATACACCCCGTCTATAACCTGTTGGCTCAGAGCCGGCCCCCAGGCCACCGCGATGTTGTCGTTGCCGTCGGCTTCTTTATGTAATGCCCTAATGTAGTACTTCCCGCCCCCAGCCAGCGAAATCGGCGACGACTGCTGCTGCGGGTACTTGGTCCACTCACGCGAGTTCGTATCGCCGGGCACATACGCAATCTTGCTTATATGACACGGGTCGGCGTCGGTGCTCAGCCACAGCTCGCTGTTGGCATCGCTGGCAATCCAGAATGTATAATTGCCATCGGCTGGCGGATGCAGATACCCGTGAATCCGCGTGCCGTAGTTGTCCGCCCAGTTTGTCGGCCCTTCCAAGCTCGTAATAAGCCCCCTGCCGCTCGGCTTATCAGGATAGTTCCCAGACGAGGTCAGGTCGCTGACTGCCGCCCCTGGGATACCGAGCCACCATTCGCGCAATATAGCGCCGGTGCCGCCAACCACCTGTATATTGACTGCTGACGACGTGGTCGTGTCGTCATTATTATCCGTTGCTTTGGCGGTTAAGGTGTAGTAGCCGGTGGGAACACTATTCCACGTGTAAGAATAAGGCGAGTTCGTATCTTCGCCCAGTTTTGTGGAACCTTGATAGAACTCGACTTTGGTCACACTGCCGTCGGTATCGGATGCATTTGCATCAATGGTGATATTTGAACCCGCGGCAAATTTATCGCCATTTCCCGGCGAGGTGATTGAAACGGCAGGCGCGTTATTGTCGGCGCCGGCGGTAACGTAGGTCGAAAACGAATTGGTCGTCAGACCTGTGCCATTCGACCATATTTCAAAACCGGCTTCAATGGCCTCCAGGTACCACAAATTACTTACGTATCCCCGGCTCACCGCGTCATCAATGAACGCCTCGAGGTCGAGACTGACGTCGTTGGCAGCGCTGACCTTCTTGTAAGCGATGTAGTCCCAGGTAACCCAGTCCGCGAAGTAAACATCCCATGTTGTCCCCCCGATGCTCACGTTCCTCGCAACCCGCGAACCGGCGGGCGAGGCGCCGCCGTTGGCGCGGAGCCAAATCATTAGTTCGGCGCCGCTGGGATTACCGTTGCCGGTTATACTGAACCAGATGTCCATAGCGACGTTCCAAGTTCCGGTAGCGCCTCCCGTATCAACACTCCAACTGAAGGGAACCGTCACGAGGGTCCTTGCCCTCGCCGGCAGGTTGCTGTCGTTCGTGCGCCAGCCCCAGTGGTTTCCTTTGTAAACCGACGGGTAAGAAGCCACACAGCCGCCGGTGTGAGTAGAATAAGTTACCTGAAAATACGTCGAATAGGGGTCCGCCTCAATACACTGGTCGCCTACACCGCTGCAACTTCCCCAGATGTTGTTCATCACGTGGTATTCCCCTCCCATAACATCCATCGAGCCCCCGTCACAAAGCTCAACTGCCCTCGCGGCATAACGTGGTATGATTAAACAAAGAATAGCACACACGATTACAATTTTAACGGACCCGCCTGTCTTCGACCTCATCGCCCTAATCTCCAAATCAAATCGCCAAACGTCTTTCAGTTATCGAGAGCAAAACGCTTTAAAAATGAAGCTGTTCTTTGAGCCAATTCTGCGCAAAGAATGAATATTCATAGAAGTTGATTATACAATCACCGTTCAAATCAAGTCCTGACGCCTTATCGCAATCGTCTTCCAGCCACCAGGTTTCGCAAAATTCAGCCAGGTCATAAATATTTACTATACCATCACCCGTAAAATCGCCGTAAATATCACCATAAATGATGCCGCGGCCGTTGGTGCCGACGTAAACGCGGCCGTAGACGCGCGGGTCGCCGGTAATGCAGGAGCCGGTCCACGCGAACTGATGCCGGTTGTCGTTAATCCGTGACCAGGTCGCCCCGGCATCGACGGACCGGAAGATACCTCGAACACCATTGATTTGAGCACTGATGAACAGCGTCATCGCCTTCGGATATCAGATACCGGCCAGCCAGCCTTCAGCAAACGCCCTCACGTCATAAAGCAGAACAGCGCCATCATGGTTGAAATCGGCGCCATTGCACCAGGAATTACCCGCATTGCAGTTAGTCAGACGCCAGTTAACAGCAAAACGGGCGAAGTCTTTGAAGTCAAGGCAACAGGGGGACAGGTACAATCCGTCTATCACCTGTTGGCTCAATCCAGGCCCCTGCCAGGCCACCGCGATGTTGTCGTTGCCGGTGCCTTCTTTGTGTAAGACCTCGATGTAATACTTCTCGTTTGCGGCCAGCGAAATCGGCACTGACTGCTGCTGCGGGTATTTGGTCCACTCGCGAGAGTTCGTATCGCCGGGCACATACGCAATCCTGCTTCTATGACAGGGGTCGGCGTCGGT
>Ga0315284_10004990_pt1 | contig 18859 bp, 18 predicted proteins | sample YL17G09_16_MG_FD_203696 | JGI IMG/M metagenome (GOLD analysis project Ga0315284, IMG submission 203696) | Sediment microbial communities from Yellowstone Lake, YNP, Wyoming, USA - YL17G09_16 | ecosystem: Environmental > Aquatic > Freshwater > Lake > Sediment | place: USA: Wyoming | collected... | reverse complement strand
AAACCAAAGCAGTTAGCAATTTACGTAACATAACTAATACCTCCTTAAATATTATATTTATAAATTATTTAAAGATATTATAGAAATATTAAATAAAAAACCTCCTTCCTTTTTGAAATATTTTCAGCTAAGCATCTTCTTTCTTTAAATATAATTATAGCACTTAATCCTCATTTATGTCGAATATATCTAAAAAGTGGTTGGTGTCAAGAACTTGTGGGGGTTTTTCTTACCTCAAAAAATTATTTAATTTTAATTCACAAAAAGAAAGACAAATACTTATGAAGTTTAATATAAAATAATACTACTATACTATTTTCTAAAATAAACCTATTATTCATCTTGGATACAACTTTTCCTTAAAATATCAAATGATTAATCTATATTTATCAATCTCTTTAATGATTTTACCCAGGGTCTATCCTGGTGAGGTCCGGATAGGACCGGGAGAGAATAGGTATAATCGTATTTATCATTACTGTCTTTATCAAAATCGAGAGAGACTACCTTTTCTAAATCTGATTTTATCCCTATCTGGTCGGTTTCCTTAAACCACCAGCTATCCCATTCATTATTTACAATCTTTCCCCTTACCTTGGCCAGACTTAGAGCCCTTGGTTGGAGTGCACCCCTCCCACTAGACACATTTACAGAAAAAATAAGACTTGTTGTATAGTGGAAACCCCACGGACAAGTCCGTGGCACCTTTTCCACTTTTCGAGCTTCGCTCGACGCCCTTCGAGCGAATTTTACATTCATCCACGGGTAAACCCGTGGTATTCTGCCCTTCGGGTTAATAAAAATAACCAGCAAGAAGAAGAAAGGAGTGAAGTGGTAATGGGTATAAAAAAAGAAAATATTCTAAAGAACAAAAAGAAGAAATGGTTCAAAAAGCACTAAGTGGTAAAAGCATCCTGGAATTGGGAAAAGAGAATAACATCTCCCCTGGACTTATCAACCGCTGGAGGAGACAATACTTAGATGGAGAATTAAGTAATAATAATGATCAAGAAGTAAAAAAATTAGAGACACAAGTAGCCAAATTAGAGCAGATGATCGGTAAACTTACCATGGAGAATTATATTTTAAAAAAAGAGAAAGGATACCTACTACAGAGGAAAAAAGAGGATTCATCTATTATTACCGGTCCTTATTTAAATCCATAAAATAAAAGAAGCAGATATTAAAAATAAGATAAAAGTAATTTCTTATGAACACTCCTATTACGGTTATAGAAGAATAACCGCTCAATTAAGAAGAGATAAGGTAATAGTAAATCATAAGAGGGTATTAAGAATGATGCGGAAAATGGGTATACAAGGTAGAATAAAACACCAATATATTACTACCACTAATAGTAAACATAATAATAAAATATACTCCAACTTAATCAAAGATAAAATGGTAACTAGTATTAATCAAGTCTGGTGTGCGGATATCACCTATATCAGGATACTTAACGGTTTTATCTACCTAGCAGCTATAATCGATATCTATTCCCGAAAAATAGTAGGTTATGCTCTAGGTAAACCTTATCTCCCAAACTTGCTATTGCTGCACTTTCTATGGCTATAGCTACCAGAAATACTAATAACCTGATTCATCATTCAGATCAGGGTAGAAAGTTTCCTGTAAAGAATATATTAAAATATTAAAAGATAATGGTATTAAAATAAGTAGGTCAGTCAAAGGCAATCCTTATGAAAATGCCATAGCCTTAATCATTCTTTAAAACCCTAAAACAGGAGGAGGTATATCTATGGGATTACGAAACCTTTTCTGATGTAATAGAAAGGATTCCCTATTTTATAGAAGATGTGTATAATAAGAAGAGGCTGCATTCCTCTTTGGGCTATCGGCCTCCAGAGGAATATGAGAGGTTATTGGTCAAGAATAGCTCTCGGAAATACCTGGTGTGTTAAGACTTAAAGTGTCTAGCCTGAGGGGTTCAGTCCAGAGCTTTCCATCAGAATCATTATGCCTGTTCTCCTTAAATCCAAGGGCCGTATTAAAATGCGAGGTTAAAGATAAACACCCCTGGAAAAATAGCGGAGTAAAGTCTAACTTTACTTATGAAGAAAGTGATAGGGAACTCCTTGCTGCCATCTATAATCCCAAAGGTTGGTAGTAGATATTATATCTGCCAAGGCTACACTTTATCAGGGGATAGCCTTTTCCCTTGGCAGATTCTGGATGGTATAAGTTAACTTTATTTAAACTAATTTGCCTCCAGAGAAGGCTAATAAAGTTTTTTGTTTCTTCCCTGTTTTATTATCAGTTTTTAACCTTAAAGGTGACATTTTCACTGACTATTGGCAATAATATTGTGTTTGTTATTTTATAATATTCTTAAAAATTATCTTAAATTTTGTATAAAAACAATTTAACCACCGGACATCATATTTATTAGAATAACCTCATCTCGGTCTTTTATAACATAATCAAGACTATAAACGTCTCCATTTACTATTATTATAGGTTTAACTTTAATTTTTTGAAAATCTATATCAAAATTCATAAGGATGTCTCTAACAGTAGAAGAATTTTCTAAAGAAACTTTAACATATTCTTTTTCTTCTTTTAGAAATTTGCGAAAATATCCCGCAAATTTTAAATCTATTTGTATCATTTGCCCTTCTTATAATCAAAAATTTATTATAAAGTTAAATAAATTCTTCTTAACACAAAATATTTGACCTATTCTTCTGATTTAATTTTAGTAACAGCCCTACCTTTGTACCCTGCCCGATGCTGCTCCTCCAGCTAAGCTTTTTACTTCTTCTATTGAAAGTAAAGGTAAATCACCAGGAATGGAATGCATAAGACAAGATGCTGCTGCTGCAAATTCAAGGGCTTCCTTATCACTATTTAAGTTGTTAATACCGTAAATTAAACCGGCAGCAAAGGTATCTCCAGTCCCTACTCTATCTACGATATTATGAATTTCATACTTTTTTGAAATAAGAAATTCTTTCCGATTATTAAGCACTGCTGACCATCCATTGTAATCTGCAGAATGACTTTCTCTTAAAGTGATAGCAATTTTCTGGAGATTGGGATATAAGTCAAAAATTTTATCAGTTAACTCTTGATATTGTGGTATTTGAAGTTCCCCTGATTCGACATCTATCTTCACTTTAACCCCCAGAGATTTCTGACAATCTTCTTCATTTCCCAAGGCAATATCCACATATTTAACTAATTCACCCATTACCTCAGGAGCAGATTTCCCATATTTCCATAAATTTTTTCTAAAGTTAAGATCACAGGAAATAGTGATGCCTTTTTCTCTCGCTTTTTTTACTGCTTCTAAGGAAAGCTCTGAAGCCGTAAGAGAAATTGCTGGAGTAATCCCCGTAATATGAAACCAACTCACTTCATCAAATACCTTGTCCCAGCTAATATCACCAGGTCTTGCTTCGGCAATAGCTGAATACGAACGATCATAGATAACTATTGAGGGTCTTTGATTAGCCCCATCTTCTAAAAAGTAGATACCTAAGCGGTTTCCTTTTCTTATCATAAGTGAAGTATCTACACCTTGTCTTTTTAGTTCTCTAACACAAGCGTCTCCAATTGCATTATTAGGAATTACCGAAACATAGGCTACATTCAGACCAAATCGGGCCAGTCCAACGGCAACATTTGCCTCCCCCCCTCCAAAGGTAGCTTCCAAAAGAGGGCTCTGAAAAAATCTCTCCCCATGGGGTGGTTTAAGCCGTAACATTATTTCACCAAAGGTAAGATATTTTTTCATTATCTCCTCCATTTTAAAAATTATTTTTGCAAAAGATGAATGGCAAAACCTGATACCTCTTGATCTAGATAGATGGCCTTAAGTTTACCCTTATCTTCTTTCGCAGTTTCGGGAAGAATGGAAATTCCTTTTGTTTTTAAGTAAGCTATTGCCCTATGAATATCATTAGTAGCTATAGCAATATGACCATGCTTTCCTAAATATTGGTTTTTCATAACCTCAAATCCTAAACCAGCAAAAACAGAACTCGTTCCTTCCTTTATAGGAAAATAAAACAAATGTGAAAATAGGTTTGCAGAATCAAAAGCTTTATCTTTATTTTCCTCATTTATTCCCAGGTGGGCAAATTCAAAACCCAGCATGGTAGAAACCGCTTCCTGGGTAAGTCTGGTAATCTCACTAAAATTGCCTGAAGAGATGAGTTCTGGCTTTACCATCCAACTACCACCACAGGCATGTACTTTATTATAGGAAAGATAAGAAGATAAGTTATTCAGGTTGATCCCTCCGGTGGGAATAAATCTTATCCCGCTATAAGGTGCTGACATAGCTTCAAGAAGGGGTAATCCTCCTGATGCTTCAGCAGGAAAAAACTTTACTACTTCAATTTCTCTCTCCAATGCCATCTCAATCTGGGTGGGATTATTTATACCAGGAGTTACCGGAATGCTGTTTTTTATACAATAATCTACTACTTTTGGGTTAAAACCTGGTGAAACAATAAATTTAGCACCAGCAGAAACTGCCTCTTTTACCTGTTCGACGGTTAATACGGTTCCCGCTCCCACTAAAAGTTTAGGAAGTTCTTTAGTTAAGATTTTAATTGACTCCTCTGCAGCAGAAGTTCTGAAGGTAATCTCAGCAATGGGGAGATCACCATCCATAAGTGCCCTACCCAGGGGAAGAGCATCTTCGGCTTTTTCGATTTTTACCACTGGAACAATCCCCAGCTCACCGATTCTCTCAAGAATTTTATTCACTTAAGTGTCCTCCTTTTTGCTTTAATTTTAATTACTTTTTTATTATAGTAATCAAATAGATAAAAGAATTGAAAAATTTATTATAGATATCATCAATATGCTATACAATATTAATATTTTTCTTTATTTCCTATTATTTCTTTAATTTCTCTACAATTTGTTTACACACTTCATAAAGAATGCCCACGTCAACGGAAAAAGACATATATTGTACTCCCAAAGAAATCCACTTTTTTGCAGTCTGAATATCATCAGCAAAAGTACCCACCGCTATTTTATTTTTCCGACATTTAGTCACTACTTCATTCATCTTTTCTGTTACTAAAGGATGGTTAACCTCTCCAGGAATACCCAAGGATTGAGAAAGGTCGTAGGGTCCGATAAAAATAACATCTATACCGGACACTGATAATATTTCATTCAGGTTATTTATACCTTCAACCCCTTCTATATGAGCAATAATCATGGTTTCATTATTTGCAGATTTAAAATACTCGAATTTATTCATGGACGAATAATTTGCTGCCCGAACATACCTGCATACTCCACGTTCACCTTGAGGAGAGTACTTCACTGATTTCATTGCTCGTACTGCATCAGAGCTACTGTTAATCTGAGGAATTTCTATTCCTTGGGCTCCGATATCCAGTGCCCGTAATATTAAAGCCTCATCATTATTACCTACCCTAATAACCGGTGTAATATTCACAATTTCAGCAGCTCTTATCATATTTTGAGCATTTTGCATAGATATAGGACCGTGCTCTGCGTCAATAATTACAAAATCAAATCCAGCAAATCCCATAATCTCGACTACGGCAGGATCGGTAAATTTTAAAAATGGTCCAAATACAACTTTACCATCCTGTAAAGCTTTCTTTAAATGATTTTTTTTCAAATCTCTTCCTCCTTTCCAAAAAAATGATTACAATCAGTTATGAGTGTTTGCATCTTTTATTTATTTTAAGCCCCTCATCTATTTGAATAAATGCAGGTAATTAAACTTTAGTTATTTTTTATTATTTCCTTTAAAAGTAACGATTCTCTTTTATAAAAATAAGTAGCACTTTTTTCAACAAGATCATCAAAAATTTTTGGATCACTTATTCCATTCATTTGATAATATGGATTTGATCCTGGTCCTAAAGGCTCCGCTGTACAAAAAGCTTTTCTTTCGTTATAATTTATTAAATATAAAGCCATGATAATAACATCTAAGTTCATAATTCCACTTCCTAAAGCTCTTCTATTTGTATCAGCCATATGAAGGTTTATTAAATAATCGCTATATTTTAAGATTACTTCTCCAATATGTTCTTCTTCATGGTACATATGATATATATCACCCGCAATATGTTTAATCCCATTAGAATTTATTGCTTTTACCATTTTTAAAGCATCTTTAAAAGTATGACATATGCTAACTTCATCTGTTCTAACCGGCTCTATAGCACCTTTTACATTTTCTTTAACAAAAATATCTCCTAATATTCTCAGCGTATCAACTGCTCTTTCAAATTCAAAATCATCATATTTTTCTGGTCTTCCTATAGCTCCAGGAGAAAATAAAATGTATTCTCCTCTTAATTCACGGCAAAATTCTATGTTTCTTTTAAAATAGTCGATGCATCTTTGTCTAACAAAAGGGCTATTTGAAGAAAGTTCTGATTCTTTGCTCACCATACCACAAATTCCAGAAACTTTTATATCATAATCAGAAAGCATTTTTTTTAATTCCTTTGTTTTGTAACCAATATCACTCCCATATAAATTACCATGAAGCTCAATATAATTTACATTATATTTTTTTAGTCTTTTTAGGGATAGCTCTATTGGTTCTAAGCCAAATCCCCAATTGCTCCAAGAAAATTTCAATTTTTTATTTTTGTTTATTTCTTTTAGGCTAAAAAAATTTTTCTAATATCTAAGTCTTTTTTCTCATAATTTTGTAATTCCATTTTAAAACTCCATTTATGAACGATAGAATAATTATAATTTATTTTATATTTATCTTTCTCAACTTTTATAAATTCAGCCTTTCTATCCTGACTTTAATTAAGTAAATCAATTTATATTATATTTATTTATTACTTCATCTATTGCATTATTTTTATGAATAATATCTCTCAAAGCATGAATTATTTTTTTTCTATTAGTGTTTTGCCAGACATCCATACCAAACACAATCCCCTTACCTCCAACATCTATGGAATCTTTAGTAGCTTGAAGTAAATCCTTAATTGTGCCTATTTCTGGAGCTCCATAAATTACAACTGGAACGTAGGAATTATCTACAATTTCAGCGAAACTTTCCTTGTCTCCCGTATATGGAATTTTAATAATATCGGCTCCCATTTCAACTGCAATTCTAGAAGCATCAATTATCACTTTAGGATCTTTCCTTTTTTCTTTTGGTATATATTTATTGTCTAAAAAAGGTTTTATCATTAAAGGCATCTGTAATTTATCACATGCTTGAGCTATTTTTGCTATATACTGAATTGACTCAATTTGAGTTTCTCTATCTGTCCCCCAGGCTAATAATACTTTTACTGCATCAAACCCCCAATTAACCGCTTGTTCAACTGAAAAATAAGCACAATTTGCAAATATTTCTTCTACTACTCCAGGAATTTTAGACATTAAAATATAATCTAAGGTTAATATTTTAGATAAAAATTTTTTTTGTTTAAATAACTCTGTTGATATTTTATTTAGTCCTAAACTAATTAAGATTCCATCTAAATCACATTCAATAAATTCTTTGATAACTTCTACTGGATGTTCTATACCCTTTACTGCGCCCATATATAATCCGTGATCAATTGAAGCTATAAGAGTTCTACCTGTTTCCGCATTAAATAAATTTTGCATTCTTTTTTCTTTAAGGTTTAACATAAAAAACCTCCTTTGCTTCCCCATAAAATTGAAAATAAAATATTATCCTGAACATAAAAAACATTATAAAGATATTTTTCTTAAATAGAACTATTAAATTAAATATTTTTACCAAATTAATAAAAATACTAAATTTATCTTTTCCTTCGACAAATTTTAGAACTAAAATTAATATTAAGCAAAATAATGATAAAAATTTTATACTTTAAATTAAATATTTAATATATTCATCTAAACCAAGTCTTATTAGAGATTCTTTCGTAGGAATACCATTTTTATCCCATGCTCTTAATCTATAATACTCGTCTAAAGCCTTATCATGGGGAAGAGGCACTTTACCTTTTCGTCTTCCTTCTTTAGCTGCTATTGTCATTTTCTTAGGTAATATATCATCCTTTCTAGTAATCCCATCTCTAACATTAATCAATCGTTGAGTAGTAAAAGCTCTTCTACCAGCAGCAATTATTTCATCGACTGTCCAATTCCAACCTGTCACAGAATTAAATATTTCAAGCATTTGAGTTAGAGTCATGCCCGCAAATGCAAACATAAAATAGCAAATTGTAAGTTGATTAAAAAAACTATTGATATTTTGAACGATAAAGGTACGTTCCGCTGCCTTATCCATAGAATCAAGTGCTTCTTCTTCCTTTATCCCTAGTTCAGGAAACATATTATAATAAGGATCCCCTACAGCACCACGTATATGACAGGCACCTCTAGTACCAGTAGCATAATTTACCCCAAAACTTAAACTACATCTGGGATCATGTGCCGCATAATCCATATTCTTAACATGTACAATTAAATCTTCTGATTTTGGTCCAATAATCTTAGATGCTCCCTGAATGCCTTCTTCAAACCATTTTCCTATCCCTTCTACTTTTGCAATTTTTTCGGTAAGTTTAACTAATACTTCACCATCTCCCCATTCAATCTTAAGGCCATTGGTATCCTTTTCATTAATAAGGCCCATCTCCCAACACTCTGCTAAAAAACTAATCCAGGCTCCGGTTGACACTGTATCAATACCCATACTATTGCAAATATAATTTGCTTTACAGATAGCAATCAAATCAGAACAAAGAAAACTTCCTCCCATCATGCCCAATGTTTCATATTCAGGACCATTTCCTTCAAATATAAATTCTCCAGGTTTTTCTATCTTAATATGTCTATGGCAACCAATTGGGCAATTTGCACAATATAGTGGTTTTGCATTTAGAGTATTAGTATATCTTGGTGCACTAATCTTTGGTGCATCTGCCCATTTATCTTGAGTCCAATATTTCATTGGTAAATCGCCTTTCTCTTCAGCTGGAACTACAACTTGTGGAGTACCATGCTTAGTACCGCCAGCTCCTTGTTTTACTAAGATCTTCATTAATTCAATTGATTTCTTCTTAGCAACCTCTAAATCATAAACAGGAACTTGTTTTCTTCCAAAGGCAACAATGGCTTTTAAATTTTTTGAGCCTAAAACTGCTCCTGCACCACCACGTCCAGCAAAACTATGACCATCACAAGTAATACAAGCAATTGGATTACAAATCTCACCTGCTGGACCTATATTTAACATGCTAACCTGAGTATTACCTATCTCTTGCTTAATAATTTTAGTAGTTTCAATAGTATCTTTTCCCCAAATATGAGAAGCATCTTTAAATTTGACCTCATCTTCTGTAATATAAAGATATACAGGAAACTTGCTCTTTCCTTCTATTATTAATGCATCATAACCAGTTTTTTTAAAAAGCGGAGCCCAATGCCCAGCACCAGCTGAATCAAGAAAAGTTTTAGTTAAAGGAGATTTAGTGACTACACTCCATTTAGCACTTCCTGGAGCTTTCACTGACTGCCAGGCCCCTATTGCAAAGATAATTTTATTTTCTGGAGATAAAGGATTGACCTTGGGAGGCGTTTCCTCCAAAATAACCTTAGCACCAAAACCTGAACCACCAACAAATTTTTTCCAAATTTCTAAGGGTATTTCTTCAATTATATAATTTTTGGTGGTTAAATTAACCCTTAATACTTTACCCCAATATCCATACATCATATATCCTCCTTACTATTTATATATTTAAAAATCACAACAATCATTAATATTAAAAAACTATCTCTAATTATAATAATTTAGTAAAAATTATATTTTATAAACTATTATTTACTTGTGAATGGTATTTCAAAATTTTATACTCTTTGCATAAGTTATTATTATTTCTTACTTTACATTCTCTCTTTAATATTTTTAATTTACCCATTTCAAATATAATAGAATTACATATAAGGAGTTATAAAAATGATAATTAAATAAGAATAAGTTAGATTGCAAAGTAATATTTATCCAATACATTAACAATATTATCCCTAACTAATTCTTTAGGATCATCTTTAATAATGCCATCTCTAATTTTTTGGTATTGGATTGGCATAAATTGACTAACAAGTGTAAGTGGAATCTTTTTTTTCTTTAGATTTTCAAATAATATTTCTACAGCTTTTTTTACTTCAGATACATTCCAATAATATCTTGATCGATCTAAGAAGCTATATTTTCGCATTAATCTCTTTTCTTCGTCAGTTCCTTCATAATAATCTACCCAATATTTGGGGTTTTCAAGCATTGCCTCTTCCATAACTTCTATCAAATTAGATTGTACTTCTGAAGTGTTAAAAAAAAGCTCCTTCTCTACATAACATAAAGCAAAAAGAGCTTCTCTAAACGCAAAAGTTAGAGCAGGCCCTACTTTTAAAATAGCTACACCATCTTTAACCATATTCTTAAGAGCACTTCTTGGCTGGTAGTCAGCTGAATGAGCTTCAATAGCAAGATTAGGATATTGTTTTATTACCCTAAAAAGTCCTTGAACGCTTTCTCTGTTATACTCAAATATCTTTTTATTGTTAAATTCTATTCCTAAATTAACTACAACTGCAATAACTCTTTCCCAAGCACTTTCTAAATTTAAATCATAAAAAGCCTTTTTTGTTAATTCAATTGTATTTTTTAAATTAAATGAACTAGTTATTTCACTATTTTCTTTGGCTTCTTTTGTACCACCCGGAGCTGGAACTTCACTTCCAATTACATATACTGGTAATAACTTATCACTATCAAAAATATTTTTATAAGCTTTTTCGGCTTCAAAGCAAAGTTTTGCTTCTCGTTCTGCAATAATTTCTGAGTTAAGAGTTCCATATTTTTCTTCTGAATCACCCGCAAGACACATACTAGCATCTAAATGAATTTTAGAAAATCCTGCCAATGCATATTCTTTTACCATAGAACATGCTTTTCCCATGGCATTTTGGGAAGTTTCTTTCTTCCAAGGGTTTGGTCCAAGATGATCCCCTCCAAGAATAATCTTATTTTTGGGAAATTTCACCGTATCTGCAATAGAAAATATAAAATTAGCAAAATCGAGAGGCTTCATCCCGGTATAACCACCAAATTGATTAACTTGGTTACATGTAGATTCAATAAGAACATTTATTTTTTTTTGCAATGCATATTTCAATGCAACTTCAATAACATATTCATTAGAGCTACAAATTGAATATATCCCTTTTGGAACTCCGTTTTTTTGACTTTTTATTATATTATTAAGAGGATGTTTAAAATTATTCATTTTGATTTAACAATTTTTTTATAAGACTTTTATTAATTTTTCCTTCCATCGGTCCAAACATTGCGGTATTGAGAGCCCCTGCTGCTGAAGCCATTCTTCCGCATTCATACATTGATTTACCTTCAGCAATCCCACAGAGAAATCCAGCATCAAAACAATCTCCTGCACCAGTTGGATCAATTTCCTCTATAGAGAACGCTGGAATATTTATTTTCTTCCCTCTTAAAAAAATTGTACAACCTTTTTTGCCTTTTTTTAAAATAATCAATTTCATTAAATCATTTTTAAACAATTCATTAACTCCGGCTTCAATACTATCCTTACCTGTTATAATATTAAGCTCTTCAACCCCCGAAAATATAATTGAACAATGCTCAATAATTGGTTTAATAATTTCTCTAATATTTTTATCCTTGAGAAGTTCTTTTCTAATATTTGGATCGAAGGTTATTTGAGCTCCCTTCTCCCAAAAAGCCTTAGCATTCTTAATTATATCTACTCTAAAATCCTCACTTATCATAAGCGAACATCCCATAATATGAAAAAAATCAGCTTCAGGTATAAGTTCCTTTGTAATGACCTTTGTCTTTGTTGCAGAAGTCCCATCAATATAGAATATATATTTTCTTGATCCATCCTTAAAATAAGTTACAAAAGCTACAGCAGTGGGCTTTTCGGGAACAACTAAAACATTCTCACAATTCACACCATCCTGTTTTAACCTTTTAAGAATATTTTCTCCAAAGCCGTCTGCGCCAATACTTCCAATAATTCCAGCTGAGTGACCAAGCTTTGCAACAGTATCAGCAAATATTGCTGGTGCACCACTTGGAAAAGGTCCCAAAAATTCTCCTCTTTTATTAAATGGCATATTGGGATGGGGTCTCATTATCTCAACTAACATCTCGCCCATTGTCCAAATATTATATATTTTTATCACTTCTTTCCTAATGATTAAAAAATTAATACTTGCAAAATATAACGTTTTTTCTATTTTACTAAACTATAATATTTATTTTGTAAAATATACTTTGATTTTAATAATTTAATAGCTGTACAAAATTATTAGCTCTTTTTTCTAATTCTGTAAATTTAGAATTAATGATAAGGCTATTATCAACAAGAGAATCACCAATGCCTAGACCAATGGCCCCCGATTTCATAAAGCTTTTTGCATTATCTAAATTAATACCTCCAACAGCAATAAACTCTATATGATTTAATGGACTTCTTATGCTTTTCAAATATCCTGGGCCTAATTCACCTGCAGGAAAGAGCTTCAGAATATCTGCACCTAGCTCCATCGCTCTAACAGCTTCACTGGGAGTCATAATACCAGGGATTGCAACCTTACCATACCTATTGCAGATTTTGATCATTCCTTCTGAAATACTCGGGCTTAAGATAAATTCAGCACCAGCGTTTATAGCTAATATTGCGGTCTCCTGATCTAATACAGTACCTGCCCCAACATACATTTTATCTCCCATTGTCCTCTTTATGGCTTCAATCATTTCTATAGCCTTATCAGTGTTAAATGTAACCTCAATTAATTTTATTCCACCATCAAATAATGATTGTGCTATTTTAACAGCTTTTTCAGCCTCGGCTCCTCTTATTATTGCACAAATTTTATATTTTTTAATCGCAGAAATTATTTCTAATTTATTAGACATAAAAATCACCTAATCTTTCTAAAATATAATTATCATAAAAATATTACCTATAAATTTTGTTAACAAAATTTATAGGTTTATTCCCTTTTAAAACATTAATCAGGTCTTTAGCTATCGTTATTCCAGTGTTATAATTTGATTCATATGTATAAGCTCCAATATGAGAAGTGGCAATAAAATTATCCAATTCAAATAAGGGACTTTTTTGAGGGGGTTCTTCTAAAAAAACATCACAAGCAGCACCTGCAATTAATCCACTCTTTAATGTTTCATATAATGCTTCTTCATTTATTATTCCACCTCTAGCAGCATTTATAAGAAAACTGCTATTTTTCATTAATTTAAATTCTCTGGTACTAATTAAATCTTTAGTATTTTTATTAAAAGGTATATGAAGTGTCACATAATCAGCATTTTTAAGGACGTAATCTAAATCATAATATTTTATTTTATATTTTTTAGCAAAATTTTTATCTTCTTGAATATCATAAGCTAATATATCACAATTAAAACCCATAACTCTCTTTGCTACTCCTTGGCCAATTCTACCAGTCCCAATAATACCAACCTTTTTTTCCCATAATTCATGACCGATTTTCCGTTTCCACATACCACTTTTTGTCATCTGATCAATAATTATAAGCTTCCGGCTTAGAGCCAACATTAGAGCTAATACAAGATCAGCTACCGAGTTACTATTAGTACCAGGAGCATTTATTACATAAATTCCCGCTTGGCTAGCAGCATCTACATCAATATTATCCACTCCTATCCCATTTTTTGCAATTACTTTCAACTTTTTTCCGTATTGTATAACCTTTTTAGTAACTTTATCAACGCCAACAATTATTCCATTATATTTTGAAATAATCTTAATTAAATCATCTTCTTGAAAAGGTCTATCTTGTTCATTCCAATCTATAATGCAACCATTTTCTTTTAAGTATTCTAATGGTTCTTCACTAAACTTACTAAATGATCTTGAGGCAATAAAAATATTGTACACTATTTTATTAACTCCTTTTTATAATAAATATACCTACTAACTATTTAGAACAAAAGACCCAAAAATATTCTAAGTTTTCATTGTTAGGGTTAAATGTTTTGTGAAATATTCCAAAAGGAATGTGAAAACAATCACCAGTTTCAATATCATATTTTTCCTCATCAATTTGAATAACTCCCTTACCTTTCGTGATGTAATATACCTCTTCATATTCACAATGTTTATGCCCATTAGTATTGCATCCTGGATAAACCATAGTATAACCAGCTGTCATTCTTTTTGTTTCAGAAGATTTGGGATCAAGCAAAATATATGTATCTCTTAACATTTTATTATCTTTTTTATTTAATAAATTACTAAAAGAATTATCTCCATAATCTTTTTTCATTTTATTAAAATTTTCTCTTTTATATTTCATTTTATATCTTCCTTTGCAAATTTTTATAGTTGGTTAATTTTTAAATTAGATAAACATTTTGTGGTTGGAATACCATTTTCATCCCACTCACGTTCTCGATAATACTCATCTAACATTAAATCGTAATTTTTTTTACTGATAGCATGTCCTGCAGAAGCACCTTTACCTCCAAGAGGTTCTTCCATGCGAGGAGGTAGATAATCATCTTTCCTAGTAATACCTTCTCTAACCAATATCATTCTTTCTAAAGAATAAATTCGGGCTCCGATCTCCATGAGAGTAGAACTAAAATCATAACCGGTAATATCCTTCAAAACAACTTCTTCCGGATTATCGGTAAAGCCTAGAACCGTACGTGCTTGGGTACATACTCCAGTACTGTCCAAGTAGGCTCTTACATCCTGTAACTTCTTGACAAGTTTACCTTTTCCTTTAAAAGCAAATCTGTCATATTTATTAGAATCTAATTCTGTACTTATTGTATATCCCCCTACATTATGGCAAGCGCCCCTGCTTGATGTGCCGTAAGTCAAGCTCATACCATGGACTCCGCGAGGATCGTAAGCTGCTAAAGGTAAGCCCTTTACATGAACAGCATATTTTTTCGCTTCAGGTATTGCTTTAATAATACCTCTCATGCCTTGGGATAGAATAGCACCGATACCTTCTTTTTTAGCAATTTTATGTATAACTTCAATAAGGGCGTCATCATTTCCAAAATTAAGTTGAATACCTTCTGAATCACTATTGTCGATAATGCCTCTTTCGTAAAGCTCCATTGCCAGTGCGATAATGCCACCGGTAGACATTGTATCAAGTGAATAATCATCGCATAATTTGTTGGCTTTCATTATGGCTGCAAAATTACTTATCCCACAATTTGCCCCCAAAAGTCCGACTGTTTCATATTCAGGATCAATTTTTGTCCCTTTATATTTACCCTCTTTAACTTCACAATTTTGTTCACATGCTATCGGACAATTGTAACAGGCTCCATTTTTTGTAAAATAGTTTTTTTTCATTGTTTCTGCATCAATCTTGGAAGCATTCTCAAATACTCCATCCTGAAAATTTCTAGTTGGTAAACAGCCAAAGATATTAGCTAATTCTAAATTTTGAAGGGTACCATATTTCGTCATACTGATTTTACTTTCTCTAACTTTTTTTGATAACTCCTTAAATTTTGTTTTAATTTTTTCCATGTTGGCTACCGGAATTTCTTTTGAACCATATGTTACTATACCTTTTAATAATTTAGATCCCATAACTGCACCTGCTCCGGCTCTGCCAAAACTTCTACCATCAACCTGAATTGAGGCGAATACTACTCCATTTTCCGCTCCAGGCCCTATACTCATGATACTTGGGTTCTTTATATCTGATGTTTTTTTTATCTCGCTTTCAAAATCCGAAACCTTAAGCCCCCAATAATTCTCTGCATCTATAAAAGTTACCCTTCCATTATTAACTATCAAATAAAGTGGTTTTTCCCCCTTCCCTTCAATAATTAATCCATCATAACCGGCTTTTTTCAAATAAGGACCAAATAAACCTCCTGAATTTGAACAGAGATAATGTCCGGTTTCCGGGGATTTTGTTGCACAGTTAAATTTAGTGCTTGAGGGGACACGGGTGCCAGTTAATATTCCAGTCATAAAAATAAGTTTATTTTCATCTGAAAGTGGATCTATGTCTTTACCAATTAACTGTCTATAATATTCAGCAGCTAAACCTCTTCCTCCTAAAAATTTGATAATTTTATCTTCCGATAGAATTTCTTCTTTAAATGTTCTATTGAAAAGATCAATTAATAATATTTTACCATTAAATCCTTTAATCAATATAACTTTTGCCTCCTTTGTAAATTCAATTAACTAAATTAATTATTTTATATATTCTTTTGATACTTTAGATAAATCATCATAAAATCTTTGAAACTCATCATGTAATTTTTTATATAAATCATAGTATTGCTTGTAAAGTACTACTTCCCTATTTGAGGGAAAAATCTTATTATCTTTTTTTATCATCCTTCTTGCAGCTTCTTTTTCATCCTTAAATAATTTTACTCCTACACCAGCAAGAATTGCAGCTCCAATCGCTCCTCCTTCAAAATTCCTCAAAGTTACCACAGGTATATTATAAATATTTGATTTAATTTGTATCCATATCTTACTCTTAGCTCCTCCACCAATGGCATGAAGTTCTGAAATATTAACTTTTTCTCTAATTATATCTAAACTTTGTCTTAAATCATAAGCTACGCCTTCCATTATGGCTCTAATAAAATGATTTTTTTGATGAGTGCTATCAATTCCAAAAAATACACCACGAGAATTTTTACTCCCCAATGTTCTTTCTCCGTTTAAGTAAGGAAAAAATAATAGTCCTCCGCTGCCTGGAGGTATAGATAAAGCTTCTTGATCAAATATTTTATAAACTGATATGTCTTTCTCTTTAGCTATCTCACATTCCTTACTTCCAAAATTATTTTTAAACCACTGTAAACTTCCACCCCCACTATCTAATATTCCAAAAGATACCCATAAATCATTTACTACATGGTGTAGATTCATTATTCTGGAATCAATTAATGGAGAAATGACACATACAGAAACATCAGATGCAGTTCCGGTTACGTCACAACCTATTCCTTGTTGAATCATGCCAGAACCTAAAAGCAAGCACATCATATCTCCGCCGCCACATACAACCTTTATTTCTTTATTTAAATTAAAATCTTTCAATAAAGATTTTTTTATTTTTCCAATTATTTCTGCACTCTTTTTTATTGGAGGTAATTTATCATAATCTATTTCTAATAAATTACACAACTCCGTAGACCAATTATTTTTCTTAATATCGAATAAATAAGTTCCTGATGCTTCAGAAAAGTCTGTATATATTTGCCCCGTTAACATATAATTAATAAAATCTTTGCATGATAAAAATTTATAAGTTTTATTATATAGCTCTTGATTATGATCTTTAAGCCATCTAATTTTAAATCCAGTCCATGTAGGCATAGCTGGATTCCCGGTTATTATATTTAAATCTTTATCATGAAAATTAGAAACATCACTTCTCTTATCACACCAAATCGGCACTCTATCTGATAATAAGTTACCATCTTTCCCAATAGGAACAACAGCATGCATTTGACCACAAACTCCTAATCCTATAATATTTTCTTTTGCTATTTGATAATTATTTAATATTTCCTTTAAATTATAAAACACTGATTTCCACCAATCATTCGGGTTTTGTTCTACATAATTCTTTTGTTGATAATATGTGGGATAGCTACTCGAGGATGAAGACAAAACCTTCCCATTTTCCTCAAATAATATAACCCTACTACTCTCTGTACCAATGTCAATCCCGATTATATAGTAACTCATTTATATCTCCATTTTTCATTTTTATATTATAAATCAATTAGAAGTTTGCTTATTTTAATTATAATTATTTTTGATCTTTTGGTCTTCCTTTAAGCGATACAACATATTTATATAAATCAGCACAATTAGCCGATTTAACTACTTCAAAAGGGTTCCCATTAGAATCACAAGTTATTCTTGTTATGGCTAGTACAGGATATTTTGGGCTAATTTCAAAGAAATTACTCTCCTCTTTAGTTGCGGGTCTAGCTTCAACTATCTCTTTTGCTATACCAAATTCTATGTTATATTTCTTTTCATAAACCTTATATAACGACTCAGATCCCCAATTAATTTTATCTATATTAGGAACAAAATGACTCAAAATATAATTTGTCATTATGCAAAAGGGTTTATTATTTCCCGTACGCCATCTTTTTATTTTTGTTACTTTCTCATTTGGTTCTAATTTTAAAGCAACTGCAATCTCTCTTGGAGGAATTATTTGAACTATTTCTTTCTTAATTGTTCCAGGTTTTATACCTTTTTCTTTCAAAGTTTCAGTCCAACTTGAAATATCATCAAGTTTCTGAATAATTTTCTCGATTCTATATTCAGCCACAAATGTTCCTTTTCCAGGTTTTCTAACGAGATAATTTTCGTTCTCCAACTCCATTATTGCCCTACGTACTGTGATTCTGCTGATATTAAATTGTTTTTGGATTTCTGTTTCTGAAGGTATCGCTTCGCCTATTTTATATATTTTTTTTCTAATTCTATCTAAGAATATTTTTTTTAATTGAAAATACAATGGGATTTTATTAGATTCATTTAGCAATCTATCACCTTCTTATTTTAAATAATCTATAAATATTTTTTAATACAAATAATTATTAAAATAAAATAATATAGTTATAAATTATATTTTATTTAAACTATAACCAATGAAGTTTTGGGATCAAAGATATGAGTCTTTTCCATATCAATTACTATCTCTATATTTTGTTCAATTTCTACTTGAGTACGAGAATCCATCTTTCCTACCAGAGAATGCTTTCCGCAAGCCAGGTAAATAAAAATCTCCGCCCCTAAAGGTTCAATTACATCCACTT
>Ga0315284_10004988_pt1 | contig 18861 bp, 20 predicted proteins | sample YL17G09_16_MG_FD_203696 | JGI IMG/M metagenome (GOLD analysis project Ga0315284, IMG submission 203696) | Sediment microbial communities from Yellowstone Lake, YNP, Wyoming, USA - YL17G09_16 | ecosystem: Environmental > Aquatic > Freshwater > Lake > Sediment | place: USA: Wyoming | collected... | reverse complement strand
GTTGGTTAAAACGCATTCGCACAAACTCGGTTTGTAATGCTTCGTCAATTCTGCTAATGTAATTGCAAATCAAACAAAATCGAACATTTACAAGATTATTGTAATTATTTAATAAATATCGAAGCGCCGTTTGTGCATTTTTTGTCATGTAATCAACTTCATCCAATATTACAAATTTCATCCCTTCGCCAAACATTGACTTGGATGTAACGAAACCATTTATTTGATTTCGAATAATGTCAATTCCTCTTTCATCGGAAGCATTTAAGTGAATCATTAATCCCTTGTTTTTTTGATTATATTTTTCTTGATATGCATTTACAAGATTTATAATGGTGGTTGTTTTTCCGGTTCCCGGAGGACCATACAATAACAAATTTGGAAAATAATTATTTTCAATAATTGATACCAATATTTTTTTATTTATATCGTCTAAAACAATTTCATCAAAATGCGTGGGTCTATATTTTTCAACCCATGGAGTTGACGTGTGCACATCTGCACCTCCTTTTATCGTACTACTGCAAATCATAATGTAAAAAATAATAATAATAATAAATATTAAAGGTACAATAATGTAGTTATTCAAATTTATTAGTTAATGTTTATTATGTTTTACGTTTTAATTATAAATAAATTGAAGTTGTATAACATATTAATGAAAGATACAACAACATCAACGCAACCAACAATGTCGTCACTAGCTGGTTATTTAGAAATTATATTAGGACCAATGTGGTCAGGAAAAACATCAGCTCTGTTGAAGATTTACAGGCAGTATTCATACTGTAAGTCGAAAATTTGCGTAATAAATTATGAAGCAGACACTCGGTACTCTAGAACCATGTTATCGACGCATGACAAAGAAATGATTCCATGCATACTGGGGGTTTCCATGGAAGAAATAATGAAAAATCACAAGGATGAAATTGAAAACAGTGATGTTATACTGATAAACGAGGGACAATTTTTTAGCGACATTGTCCCCTTTACAATCAAAATGGTCGAAGAAGAAAGAAAAAAAGTATACATCTGCGGATTAGATGGAGACTTTAAACGAGATAAAATTGGAAATCTTTTGGACCTGATTCCCATGTGCGATAAAATGACCAAGTTACACGCGCTGTGCAGCATATGCAAAGATGGTACGCTTGCGCCATTTACATTTAGAAGTACGTGCGACACAGAGCAAGTTTTGATAGGAAATGACATTTACATGCCTCTGTGTAGAAGTTGTTACAATGTGCAAACAAAACATAAAATGGAAGAAGAAAGGGGGAAATAGTTTAAAATACTTTTAACAAGTTCTTTTATATTTAGTTGCGTTTATGTTGTCTCTTGTTGTGATTTCGTCGCACCTTGCGCGTTTTATGACTTGCTGTTTTCATATTTTTTTTATTTTTTGAATACGTTAAACTTCTACTAGACGGGCTTCGACTTGGGCTGCTTCTGTTTTTCGTTGTCAAAGTCCTGGGACTCCTGCTTGGACTTGGAGTAGCGGTTATCGGTGTATTTTTGCGTTTTGAGTAAGATGGCGAATGCTTATCAATGCTCTTTAATTTTTCATTGAAGTTTACTGCAGCTTTCCCCTTTAATGCTTTATGTTTGTGCTTTTCAATTGGATTATAATTCAAAAACCATTCTTCATATTCGCGAGTTCCCTTTTTATTTTTCAACTTTTCAAACATGTGAGACTTTGCATCTTTAATATCTTTTAGGGTAACCTGCTTACCGATGCACGGCTTGGAAAATCGTTTAAATATACCTTCATTTTTTGTCAATTTATCATACTGTAAATCATATATATATTGACTCATGCAAAGTAGGCGGTCTCTGTCATAATACGGTCTATTAATATAAAGAAATAGCAAATAAAAACTGAGAATGGTGTCTGTTGTTGCAATATGTACATCTTTTCCATTTATTTTAACCACATTGTAATTGTGACACGCACCGGGAGACGGCTCATATATAAACGCAACAGTTCTACCATCGACTATTAATTCATAATGAGAAGATACGTGTTCACCAAATTCTTCGCGCTTTTCTATAATTACACTTTTAAAATCGCCCGTCTTATCAAGAATCTTTTTGATTTTACTGGCAGATTTTTCTGCATGTTCAGACAATAAATCAAACGACGGCATGGTTGAATATAATACAGGTCGTTCCGCTTTTTTTAAATGCTCTGAAAATAACGAACAAGCGTATCCTCCAAAAAACACTAGTTTCTCTGATATTGCTTCATCACGTATCAAATCAAATATTTCTATTTCTTGTTTATTGGGAGATAATGCAGACTCCTTTGCATTTTTTAAACAGTTTTCCCCTTTCAGCTGATAATTTTTATTGAAACGCATTAACCGACTGTACACCTTTTCCCACCGAGACACATCTCCGTCCGGGCGAGAGAGCTCTAAATACATGGACATTCTTAAAAAGTTAACGGGCGCATACAATATTCCATTCTTCTCAATTGCTTCACGCATCAAACTTTTAAATAAATCTGGCTCTATAAATGTTATATCTGCAACACCAATAAAATTCACAAAAACTTTGTATGTTCCGGTGTGCATGCCTGATTTTGCTTCAACATCGCTAAATCCTTTACTGTAAAAAATGTCGGCGAGTTCTTTTGCATCGTCTAATGATTTTGGAGAGAAGAAATCATAATCAGGAATCTCTCGTGTCATATCATAGAATTGGTCCTTTTTGGGAAGAATGTTATTTATCGCAGTTCCTCCATAACAAATTAGTTTTTTCTTTACTAGAAATTGTTCGACAATCGAAACTATTTCCTTTATTGTCGGATTACTTACCAACTTTTCACCTTGTTTGGCTTCTATTTCTTTCTGTGATTTCTTCAATATTTCTAGAGCGCGCTTTTCTTTGCTTTCACTCATTCGGATGTTGTGTCCCTTTATATTATACTATTATATATACTATTATATAATATAAATTATATAGTTGAATAAATTAAAAATAAATCAATGAAAATATATATATATTAAAACTAAAGAGTTGAAGGAGGAACCGTATGTTCCCTTTAGTAATAAGTAATTATATTATTATTATTATTTTATAATTATATATAATTATATATTAATAATAATAATTTTATAATAATTTATTGAAATAAAATAACAATGAAATCATTTTTGAACGGATCTACTCCAATTAGCGCATTATTTTCATCAAATAAAGAAGCATTTAGTCTTTCATCTCCATTTTCTTCTGACCCGTCAGGAAACACCACAACTGACCCATCTGGAAATACATCGGGGGGAGTATTCGGCAGTATGTTTTCTGGTTCTACAGATCCATCTGGAAACAACACCACAACTGACCCATCAGGAAATACATCGGGGGGAGTATTCGGCAGTATGGGCAGCATGTTTTCTGGTTCTACAGACGCATCAGGAAACCCGACGGTCGACGCATCAGGGAGTCCAGTCGACGCATCAGGGAATCCAGTAAACACAAATCCATCCATTTCCACATACGCCGATTTTTTTAAAAGTTTATTTTTTTTATTTATCAAAATTTGTATTGTTGTATATTTGGGTGCATCATTTTTATGTTTAGTACGAATGTCAACACAAGATTTGACAAATTATTTGCCTTCTGATATTAACCGTTACCCTTATTGTAGTCCAGATGGAACTCAAGAATTCGGTGTTGTAGGAGACAATATTTATTCCTATGGATTCCCGTACAATTTGTATTGTGACTCAAATGATGATGAAAAATGTTCCAAAACATGCCGAGTTATAAAAAATGAGTTACAAGAGCCGGATGCGTTTATTGAGTACACACCGTTTGCTTTTTGGCTGTCGCTTTCTATGAAAAATACGTATGCAACGTTTCGAGCATTCATTAAAATGGTTTGCATCAAAATGGGTAATTTATTAGGACAAAATAAATATGACACATATGGAATTCTTGAAAATGTCATCATGCTTCTTGGAGTTTTATTAGTCTACATACTCGTATTATATGGCGGATTCATTGGATTTTTTATGACATATGCATTTCAATTTTACAATAGCGGATTTTTAATGAGTGGATTATTTTGGACTCTTGGATTGTTTTTGATATCATGGATTCCACCATTCTTCAATTTTTTTGGGTTTATTCTTCAAATGTTGATCACGTTTTTGTGGATTCCATTTACCCAAAATACAAAACACGAGGCACCAAAAGAAAATACCAAGGTTGTTTTTGAAATATTTAAAAGTAAAAAAAATCTACTCATGGTGTTATTTAGCATTGGAATGGTAATGAATGCATTTGATTATTTGACTGACTATGAGCCATACTATGTGTTAGTCGCTGTTTCCATGTTTATATTAAATATGTATGTGTTCAACTCATCTAAAGCTACACCACCCAATTAATATATCAGGCAAGTCAATCAATGAACTCTTCAACACCATTTGTAAGCGTTTGCACGCCAACTTTCAATAGAAGACCATTTTTTCCAACAATAATCAAATGTTTTGACAATCAAACCTATCCAAAAGACCGAATGGAATGGATTATCGTGGATGACGGAACCGATAAAATTGAAGACATTATAAAAGATCACCCGCTCGTCAAGTATTTCAAATATGATCAAAAAATGCCCCTAGGAAAAAAACGCAACATTATGCATAAAAAAGCGCGCGGTTCAATCATCGTTTACATGGATGATGACGATTATTACCCGCCGGAACGCGTGTCTCATGCGGTGGAAATGCTTGTAAAAAATCCGGAAGCATTGTGTGCAGGAAGCAGCGAAATGTATATTTATTTCAAAGATACGGACCAAATGATACAATTTGGTCCCTATGGTCCCAATCACGCAACTGCCGGCACATTTGCTTTTCGAAAAGAATTATTACGCGAGCATAAATACAATAATGATGCATGTTTGGCAGAAGAGCGTGAATTTTTAAAAGGATACACGGTTCCATTTGTTCAACTTGATTCCATGAAGACAATCCTGGTTTTTTCTCACCGACACAATACATTTGATAAACGCACTTTGCTGAATGACCCTTTCAGTCACGTTATGCGCGTGTCTGATAAAAAGGTCGCTGATTTTATAAAGTATGCAGATGTTGCCGAGTTTTTTATGAATCTTGAAACTGTGCTTACGGCATATCCCCCAGGAGAACCTGAAATGAAACCTGATGTTGTAAAAGAAACCCAAATATTATTGAAAAGGAAGGAGGAATTGAAAAAGAATCATCAGCAGAAACAAGAAGAACAACAAGATCTAAGAAAGAAACAATATGATAAAATTGCAGAAAAAAATCCTGAAATTTTTCACCGAATTCAATCACAACAACAACAAATCCATGCTTTGCAAGATGAAAATCAGTCGCTTCAAAATCAATTACGCCAATTAAAAGAACTTTATGCAAAGACAATTCGAGAGAATATGGAATTAAAAAATAAATAATATAAAAAGATAAAATGAATAATTAATTATTTTTTTGATATATTATAATTTTATATGTAAAATATAATATTATATTTATATAAATTATAGATATTTATAACAATTTGCAATGACAGGACACACGAATACTCCAAAACAATCCGCTCCATTAAACTTTAGGACATCAAATTCATTGATAACAACAAGGGTGCCGCATTATGCCACAAAAACAACAACGGCAAACAGTGTTGTTCCCGGGTTGCACCGCCCAAACACAAATGGCGTTCCGTCAAATATACACCAGCATGATTTTAATGGTCCAGAATTCAAAGCTCGACCCATAAAGCATTGGAGGCGACAACTAGTTCCCACAACAATAAACACTGGCAGCGGAATATCAGGACCTTCACAACCAATCGGGTCATCGGGTCAGCGCAATGCAACCGTAGGACTATTAATGGACCGACCTGGAGCGGTATCATATGTGGGCGATGCATCGTGCGAGTGCGTGCAGCAGCCCGGAAATTCATACACAATTAGCGAATATTTTTTAGAAGTACCGAAAAATAAGGGAACAATTGTTGAAAATCAAGGTGTTGTCGATAATGGCGACTATGAAATTAACACCGGCATATATAGCACCCGGTGTATTGGCTGCAACCCGCAAAATAATGTCATTAAAAGCGCATCCAGTCTTCTTAGCAGAGCATATTATTCAGACACCACCGGCTATTTGAAATCCAGGTGCAAAACGTACCAGCAGAATGCATCCATTAATCGAACATCTGGAGTGACATATCTGGGTCCTAACGGGCAGCACATATGGGCAACATCTAGCGCAAATGGATCCCAAGTTTATCAGACGAATGATATTTACAACCCAAGAGTGAATCCACACGCGTGTGGTGGCTCAGGTGCATCAGGTGCATCAACTGTCATATTCAAACCAAATAATTACCAGTACTCAGTTCAAGGCGCAGTTGACAGTAGCACGCGCATTGAAAAACTTAAATTAAACACCATCAATACAAATGCAAATTCATTAAGAAGTGCATTCGGTAATGAAGCGGCAAGCGCGTGCAAGTTTACGGGCAGTGGCGACACACCCTATTTTCTTAAAAATAAATATCAGCCGCCCATATGCAGCGAAACAAACCTAATAGCCAGGTATAGACAAAATAAAAGAATTTGTAATTATAACACCTGACTGTCTCTTCCTATAGTAATTTTAAAGATATATAGTTATGAAATTATTTATGAAATTATTGCTGAAGTAGCCTCAACAGAAAAAACACGTAACGAAGGATTAATGTATCGTCAAAGTCTTGAACGTGATAGCGGAATGTTGTTTATTTTTGATACTGAAGAATACTATTGTTTTTGGATGAAAAATACACAAATACCTCTTAGTGTTGCATTTATACAAAATAATGGAGTTATTTGTAATATCGCCGATATGCAACCTTATAGTTTAACAGAACACTGTGCTTCTGAACCAGTTAAATATGCTCTTGAAATGGAACAAGGCTGGTTCTCTGATAGAGGAATTACAGCAGGTAGTATTGTTATTAATCAATCATTATTTAATAATTAAATTATATGACGACTAATTAATTTTAGTAATAATTAATTCATTATTAATAATTTATTATTATTATTATTTGATAATAATAATAATATAATATATATAATAATACCATTTATATAGTTACTAATGTCGAACAACACCCTTGAATTAGCGCCTTATGATAAATTCTTTGGTATAATTTATAAAACTTTTCAAAATGAGGGCAAAGAGTTGACCCCTGAAATGCAAAATACTGTTGAAATATACGATCAAACATATGCAGCAGCAGATGCAGATGAAATAGTTAAACAGCAAGAAATACTTGCACCTGCACCTACATCTACATCTCTTGCAGCTAAAGGACAAGCTAAACTACAAAGATTTTTACAACAACGGCAAGAGCAAGTTAAAGATAAAGATATACAAAGTAAATTTGACAGTTTGAAAGCACGTAATGAACAAACAGAAGTAGAACTAGAACAATGTCATAAAACGTTGGCAGCATCAAGAGTAACAGAATTAGCGGCAACAAATAATAGGCTAGAACCTCCTTTACAACCAGTAAATGAAGTTATTAGTGAAAATAATAATATACCCGTTTATAAAAATGACGGTCTTCGACGACGAGTTAAGGTACATACCGATGGTGGAAAAAGAAAAACAAAATTCAAAAGATATAAAAAAATGTATAACAAAACTAGTAAGAAGTATAAAAATAAAAATACTTCTAGATATTAAGACCTTATTGTAAGTGTAATCCATATTATTGCTAAAATAAGCGGTCCTCTATCACCTTCAATTATATGATGATTATACTTGTGGAGGAATAACCGTAACGCTGTTATCTATATACGGACATTTTATAACATTTGGATGGATAGAAAAACAGTTGTGTGCCAAATCTTTATATTGAAACACGGCTTCATTGTCGGTGGTTGGGTACACCACAACGCTCCTCTGCGAAGGAGAAGATAAGTGAATAAACAACATGCCGACTATAAAACTAAAAATAAATAATTTTATTGAAATGTATTTCATTTATATATAATCAGTAATATTAATTTTTTTATTGATATTATTATTATTGTTGATATAATAAATATATTTATATATTAACTGTAAAATAAATAAAAATAAATGATTAATTTCAAAGAGTGGATACACAAAGAAAACAGCAAATATATTATATCCATTATTCTGGGTCTTGGTTTAGCAGCATTGTTCAGAAAGGCGTGCAAGGATGGCGCCTGTATTCATTTTGAATCGCCGCCAATGAAGGATTTAACAGGTGGAAATGTTTATAAATATGGGAACGAATGTTATGATTATAAAGTTTCTACACAAAAATGCAATTCTGATAAGAAAACTGTTGAATTAAGTAATGGATTGCGTAATATGATATAGTATATTTTTATTATTTATATTTAGAGGAAATAAATAATAATATGAACGATACAACAAGTATAGACGATTTACCAGGAATTGCCAGTGGCGGTGGCGGGGGTGGAATAGTTCAAAATGCTTTAAAACCTGAAATACCGCACCAAACATATTCTCCTGTTGTTTTGCAACAGCAGCAGCAACATGTTCAGGCAAGTGCTGATATGAATGTCAATGAATTTGTAAGTGGTTTACAGCGCGCAACCACGTCTGGAATGACCTCTCTTCCTATTAGAGACGTTCCAAGAAATACGGAAAGTGTTGTATCAGATGAACAAACGATGCCCAACTATGTACCTAAAGCACCACACGATTATATACGAGAACACCACGAAAATACGCAGTCGTTTTTGCAACATAACGAGCATTTAACGAATCGCGGAGAGTCGATTGATGTGGTGTATGAAACTCTTCAGGTGCCGATTTTATTAGCCATACTTTATTTCACATTTCAGTTGCCTGTTATGCGAAAATATTTGCTAATGTATCTTCCAAGCATTTTCAATAAAGATGGAAATCATAATTTGACTGGACTTATATTTATAAGTATTCTATTTTCATGCACATACTATGGAATTAATTTTGTTCTTAGTCAGTTTGTTTTAGAATCTGAATAATTAATAATTTGATATAAAAAAAAGATGTTTTTTATGAGATTTTATTAGTTTTTTAGTTTTTTGGTTTTTATAGTGTTTTCTTTTTTTGTTTTTTATGGTTTTGTATGGGGTGTGATGCGGTTGTGGTTGTTACCACCACCCCGACTGTTCGGTTGATTGGGCATTTTGATACCTTCTTTTGATTCCGCCCAAAAGCACCAGCGGCGAAGGGAACACGGGAGTCGCGAGTGTGATGTTGCGCGTAAATGTGATGACATTCTTTGTGACACAGTGATTCGGGTTGGGGTGCGGGATGAAGTCTCCGTCGGCAGTTTGCGTCATGCGTTCAATGCGAATTGATGTTGGTGTGACATTCACGATGCGACCATACTCACGCACACCCTTGCTCATGAATGAACAAATATTTCCAACGTGTTCGTTAGCCTGTCTTGAAGTTGTAATGCGAGTATAAGTTGTCGTCACCATTGTGTTCTTCTGTGTGTTCCTTATCTGTAAACTGATAAGTATTGAAATACATTTTGATTTTTCAATTTATATTTTTTACAGTGTAAAAACGTGGAGTATTCATTTGTTTTTTTATGATAAACAAATGAATGAATGAATGAATAAATGAATGAATGAATAAATGATTTAAGTGAAATATATATTTAAAAATTGAAATTTATGTAATAAATGAATATGAACAATATACAAGAAGAAATGCAGGGAGAAGAACTCATTCAACACCCAATAGGTGTAATTGAGAATGGAAAAAAAAAACGAATAATTAAGATAAAGCCGGTAAAAAAAGAAACATCCATCGTCGCAGCTTTACCAGCAATAGAGACCAATGTGATTCATTGTTGTGATTGTATAACTGGAATGAAGCAACTAGCCAACGAAAGTGTTGACATTGTAATTTGTGATCCACCTTACAATATTGGAAAAGATTTTGGAAATGATAGTGATAAACAGAACATTACACTATACCTAGAATGGTGTGACAAGTGGATTGTAGAGGGTTTGCGTATTTTAAGGCCGAAAGGAACAATGTATATTTACGGGTTCAGTGAGACATTGGCGTTTATTAGAACGAGAATGACATGCGAAGTGAGATGGTTAGTATGGCATTATACGAACAAGGTCACTCCAAGTTTGAACTTTTGGCAAAGAACTCACGAAAGTATATTGTGCTGTTATAAGGAAACACCTATATTTAATCGCGACGACGTAAGAGAGCCTTATACAGATTCTTTTCTAAAAAATGCAGCCGGAAAGGTTCGCAAAGCAACAAAAGGTCGTTTCAGCAATGGTGATAAAGAGACAATATACACTGCGCATGAAGGTGGTGCTTTACCGAGAGATGTTATAAAGGTGGCTGCATTGGCTGGTGGTGCAGGAAAAAAGGAGCGAGTGGATCACCCAACTCAAAAGCCATTGACATTATGTGAGACGCTGATAAAGGCGGCGCTCAACAAGGAAAATAGTAATATAATTGTAGTACCATTTGTAGGTTCTGGGTCGGAGTGCGTGGCGGCGAAAAAATTAGGTGCAAATTATATAGGATTTGAAATAAATGAACATTATATAGAGTTGGCGAATAAAAGAATTACAGAAGAGACTAATGTATAAACTATTTCTGTCATTATCATACGAGCATTTTCTTTTTTGAAGGGAACTACGTTCCCCTCTAACCCCTCCTTTTTACAGAGGGGGTAAATGGGGGTGCTTGTCGCCCCCTTAATTATTTTTTATTTTCATTTGGGAATGGTGCTAACGAATTTTTGCAAGCACTCCGGTGTTTGAATCTGCGTGAGATACGGCATTATGGCCGATTTCAGCGTCCACCAGCCTTGCTTTCCTTGGAACGTCACCACCTTTTTTTCGCGCAGCTCGCCCATGAGGTGTGCCTTTGAAATGCACCACACATTCCATTTGTGGAAGTCCAATAAAGCCAGCATTGCAAAATCGTAATCATGGTCGGGTTCCAAATGCTGCCACCTGCAATCGTCTTTTCTTTCCCAGTAACGAGCGCATTTGATTTCACATTTGTGTCCCCCAAACACGCCATCATTCTGGCTGGACGTTCTTGGCGCCATTTTGAACACTTCGGTCATCATTAGTTCGCTGACGGAGCCGAATGGTTTGGAATCCAGGCTCACCAATTCAATCACTTCGGGGGCTGCATTCATGCGAACGTAGTACTGCGTCTGTGTTTCTTTTCGTTTACTTTCGGTGAATGCCTTGGTGTACTTCCAGTTGTCCACTGAAAGCAATGGTGGTGACGGTAATTGATTCATTACAGTTTCATTCTTTGGATCATTATTTACTTCATTTTTTTGTTCATTCTTTGGTTTGATTTTTATTTTTATTTTTTTTGAAGTTGGGTTGAGATTCTCTATATCTATATTGGCCATAAAAGGTTGAAGTGTGTTTCTGCTGTACGGCAAACTAATAAGTATTTTAAATACATTTTAAGTTATCAATTTATATTTTTTACAGTGTAAAATCGTTAATTATATATAAAAAACAAAATTAAAGTAATTATTTCTATTTTCTATTTTATTTCTTCTCTCTAGTTTCTAATTCCTAAACCCTTTAGTGCTATGCATAATTTGATTCGCGTTTGATTCTGAAAACCCTTCTCTACCATTTCGTCTTTCTACAAATTCCAAAAATGTATACGGAACGTTATGATATCCATCTGTAAATTTATAAAGGTTTTTTATAGAGATGTGACTTGATTGCAATAAATTTCCATCTGGAGATGTATTTATGATTTGATCATTTACTTTAGAAAATATAAATCCATCATCAATCATTGAATTTGTTACCTTTTGTAAATCATCAACTTGGAACGCTATATGATTTATGGTATCTTTATGTAACATGGTCCAAGCTACATATTGGTTCCAATTGTAAATTTTCAAATAATCATGGTATGAATATATTTCTCCAAATTCATTATTCTTATTTTTTAACAAATTTGATATGGAACCATCATGGCATTCGCCTGCATAATATGAACTAAATATACGCAATGGATATTCTCTTGTGAATTTGTTGTACTTGTAATATTCATTTGCCTTGACATTGTATTCAGGAAAATGATATACTTCATTTTTCTTTTCATATATAGTGCTATCAAATTTATTCATTCCTTTATATAATGAACGAAATGCAATATGGTCAACGCCTAAAATATTTTTACTATATTTTTCACAAATATTGATAATTGTTTTATTTGTTTTGTTAAATGTTGCTATTTTTTGTAATATATTCATTTATGTTATATATATAGACATAAAAATCATAAAAATAAAAGATAAATACTTAAAAATAATTCATTAAAACATTTCTTTTTTAGTTTTTCTATTTCTTTTGGACCTTTTTACCGAGCCAAATTTACCTTTTTTTGTAAAATAGCCATATTTCTCAAGACGCATTTCTTTCTTTGCCGTAAAATGTTTTTTTTTGCTTACAATGTAACCATTTTTACTATACAATAACTTATCTTTTGTAAGTTCACCTGTGGTCATGTAAGCGGTTCCGTTTGAAACTTGAGTTCTTGACCCGCGTATTTTTTCATACGTGTTTCCTTTAATATTATAAAGACCCGTTTTTTTATCTCTCGTATATCCCATTTTGTATTTTTTATGTATACTATATAATTATACAAAAAAATAATATTTTGATAATTTATTTATTATTTATTTATTTTTTATTCATTTTCATTTATCTCTCTAATGTTTCACACTCTATTGTACTTTTAAGAATAAACTATTTTTTTATACATTGCTTGCAGCTTATCCTATCTTTACTGGAGACATTTGGAATGTCAGAGTTCTTGCAAGTGATTCAGTCCGCAACAAATGAAATTAAAAATAAAGCAAAAAATGAGTTAAAAGGTTGCTATTGAATTAATCATAGATGAATATTCCGATAATAATAGTTTGTTATAATAATTATAAATACGTTAATCATACTCTAACTCAAATTAAAAAAATTAATAATGACTATTATAAAAATATTATCATTTTAAATAATTCATCTAATTGTGTAGATACGATTAACTTTTTAAAATCGGTTGATGTAAAAGTGATAAACAATAATAATAATGGACCTTGGATTGATTGTTATACAAACGCACATATATATCATACCTTACCAGACAAGTTTATTTTAACAGACCCTGATCTTGAATTGAATGAAAACATACCAAGTAATTTTATTGAGATACTATCCGATTTGTCAGATAAATATAAAACTAATAAAATCGGGATGGCGTTATCTATAACCGATTTTGAAAAAATGTATGATACTGTATATTTTGATGGTATAACTATATATGAGTATGAAAAGCAATATTGGATCAATAAAATAGAAGACAGTAGTTATGAATTATATTATGCAAAGATAGACACTACCTTTTGTCTAATTAATAAAAATCATGATAGCAATTGTACAATAAGGATTGCAGGTAATTTTACTGCTAAACATTTACCCTGGTATAAGGACAATAAAGTATATAATATTTACGATAATTATATGGCATGTGGTAATACAGAAACAACCATTTCAACTATTTCAAGACTAATCATTCCTTATATCGAACGTAAATACATAAAAGTTAACAAGAACGGTGAATTTTTTCTAATTGAAAATGATGCAAATAATCAAAACCTGGCATTTTGGAGAGATATTTATAGAGATTGGGAAGCCGATACGTTTTCAGTATTGGATAAATATTTAGCAAAAAATAAGATTTTTATTGATATTGGCGGGTGGGTTGGAACGATGGCAATGTATGGGTCTAGAACATCAAAACACGTATATTCTATAGAAGCAGATAAAAAATCGCATGATGATATGACTAAAAATCTAAAAACAAACTGCATAGACAATTACACAACGATTAACAAAGTTATTTACAATATAGATAACATACAACTAAAATTTGGTAAAAATAAATTCTTACAAAATTCAAAGATGAACGATTCTACTTCTCAAATATATCGAGATGGCGAAAGTTCATCCGAATATTATTTGGCAAAAACGATTACACTAGAAAGTATCATAGAAAAATACCAAATTGATCCGAAAGAAATAGGGATAATAAAGGTGGACATCGAAGGAGGAGAAGAGAATATATTACACGATTTGAACAGAATAAATAAAAAATACAACATACCGATATATGTTAGTTTCCATTACACGTGGTGGAACGACTCAAATTTGGACAGGTTTGATTTTTTATCATCCTTACAAAAGAACAATATAAGAGCTTATCCGTTTATATCTTTTATCCTCTAGTGTAAAAAATGGGTAAATTGAAACGGGCAAATAAAAATTGAAATCTAAACAACACCAAAGAAATACATAGCTGTTCCATAAGCATAATCCAAGTCATGTCTACTTTTATTATGCCGGATACAATACCTTTTTTTGACCTTCATCAAAAGATTTAAAATATTTCTTATAATTTTTGATAACATATTCCACCGACTTGTCTTTCGCCTTTGGATATAAATATACTTCATACGCATCTTGCGACATGTTTGAAGAGAGAACAGCGGTAATATTTTCATCGTCATCAAATGAATCATACATTTTACGTATTGTCACTTTTCCAGTGGGCATGGTGAATATATTGTACTTGCCACCTTTTTCAATTAGTACCACTTTTTCTCCAGAGGCTAAACTTTGCCACAATTCTTGTAATGGTTTATTTTTACCCCACACAGAGTCTGGATCTGCCTCCATTTTTAATACACGTTTCGATTTTGATTTCGATTTTGATTTCGATTTTGATTTCAATTTAATTTTTAGTGTTGTTTTATTTGTTTTGTTACTAGAGTTAATCTTTTGCCATCGTTGAACACCTAGCTTGTTTTTTACAATTATCCACTTATTTCCATCGTTGCCTTTTTTTATAGTGCCCTCTTCAAATAATGTCGCACTTTTAGATGGTCCTTTTCTAGTTGACATCTATATATATATGTACTTATTATTTTTTATTTATTATTTCTTTAATATTTCGATCTTCTTGAATATTTTGCTTTTCTTGAATATTTTGCTTTTCTTGAATATTTCGATCTTCTTGAATATTTCGATCTTCTTGATTTTTTGTAACCACCCTTCGTCCAGTCTATATTTGGACTATGTGGATGATTCCATTTCGCATTGAACTGTCCTCGGGTTAATTTTGCACCATCGTCATGCCATTCTTGTTTTAGCCGGTCATTTGCATCTTTGAACTCCTTTGCTGATTGGTCCCGTCTTTTTTTATCTTCTTTTGCCCATAGTGCATCCATTGCTGCTTTTTCTTCTTCTTCTTTTTTACGTTTTAGGGCAATATTTAAGCCCGTATCATTAAAACCAAGACCACTCATATTATTCTCCTTAATATGTTAATATATTTAAAATTATAATATTAAAAAATAAACCGACCCGTAAATTCCCTTCCCCCCTGCCCCGATCCTGAACTCGCGAGTTTACATGAACCACAAGCTTCCACGCCCTGTAACATTTTTTAATTTGCGTACTCGCGATTTTACAGGAACGACTGATTTTCGGCTCCTGTGCCATTTTTTATTGATTTGTGTCATTACATTGCTGTAATCGACGCGCCTATTGGAAATGTCGCTAAAGTCGGAGCGCTGGATCATGGAAATGGGAACGATTAGATACCAGCGATCTGTACGCTGCAGGAGTTTCCAGTATTGATCAATGGCCTTTAATTTTCTCAATCCCTCCTTGAAATTTGCCAACAACGTTTCAAAATAGGGGCGGCGCACTAAATACGCGGTGGTGGTTTGACAGTTGGCCACGCGCACAGCTCCGGGCGATTCTTTGCGAAATGGCTGATAATTGTTGCCGGCTAGTAGCAGTACATCCCACGAGTCATTAAACTGCTGAAAAAAATGATTTACTTGGTGCACGAGCTGATCCGGATTGATGATTGTGGCATCGTCTTCGCACACGAGAATGTGGTCCCATTTATTTTGGATTGCCATCTCCATGCACGCAATGTGGCTCATAGTGCACCCAATGGCACCGCGCGCATTCTGAATGGCCGCAAAGCGCTGCGGATTAAATCCAATTTTTAAAAATTGCAATTCAAAATGTGTGCGACGATCTGTGCGCGAATCCAGATTGATGAACAAGACATTGGTTATATCATGAAAATTGCGGAGCATTTGCTATTTTATGATGTATTTATAAATAAAAAATATATACTTTATATATTTTATTTATTATTTTTATCTCTCTTCCCTTCTTCCCTTATATAGATGTTTTTTTATTTAATGAGATCGGCGAGATTTACGCGAGGAACTGCGACGAGTGCGCCCTTTACTAGATTTCTTGCTAGATTTAGATTTATCTCCAATAAAAACAGAACCGAATTTTCCTTTTCCAATTGGAACCCAACCAGCTTTCTTGAGACGGTTTTCGCGCTTTGCGGTGGCGTGTTTACGCCTTGAAACGATTCTGCCATATTTATTGTACATGAGACTGCTTTTCGTTAATCCGCCGACAGTTTTATAGGCGGTTCCGTGCATTACTTGAGGTCTTGACCCCCTAACGACCGAATAAGAATGTCCGGAAATATGATACGCGCCATTGGCACCTTTTTTATGACCCATTTTTATAATTATTTGTTTGTTATATACTATAAAAAGAAAAAATTATAATTTAATATTTTCTTTTTACTTTTTAAACAAGCGTGAATTATTTTCCTAAATATAAAATATTTATACGACATTATCTATCAACATCTTGAAAAACAAAGTGTTTGTGGACCTGCGATTGACGGACCTACGCTACAGTTTTGATAGGGAACATATTGATTGGTTGATGAATAACCTGGTCCAGAACCGCCGGGACATCCTGCCCATTTTTTGAAAGCATTCAAGGGTTGATTTGCGAATTGAAAACGCCCGCCACCTTGAAACCTGGACGTGTTGATAATAATTGTGTTTCTTACATATCTTGGCAATAGACTCGTGTTTGCATCATCAATATTGTACTGAAAAACCGGGAGAGGACACTTACCTCTGCATAAACTTCTACCTTTAATGTAAACCATTTATATATATATATATTCATTATATTATATTTTTAATTGTACATAGTGTCATGACTAATTAAATCTTATTGATTTTAAGTACATCTAAAAATTTATAAATATAATACTTTATATTTTCAGGTAAATCATATTGTTTGACTAATTTTTTATCACAATCATTTTTTTTTAAATTTTCTATTAAATTTATTAACTCACTACTATAAGTATCAATTTGTAATTCTTCTGGTATTTTTACCTTATTGAATCGCAAATATTTTTTATCTAAATAAATATAAAAAGGAAATACATTATGACTTACAGCATTTCCCATTCCAATCATAGAAAATGAACCTAAAACACTATTTTGTTGAATACATGAATACATTCCCATAGTAGAATAATCTAATAATGTACAATATCCAGCAGTCATAACTCGCATATACATGGTAACATTATTGTGAATTGTAGTATCATGACTAATATGATTTTCAGAAAGAATTTTGTTATTGTTTCCAATTATCGTTTTTGAACTATGTCCTGATGAAATTGTATTACTTGTATGAAAAAAATTATTATTACCTATTTCTAGCCCATTAAAATGTTTTTTTGTAAAAACTTCTCTTGATTGAACGGGATGTTCTCCCAATATGTTATTATTCAATATAATATTATCATTTCCAATAACTGTATTTGGATAAATTACTGTTCCATCATATATTTTATTATTATCACCTATAATTACATTTTCTAAAATTTTAACACCTGATTCAATATAATTATTTTTTCCCATTATTAAACTTTTCGGAAATCTTAAAATATTCATTATTTCAATAATGATTTATAATAAAAATATTTGAATATAATAAATTATGTATAGATTAATTTATTATATTTAAATAATATTTAATTACTATTAAAATAATTATTGACATATTCAAATACATAAAATCCAACTATTGAAGACGGTATACTTCGCATTAACGGATATTGGACACCTTTGTACAAGTGAATTAAATTATAATTTATATCTCTTTTAGCAATAATTTGATTCTTTATATTATCAATTGGGTATGTAAAACTCCAAACAATAAATGAAGATGCAATTCCTGATAAATATATGGGATAACTATCAGTTCTAAAATAATTATAAGAATATAAAAAAACAGTTGACCCTGATATGTTTCTAACATATTCTAACCCTCCGCTTTTCAATAATATTTTTTTTGTTATACCATCTGTATTTTTTAATAAGGTATTTTTTAAAAGCAACACATTATATGGTAATGTAATTCCCGTAGATATTAAACTTGCGCAAAATGAAGAAACTAAATTATTATTATATTTTTTTTTAAATTTATCAAACCAATAAAATTGTATACCTCTTTCAATTGAGTTAGATAAAATTGACAAGTGAAGGCCTTTGAATAATCCTTTATAAAAATTATCTTTAATATTCATTTGTGACTTTAATTTCAGCATTTCAAATGGATGAGAAATAATAGCTCTTGTAACTCCCATTGAAAATCCAGGAATAAATTTATTAAACTCTTCTTTATAATTAATAGTTGACATACATGCAATTATTAATAGTGATATAATTGTCTTTATTATTTTATTATATATTTATTAAATAAATAAACAAAATATATAATAAATATATAATAAATATACATATACTATTCATAATTTATTAAATTAAAATGAACTCAACATCAATTCCGATACCTCTCTTAGATTTGAAAAGAGAATTAATTCCCATAAGAAA